>OHZL01000727.1_pt1 | contig 10493 bp, 8 predicted proteins | sample 1580531 | NCBI WGS metagenome assembly OHZL01 (sample SAMEA3882522, study PRJEB24775) | human gut metagenome | biome: human-associated habitat; feature: intestine environment; material: feces | place: Netherlands | collected 2009/2010 | reverse complement strand
GTTGATATGAACTCCCTTGATGCCGCAGCCAGATCAAACTTCGGTACGATTACCCCGGCTGCAGCGATGTTCAAACAGATCGGCGGCGTGGCATTCGGCTTCATGCTCCCGGTTCTTGCAGGCTACATCGCCATGGCAATCGGCGACCGGCCGGCACTTGCCCTTGGTTTTGTCGGCGGTATGATGGCATCGAGCGGAACCTCCGGTTTCCTTGGAGCACTCGTTGCCGGTTTTGCAGCAGGCTACATTATCCTTGGCCTCCGCAAAGCATGTGAGAAACTTCCGGAAGCACTCGAAAAGATTGCGCCGGTTCTGATTTACCCGGTAGTCGGCATCCTTGCGATGGGACTTCTGATGCTCTTCATTGTAGAGCCGATCATGGGAACCGTCAACATGGCACTGAACAATGGTCTTGCTTCCATGGGCGGATCCAGCAAGCTGATCCTTGGCATGATCCTCGGCGGCATGATGGCCATCGACATGGGCGGCCCGTTCAACAAAGCAGCTTACGTATTCGGAACAGCAGCCATCGCAGCAGGAAACTACGACATTATGGCATCCGTTATGATCGGCGGTATGGTTCCTCCGTGTGCGATTGCACTTGCAACCCTGCTGTTCAAAGATAAATTTACAAAAGAAGAAAGAGAATCCGGTCCGACCAACTTCATCATGGGACTCGCCTTCATCACCGAGGGTGCGATTCCATTCGCAGCAGCAGACCCGATCCACGTTCTTCCGGCCTGCATCATCGGCTCCGGCCTCGCGGGTGCGCTCTCCATGGCATTTGGCTGTACCTTAATGGCACCGCACGGCGGCATCTTCGTTGTACCGGTTATGGGAAATGCGCTGCTTTATCTGGTGGCACTTGTCATCGGAACAGTGGTATCCGCAGTTCTGCTTGGAGTTTTAAAGAAAAAAACTGCATAAAAGAATAGAAAAAAGACAGAAAACATAGTAAAATAAAAATATCAAAGATCCTATGGGAGGAAAAAATCATGAAAGAATTTAAGTATGTTGTAACAGATCCAGAAGGAATCCACGCTCGTCCGGCAGGAATGCTGGTAAAAGCAGTCAAAGAATTTTCCTGTGATATCAAGATCGCAAAAGACGGAAAAGCCATGAACTGCAAAGCCATCTTCGGCATCATGGGACTGGCTGTAAAACAGGGCGAAGAAGTTACCCTGACCTTCGATGGAGCAGATGAAGATGCTGCATACGAAGCAATCAGCAATTTCATGAAAGAGAACTTGTAATTCTACAGAGCCATGCGGAATGGAAGAAAAAAGTGCGAATCATGCTTGCATGAATGAGTGCTTTTTTCTGGAATTCCATATGGCGAGAAGCCACATCGAAATGGAGCGTAAGCGGAATTGAGATGGGGCTCTGGAGAATTACAATATAGTAATCGGCAGGAGCGTGTTTGAAAAACTTTCTGAAACTAAGAAATCCTTTTTGAACACGCTCCGGCTGTCTGGACAGAAAATTCGGATATCGAGAACAAAGGTGGAGAAAACTTATGCAGATTTATCAGGGAAAAAGCGTATTTTCCGGCATTGCGATCGGAAAGATCCGCGTATACAAAAAGAATGAGCGTCAGGTAAAACGTGTGAAAGTAGAAAATCCGGATGCGGAGATGGTACGGTTTGAGGAAGCAAAGTCAAAAGGAATCGCACAGCTTGGCGTTCTGTATGAAAAAGCATGCAAAGAGGTCGGCGAGGCAAATGCAGCGATCTTCGAAGTGCATCAGATGATGATGGAGGATGACGGCTACAATGAGTCCGTCGAGAACATCATCAAGAGCCAGGGTGTCAACGCTGAGTATGCCGTTGCAACGACAGGCGACAACTTTGCGCAGATGTTTTCTGCCATGGACGATGATTACATGAGAGAGCGCGCGGCAGACGTAAAGGATATTTCCGAGCGTCTGATCTCCATCTTAAACGGAGACGACACCGACGCATCCTTAAACGACGAACCGGCGATCATCGTGGCAGATGACCTTGCGCCGTCTGAGACGGTACAGATGGATAAAGATAAAGTTCTTTCTTTTGTTACCGTACACGGTTCTTTAAATTCCCACACTGCCATCCTTGCGAGAACCATGGCAATTCCGGCACTGGTCGGAACACCGCTTCCGCTGGATGAGAGCGTAGACGGAAAGATCGGCATCGTAGACGGATCCGATGGAACCATCTATGTGGATCCGGACGAGGAGACTCTTACTGCCATGCAGAAGCGCCGCACCGAGGATGAGGAAAAGAAAAAACTGCTCCTCACCTTAAAGGGAAAAGAAAATATTACACTGGACGGGCAGAAAATTCTGCTGTATGCTAATATCGGAAACATCAAAGACCTTGCGGCTGTCATGCAGAACGACGCGGGCGGCATCGGCCTGTTCCGAAGCGAGTTTATCTATCTGGAGCAGGATCACTATCCAACAGAGGAGGAGCAGTTCCGTATCTACAAACAGGCAGCAGAGACGATGGCGGGAAAACGCGTCATCATCCGTACCCTCGATATCGGTGCTGACAAACAGTGCGACTATTTCGAGATGGAAAAAGAGGAGAACCCGGCACTTGGCTGCCGTGCGATCCGCATCTGCCTGACGCGGCCGGAGATCTTCAAGACACAGCTTCGCGCGCTGTTCCGCGCAAGCGCATATGGAAAAATTGCCATTATGTATCCAATGATCACAAGTGTCGGCGAGGTTCGCCAGATCAAAGCGATTGTGGAGGAAGTAAAAGCTTCTCTTGCTGAGCAGGGCATTGAGTACGGAAATCCAGAGCAGGGTATCATGATCGAGACCCCGGCGGCTGCCATCATCAGCGATGAGCTGGCAAAAGAGGTTGATTTCTTCAGTATCGGAACGAACGACCTCAGTCAGTACACCCTCGCGATCGACCGCCAGAACACAAAGCTGGATCCGTTCTTTGATCCGCATCACCCGGCGATCCTGCGCATGATTCAGATAGTTGTGGAGAATGCACACAAAGCCGGCATCTGGGCCGGTATCTGCGGCGAGCTCGGCGCTGACCAGGAGCTGACAAAAGAGTTCCTTGCGATGGGCGTAGATGAACTTTCCGTTTCTCCGGGAAGCATCCTTCCGCTCCGCAAGATCATTCTGGAAACAAATGTGGCAGAATATAAGGCAGGAAAGAAATGTTAACACAGCAGAGACATGAGATAATTTTGAAACTGTTAAAAGAAAAGGGAAGCATCACCGTGACGGAAGTCCGGGATCTTCTCGATACATCGGAGTCCACGGTACGCCGCGATATCACAGCGCTCGACAAGGAGGGCAAGCTGGAAAAGGTATTCGGCGGCGCCGTGGAAGCCGGCCAGAAGGTGACGGCACACGAGTACACCGTTGCGCAGAAAAATGAGCTGAACTGCGATGCCAAACGGAAAATCGCAGAATATGCGGCATCCCTCATCGAGCCGGACGATTTCGTCTTTCTCGACGCGGGAACGACAACGGCGCATATGATCGATTTCATCCGGGCAACCTCCGCCGTTTTCGTGACAAACGCTGTTGCCCACGCACAGCGGCTGGCATCACGCGGGTTTAAGGTCATTCTGGTAGGCGGCGAGCTCAAAAGCTCCACAGAAGCCGTCGTCGGAAACCAGGCAATCCGCACGATCCAGGAGTATCATTTCACCAAGGGCTTTTTCGGAACAAATGGCGTAACCCGAAGAAGCGGCTGCACAACCCCGGACGTCAACGAGGCCGTCACCAAAAAGACCGCCATGGAACAGTGCCGCCAGTGCTACGTCCTCTGCGACGCAAGCAAATTTAACAGCATCAGCTCCGTCACCTTCGCAGACTTCGAAAAACCAATCTTCATCACCGACCGGAAAGTGATCGGATATGAGAAGAGCAAACATATCATCGCGTGCGACGAAGAACAGAAATAAAAGGCCAATATCTTACACACACACATAAATAGAGAGGAGTCCCTGACCTGCAAAGGAATTGTTTGCAGCGTCAGGGGCTTTTTGCATTCCATAATAGGAAAAAAGGTGAATGGAAAAAGGCAAAGGAAACTGCTCTTTCCATGGCAGAAGACGGCATGGATGTTGAAAGAATTGCCCGCCTGATTAAGGTGAGTGAAGACGATGTTCGGAAATGGATCGATGAGAATTTCTGTGTTGTCAAATAATACCAGGATAAAAATAGTGAGAGACTCTGCTTGATGCAGGGCCTTTTCCAATGCTTTATAGAAAAAAAGAACGATTAGCAATACTAATCAATACGATAAGAAAAAAGTTTTGATTTCAATAGAAAAATTGACTATCATAAAGTCAACAAAAGAAATCATTTGATAAGGAGGAATCAAAAATGGCGAAGAATCCGAAAATTCTGGAGAGTGTTTACAGTATCCGTGATATTCAGATTTTCGGTGCGGGTTCCCGGCGGATGAAGGAGGTTGACGAGGCAAACCGGAACGTGAATCATGCATCCTTCTGGCTGACCGTACACCGCCAGACGATTGCCTCATTCCCGAACTTCTTTGTATATCTCGCCAGAATCCTGATTCTCGTCTGCGCGGGCGTGCTTGCCTCCCGCGGGATCAATCATCCGGTCGGAACGATTGCGATCTCGTTTGCAGCGACGGCATCCCTTTCATCGACGTTCAATCTGACCTTTGTTGTGACGAGTCTTCTGGAAACGTATGGAGCGGCGGAACGGATCTTTAAAATCGAGGATACGATGTCGGAGACAGAAGAACCGGCAAATCCAGTTTCCTGCGGGGAGATTCAGACGATCGAGTTTTCGGATGTGACCTTTTCCTATCCGGGAACGGAGAAAAAAGTGCTCGATCATTTTAATTTTAAGATTCGGAAGGGAGAGAAGATCGGCATTGCCGGAGCATCGGGGGCCGGAAAATCGACGATTCTGCGTCTGCTGCTGCGGTTTTATGCGCCGGCGGAAGGTGAAATCCGGATCAACGGCATTCCGCTGGAACAGATCAGCTTTGCGGAACTGCATCAGAGGATTGCGTTTCTGGAGCAGGACACCTATCTGTTTGATGCAACGATTGCCGAGAATATTGCCATTGCAAAACCGGATGCTTCCATTGAAGAAATCCGAACAGCGGCAGAGCGCGCCGGTATCGCGGAGTTTATCGAGACACTGCTGGAGGGCTATCAGACCGATATGGGTCAGATGAGTGCACGCCTTTCCGGCGGAGAGCGCCAGAGAATCGGCATCGCACGGATTTTCCTGCGCGATCCCGATCTCTGCCTGATGGATGAGCCGTCCAGTACACTGGATGCGCAGCATGAGAAGGAGCTACTGCATACGCTGAAAACAGAGTACGGCAAAAAGATAAGTTGTTTTAATGTGTCAGGTTTCATTCCACATTTTTAAAAAATCCCGAAGCTCGGATGGAAGGCGCCCTTTGCGCCAGGCGAGCAGGATTTCCGTTGTAAGGTCTGCGTCCGTGATGGCGCAGGCCTTTAATTGATGGGAAAGCGGCAGCATGGAGGCGGGCAGAAGAGCAATGCCAAGCCCTTTTTCCGCCATCGTCATTGCCGTGCGGGCATCCTCGCAGGTCAGATAGATGTCGCAGAACAGACCGGCCTGTTCGAAAGCGGAGAGCATATATTTTCGGTAGCGGTTGGAAAGAATCAGCGGCTGTTCGGCAAGTTCGGTAAGAGAAAGCGTGTCGCGCTCCGCAAAAAGCGGGTGGTCCGGGAGTGCCATGGCGGTGATGCTTTCTTTTAGGAGTGTTTTTGTTTCACAGCCGTTTAAAACGATCGGTGTGCGCAGCGTAGTAAGATCGATCACATGATTTTCCAGCTGATCCTTGAGGGCAAAGGTGGAACCCTCGTGTACATCGAAGTGGACCTGCGGATGCTGTTTTGAAAACCGGAGCAGGTAGTCGGAAAGAAGGGACACGGTGGAAGGCGTCATTCCGATGTGCAGAGTTGCCGCCTGGCTGGATTTTACGACTTCGCGTTTCGTAAGATCCGCGAGCATCAGAAGTGTACCCGCCTGCTCGTACAGTGTTTTTCCTGCCTCAGTCAGTGTGATTTTCTTTGTACCGCGCACGAGAAGCGGCACCTGAAGCTCTTCCTCGAGCATTTTAAGCTGATAGCTTAACGGCGGCTGTGTCATATGCAGCATGCGTGCCGCCCCGCTGATGGTTCCGGCGTCCACGATGGCGCGGAAGTATTCGAGCTGTCGAAGTTCCATGGGAATCCTCCTTTGTAAGATAAAACATATAAAAATTGTTTAGATCCAATATAAAAACAATAATTTACATATAGTATATGACATGATATACTGAAAAGCAAGTGAAAAGAAAAGGAATGATAGAACAATGAAACGAATTGATTTCGAGCATGGAACCGTAACCGGAAACATTTTAGGGGCAGCGCTCCCGATGCTGGTTGCCCAGATTTTGAGTCTTTTGTACAACATCGTAGACCGCGTCTACATCGCGCGGATCCCCAATGTGGGAACGGCGGCACTCGGCGCAGTCGGCCTGTGCTTTCCGCTGATCGTCATCATCACGGCATTCAGCAACTTGTTTGGAAGCGGCGGCGCTCCGCTGTTTTCGATCGAGCGCGGAAAAAACAATCCGCAGAAGGCGGAAACGATCATGAATACATCCTACTCCATGGTCTGCGCCTGTGCCGTTGTCCTCATGGTCATCGGCTTTCTGTTTGCCCGTCCGCTGCTGATGCTGTTCGGCGCATCGGCAGATGCGATGGTTTACGCCTATCCTTATATGATGCTTTATCTGATCGGAACGCTGCCGTCCATGATTGCGACCGGCATGAACCCGTTCATCAATGCGCAGGGCTATTCAACGGTCGGCATGCTCTCCGTTACGATCGGAGCCGTCGCAAACCTGCTGCTTGATCCGCTGTTTATCTTTGTGCTTGGCTTCGGCGTGCAGGGTGCCGCGATTGCCACCGTTATTTCCCAGACGCTCTCAGCTGTGTTCGTTCTGTATTTCCTGACCCGGAAAGCGGAACTGAAAGTACGGTTTATACGGAAAAATGAAATCTCCGAGTGTGCGGGCTATGCAAAAAATATCGTCAGCCTCGGCACGGCCGGTTTTATCATGCAGCTCACCAACAGCCTTGTTACCATCTGCTGCAACAACGTGCTTTCCGTGACCGGCGGCGATATTTACATATCTGTTATGACAATTGTATCAAGTGTCCGTCAGCTCGTAGAGACCCCAATCTATGCGATGAATGAGGGAACCTCTCCGATCTTAAGCTACAACTACGGTGCCCGCCGTCCGGCCCGCGTACGCAAAGCCATGTGCGTGATGAGTGCGATGATCCTTGGCTATACCGCAGTGATGTGGAGCGTTATTATTCTGATTCCGCATGTACTGATCGGTATTTTTAGTTCAGACGCTGTACTGATTCAGGATGCGGTGCCGGCGCTGAAACAGTATTTTGCAGCATTTATTTTCATGGATCTGCAGTACATCGGCCAGACCGTATTCAAATCACTGAATAAAAAGAAGCAGGCGATCTTTTTCTCCCTGCTCCGCAAAGTATTTATTGTTGTGCCGCTCACCTATCTGATGCCGTATGCGCTCCACATGGGAACCGGTATCAAACGTAATCGGCGGAAGTCTCTGCTTTATCACCATGCTGGCTCTGATACTGCCGGAAATGAAGCGGATGGAAAAACAGAATATGGCAAAATAAAATGAAATAAAATCTGCCGGCCGTGTGGAGACAAAAAACTCCGCGGGGTTTCTTTTTGATGAAATAATCCATAGCTGAAAACTATGCGGCAGTATAAGAGATAGGTATTTGATCTTTTCCCTGTTGGCGTGTAAACTGAAATTAACGATATTAAAAAAGAGAAGAGGGTTTTTATGGAAGAAAACAAAATGGGAACAGTCCCGGTCAGCCGCCTGGTGATTTCCATGGGGCTGCCGCTGATGCTGTCGCTGCTGATCAGTTCGCTTTACAATTTTGTGGATTCCGTGTTCGTCGCGCGGGTTTCCGAGGACGCTCTGACGGCAATTTCACTGGCAGCTCCGATGCAGTTGATCGTGTCATCACTCGGCCTCGGCAATGCCGTTGGTCTGAACGCCGTGATTTCGCGGGCACTCGGAGAAAAGAATCCGAAAAAGGTAAAAGATGCGGCGAGCGCGGCAATTTTTATCGCATTCTGTTCGTGGATCTTAAACTGTATTCTATGTCTTGCCTTCGCCCGCATTTATTTTGAAAGCCAGTCCGGCGGAAATGAAGCGATCGCATCATACGGCATGCAGTATTTAAGCATCTGTATGATGGCATCCCTTGGCCAGATGGGACAGTGGGTCTTTGACCGGTTTGTCATGGCAAGTGGAAAATCGCACCTCTTTATCTTCACGCTGTCCGCCGCATCACTGACCAATCTGATTCTCGATCCGATTTTCATTTTCGGCTGGTTCGGCCTTCCGCGCATGGAGACAGCCGGAGCTGCGCTTGCAACCGTCATCGGTCAGTTCATGGGCTGCCTTGCCGGAATGCTGATCAATAAAAAATGGAATCCGGAGATTCCGTTTGCCTTTACCTTGAAGCCGGATTGGGAGAGCGTGAGAGAGATTATTAAAGTCGGCTTTCCATCCACGCTGGTGCAGATTTTTACCTCCGTTGTCAACATGGCGATGAATGCGATTGTCATTACGTTCTCGTCTACAGCTGTTGCGGCTTTTGGTATCTGCACGAAAATTCAGAACATCACAACGGTTGGCGTCCACGGTATCACAAATGGTCTGATTCCGATTGTGGCGTACAATTACGGTGCAAAACAGAAAGAACGAATCCGCCAGTCGATCCGTTACGGCATTATCTACGGCGGCGGACTGTTCCTGATCTTTTTCGCCGTGCTGGAATCCTGCCCGGGATTTGTACTGAAACTTTTTGATGCCTCCGACAACCTGATGAACATCGGAGTTCCGGCGCTCCGCATTCTCGCCGTCGCCTATCTGCTCTCCATCCCGGGGCTGATCTATCAGGCATCGCTGCAGGGACTTTCCCTCGGAAAAGAAAGCATGTACATATCCATGACCCGCCAGGCTATCCTGCCGCTGGTGTTCGCTTTTATTCTGAAATGGTTTGGAAATCTGAATCTGATCTGGGTATCTTTCGTTTTGGCCGAGCTCTGCGGCATCCCGCTTGCGATGATGCTCTGGAAGCGGAAAGGGGAAAAACAGATACAATTTTAAAAGAGTTGATAAGAAAAAGGCTGTTTCTTGCAAAGGGCAGCCTTTTTGCATACCATAAAATAAGAATACGCCGGAGCTTTGCGATGAACGAGCAGAAAATTCTGACAGGACAAGGAATTACCGTGGCGGTGCTGGATACAGGGATTTTTCCGCATATTGATTTTGATAACCGGATTGCGGCGTTCCGGGATCTGGTGTACGGGCGGGGGACGCCTTACGATGATAATGGGCATGGGACGCATGTCTGCGGAATCCTCGGCGGAAGCGGGAGAGCATCCGGCGGGAAGTACCGGGGTACGGCACCGGAATGCAGATTTTTGGTAGCAAAAATTCTCGACCGCAGGGGAAACGGCAGAAAGCAGGATATCCTTGCGGCGATTGACTGGGTGTGCAAAGAGCGAATAAGACTTAATATCCGCATTTTAAATATTTCAGTGGGAACAACAGAGCAGGAAAAATCGGTGGATGATCTGCTCGTGCAGGCGGTGGAGCGCGCCTGGGATGACGGGATCACAGTTGTGACAGCGGCCGGAAATCTGGGGCCCGCTCCGGGCAGTATTACGGCGCCGGGGAGCAGCAGAAAAGTGATCACCGTGGGAGCGGGCGATCTGCTGGAGCCAAGAAGAGGAATCTCCGGATGCGGCCCGACACGGGACTGCGTCTGCAAACCGGATCTTGTCGCGCCTGGAAAACGTCTCATTTCCTGCGCGCCTGGAAGAAGCAGGAAGGAATATGTGGTGAAGAGCGGCACCTCGATGGCGGCGCCGCGGGTGTCCGGAGCCGTGGCTTTGGCATTTGAACGGGTTCCGGATCTTACAAATGTCCAGGCGAAAATGCTGCTTTGTGAATCGGCGAGAGACCTTGGCCTTCCGCGCAACCGTCAGGGGCATGGGATGCTTCAAACAGACCGTTTTCTGTCTCTTCTGTGAGGCACTGTGCGGCAGCATAAAAAAAGAAAAATGAAGGAAAACACCTCTTGTCCTGCAAAAATTGTGTGAATTTATGGGAAAACACCAAAAAATCAGGCGAATTTTGACTTGACAAGCTATAGGATACTTTATACAATAAACGGGAATAGAAAAAGGAGGCCTACTATGGAAAAAATTCAGATGACCACTCCTCTGGTAGAGATGGATGGAGATGAGATGACCAGAATTCTCTGGAAAATGATCAAAGATGAGCTGCTTCTCCCGTTTATTGACCTGAAAACGGAATATTACGATCTGGGACTGGAACACAGAAACGAGACGAACGATCAGGTAACCGTAGATTCCGCAAACGCTACCAAGAAATACGGTG
>OHZL01000722.1_pt1 | contig 10531 bp, 9 predicted proteins | sample 1580531 | NCBI WGS metagenome assembly OHZL01 (sample SAMEA3882522, study PRJEB24775) | human gut metagenome | biome: human-associated habitat; feature: intestine environment; material: feces | place: Netherlands | collected 2009/2010 | reverse complement strand
TGCGGCTCTTGAGCAGCACCGAGGAGGTATCCACCTGACCGTTGGACACCGTAAAGCCCAGCGAGCTGCCGTAGGCGCTGCCGCTTGCGGTGTTGGCGCGCAGGGCGTTGTACAGCAGCAGGGTGCACTGCTCGTAGGTCATGGCCTGTCCCTGTGTGCAGGTCAGCTGGTCCCGCAGACCGATCTGCTGGGCCTTGTTCAGCTGTGCCTGCGGGAAGGAGCCGGTCAGGTCGGTGGTCTTATAGCTCAGCAGCTTCAGCACCGCTGCACAGGCTTCCTCCAGCGTAACGGTGTTGTCCGGGCGGAAGGAACCATCGGTGTAGCCGTTCATCCAGCCCTGCTGCACCGCAATGCGGATGTAGGGTGCCCACTGGGAGGTGCCGGGCACATCCCGGTACAAAGTGCCCACCGTGCCCTGCGCGCCTACGCTCTCCCGGTAGGTGGAAAAGGACACCAGCATTTTGGCAAAGGCACCGCGGGTAACGTTGGCGCCAAGCTCCTGACCGGTGGGCACAGCGCCCAGAGTGATAGCCGTCTGCAGAGCCGTATTGTTGATGCTGGCCGCCGAGACCGGCAGCACCAGCACCGACACCGCAATGCTGACCGCCAGCAGAAATGCGAGAATCCGTTTTTTCATTGGTCGTACCTCTTGTTCTTTGTTTATCACGCCGCCGCGCTCAATCGTAGCGCAATGCTTCAATGGGGTTCAGCCGGGCTGCGCGCCGCGCCGGCAGATAGCCGAACAGCACGCCGATGCCCACCGAGATGCCAAAGGCCACCACGATGGAGTTGAACGAGGGGCTGACGGTCACATCAATGCTGCTGGAGATCATAGGCAGGATGCGGTTTGCCGCCATGGACACGATATAGCCAAGGACGATGCCCAGCACGCCGCCCAGTGCGGAGGTGGTGGCGGCTTCCACCACAAACTGCGACAGGATCACCCGCTCCTTGGCACCCAGTGCCTTGCGGATGCCGATCTCCCGGGTGCGCTCGGTCACCGACACCAGCATGATGTTCATAATGCCGATGCCGCCCACCAGCAGCGAGATACTGGCAATGCCGGTAAGGACGATGATGACCATGTTGATCATCTCGTTCATCTCCTCCAGCCACTCGCTGGCGCTGTAGATGTAATAAGCGTTGTCGCTCTTGAGCAGGTCGTACAGGCCGCTTTCCACCACCGCCTTGGCCTCGTTGGCGCGGCTCTCGTCCTTCATAATCGCAACAAAGTTCTTGGCGCTGGACTGGTTGGAGAGCCGCATGGCCGTGGTGTAGGGCAGATAGATGCAGTCATCGTCGGAGCCCTGCTGCATATTCTTGTCCGTCACCTTGGCGTTCAGCACGCCCACGATCCGGAACTTGTAGGCCCCCAGCTTGATGGTCTGGCCCACCGCGTTGCCGCCGTAGGCCGCCCGGTTGAGGTAATCACCAATGATGCAGACCTGCTTGTTGTCCTTGATGTCCATGTACTGCAGGCCGCGCCCCTGGGCGAGGGTATAGTTTTTCATCTCGGCGTAGTGCTCGTCCACACCGTAAACGCTGGTGCCGTAGCGGTAGGTCGTGGTGCCCACCTTGGGGGTGTTGTTGCTGAAATCGATCTGGGGCGAGACTGCGGAGATGAGCTCCTTGTTCTTATCCGCGATCTTATACACATCCTCCACCGAGGCGGTGCGGGAGCCGTAGCCCCAGACCTGAATGGACAGGGCATTCGTGCCCAGCGCCGAAAAGCTGTCCCGCATGCTCTGGGTCATGCCGTTGCCCAGACCCACGATGACGATGACCGCCATGACACCGATGATGATGCCCAGCATGGTCAGGAATGTGCGGAGCTTGTTGCTCCACACGTTCTGGAGGGCCTGACGGAAGGTCTCAATGATCATTTGTTCCCCTCCTGTTCTGCCGGTTCAAAGTTCAGCGTCGGCTGAACGATGGCTTCCGGCGCACGGGAGTCGCCATCGTAGACCACCTGACCATCCTCCAGCCGGATGATGCGGTCGGCCTGCACGGCAATGGAGTTGTCATGGGTGATGAGCACCACCGTATGGCCCTGCCCATGCAGGTCCTGCAGCATTCCCAGCACCTCGCGGCCGGTGTGGCTGTCCAGCGCGCCGGTGGGCTCGTCGGCCAGAATGACCGCCGGATTCCCGGCCAGCGCCCGGGCAATGGAGACGCGCTGCTGCTGACCGCCGGAAAGCTGGCTGGGCTTGTTTTTCAGCTTATCGCCCAGCCCCACCTGCTCCAGTGCCTCGCGGGCCCGGCGGCGGCGCTCGGCGCGGGGCACGCCCGCATAGATCAGCGGCACCTCCACGTTTTCCAGCAGATTCAATTTGGGCAGCAGGTTATACTGCTGGAAGATGAAGCCCAGCATCTCGTTGCGCACATCCGCCAGCTCGTCCCGGTTCATCTTGCCCACATCCCGGCCATTGAGCCGATAGATGCCGTGGGTGGGGACATCCAGACAGCCGATGATGTTCATGCAGGTAGACTTGCCCGAACCGGACTGACCCACGATGGCCACGAACTCCCCCTTCTCGATCTTCATCGTGATGTGGTCGGCGGCCTTTACCAGCGTATCGCCCATCTGATAATACTTGCACACCTGCTCAAATTCGATCAGAGCGCTCATGGGGCACCTCCTTACCAGATACTGTCGCTGTTGTCGCTGTAATAGTCATCCGACACAGAGCTGGTGTCGTAGGCCACCGTATCGTCCTCCTGCAGGCCGCTCTTGATCTCGGTGTAGCTGTCGTCGCTGACGCCGGTCTCGACCTTGACGTAGACATAGCCGTCCGGTGCGTCCATGTCTTCCACCGCATTGGCTGCGCTGGGAGACTTCTTGCTCACCAGCACATAGCCGCCGCGGATAACGGCAGCATTCGGCACGACGAGAGCGTTGCTGGCCTCGGCCACGACGATCTCAGCGTTGGCGTTCATGCCGGGGCGCAGGCCGTCGGTCTCGTCAATGCGGATGGTCACCGGGTAGGTGGTGGTGCCGCCGTTGGAAGCGCCCTTCATGGAGACGCGGGTCACAGTGCCCACATAGTTCTTATCCTGCACGGCATCGGCTGTGATCTGCACTTTCTGGCCCACAGACAGGGAACTGATCTGCAGCTCGTCCACGTTGATGACCATTTCCAGATAGCTCAGGTCGTAGATGACGCAGAGGGTATCGCCGGATTTGACCGCATCGCCCACCTTGGCATCCTTTTCAATGATGGTGCCGCTGATGGGAGAGGTGACGGTATAGTTGGCCATGGTATCCTGCAGGTTCTGCAGGGAGATCTCAGCGCTGCGCAGGGTCTCAGAGGCAGACTGGATGCTCTCGGTCAGGTCATCGCCGCTCAGCTCGATCAGGATATCGTTCTCGGCAACGGTCTGGCCCTCCTGCACATGGATGGAGGTCACAGTGCCTGCAGCCTGTGCGGTCAGGGTACGCTCCGCCTGATAGCCAAAGGTGGCAGAACCGATGGAGCTGACCCCGTTGATGGAGGCGGTGGCCGCCTGCGCGGTGGTCAGGCCGCCCGCGTTCTGCACGGCAATGGTCACGGTACGGGTGAGCAGGTTGCCGGTGCTCAGGGCATCCGTTCCGGTCACGCTGGTCACGGTGCCGTCCAGCTGCTCAAAGGTGCCGTCCAGCGTCACCTGGGCGGTCTGGCCCACGCTGAAATTGGCGGCATCGGCAGCGGGGAATTCCAGCGTCAGCAGCATTTTGGAGCTGTCGCGGATGATGGCGACCTCCTGCCCGCTGGTCACCTCGTCGCCCTTGGCGACCTTCAGGGTGCTCACGGTGCCATCCACCTCGGCACGCACATACTGGCGGTCCACCACCTTGTCATAGCTGCGCTGTGCCTGCTGCATGGCGATCTCAGCCTTTTCAAAATTGGTGGAAGCATCCGAGCTGTCCAGCGTGTAGAGGATGCTCCCCTCATCCAGCACGTCGCCCTCCTCAAACTCGCCGGTGAGCACCTTGCCCTCCACCAGAGATTTCACGGTGTAGGTGTTGGCAGGGTTCAGGGTGCCGGTGCCGCTCAGGGTGTTGGAGACATCCCGCACTTCAGGGCTGGCTTCCAGATAGCTGGGGTCCACGGCTGTGGTGCTGGCGCTCTTTGGCTTGAGCAAAAACACACCGCCCGCGATCACCACACAGACCACCGGCACGAGCCATTTCCAGTTCTTCTGCAAAAACAGCACCGGGGCCTTGGTTGTCTGTGCCGCAGGCGTTTCCGCACCCGGGTTCTCCGCGCCGTCCTTCTTCTTATTCCAGATCATCATGTTCCTCCTATCAGATTCAGGCTCGCCGGGGGCGGCCTGTCAGATTCCTTTCCTATGTATAGGTGTAGTGTATCGCATTTTACCCGGATACACAAGCGTCCAAATTTCGTTTGAACGCTTTTCAGCAAATTTTCACAGATTGTAAACCTTTGCGCAAATCGCAAGTTGACCTGTCCGCCGCTTTCTGGTTTAATCGGGACGTTGTTTGTACCAAACCAGAGGAGGATTTTTTCTATGAATCAGACCAGTAAGTTCTCGGTGCGCGATATCTGCTACGCGGGCCTGTTTGCCGCCGTCATCGCCGTGATGGCACAGATCTCCATCCCCATGCCGCTGGGTGTGCCCATGACCATGCAGACCTTCGCCATCACGCTGGCGGCTGTGGTGCTGGGCTCCAAGCTGTCCGCCATTGCCACGCTCGTTTACCTGCTGCTGGGCGCTGTGGGCGTGCCGGTGCTGGCCAACTTCTCCGGCGGCATCGACAAGTTTGTCGGCCCCACCGGCGGCTTCCTGATCTCCTTCCCCATCATGGCCTACATCATCGGCCTGGGCGTGGAGCACAGGGATGCCTTCAAGGGTGCTTTCCCCGTGGCGGTTGTCGTGGGCACTGTGGTCAACTATATCGTGGGTGTCATCCTGTTCGTGATCGTCGCCCACAGCACCGTGTCTGTGGCCGTTTCCGCCTGCGTTCTTCCCTTCATTCCCACCGCCATCATCAAGGCTGTGCTGGCCTGCGTGCTGGGCCTGAACATCCGGAAGCGGATCCCGGGGGTAAAAAAGGCATGAGCATCGTACTGCGTCCGCATCACCTGCTCTGCACCCAGGGCTACTCCGGCCATGGCTACAGCGAAGCCTTTGTGGAGCACATGAATGATGTCGTCCACCAGCTGCGGGAGGTGCCCGGGACGAAGATCCAGCTCACCTTCTCCACCGACACCCTCTGTTCCTGCTGCCCCAACAAGCTGGGCACCGACCTGTGCGACACGCAGGAAAAGGTCAAGCGGTACGACCGCAAGACCGTGGAGTATTTCGGGCTGGAGGAAAAGGAATACGACTATCAGGCCCTCATCCGGGAGATCGATGCCAAAGCCACCCCCGAGATGCTGGCCGATATCTGCCGGGACTGCTGCTGGTTCCCCATCAGCGCCTGCTGCAAGAATATCTGCGAAGGCAAATACGTGAAATAACATTTCCCCCTATACAACAGGCCGCCGTGCAGGATCATCTCCTGCACGGCGGCCTCTTTGTTTTATTCTGTTTCTGCGGCCTGCACCGTTACATAGACCCCGGCGGGGACACAGGCGGCCCAGGCATCCTGCTCGTTCAGCCAGCCGAATTGCTCGCACACATGGTCCGGGCACTGACTGTCGAGGAAGGCGATGGCCCCATCCTTTACCTGCAGATGCACGATGTAATCGCCCACATCATACAGATAATCGTGGTCCTCGTCCAGCGGGATCGTTTCGGTGATGCCGTCGCCGAAATCGACCACGGCCACCAGCGGCTCCGCTTTGGGGGCGTTGGCGCGGTACAGCACGAACAGGAGTGCTGCCGCGGCCAGCACCACGGCCGCAAAGATCAGGTTTTTCTGCCAGCTTTTCAGGCGTTTCATGCAGCGTACTTGCTTGCAGCTACGCCTGCAATGCGGCCAAAGACAACGAAGTCAGAGACAGCAGTGCCGCCCAGACGGTTTGCACCGTGGACACCACCGGTCACCTCACCTGCTGCGAACAGGCCGGGGATGATCTCGCCGTTCTCGTTCAGGACTTCGGTGTTGGTGTTGATCTTCAGGCCGCCCATGGTGTGGTGCACGCCTGCGGTGACCTTGATGGCATAGTAGGGAGCGGTATCCAGCTTGTCTGCAAAGCTGGTGCGGCCGAAGTCAGGGTCGTTCTTGGCCTCAACATAGCCGTTCCAGGTGTTCATGGTCTCGGCCAGAGCGGCACCGTCCACGCCGATCTGCTCAGCCAGCTCCTCGTAGGTCTTGCCTTCGAAGGTATAGCCCTTCTTGATGTAGCCCTGGATGACGCTGGAATCATCGACCATCTTCTGATCAATGATCAGCCAGCTGTAGCTGCCGGGCTGAGCGATCTCAGCGGCGGAGACAACGTCACGGGTACCGACTTCGTCAATGAAGCGCTTGCCCTCGGAATTGATCAGCACAGCACCGTCGCCGCGCAGGCCCTCGGTGATCAGAGAAGCGCTGTCGTACTGGACAGTGGGGTGGATCTGGATCTGGTCCATATCCACGGTGTCAGCACCGATGGCCTGTGCCATCTTGATGCCCTGGCCCAGGATGCCAGGAGCGTTGGTGGTCATAAAGCCCTTCAGCTCGGGCTTGTACTCAACGACCATATCCATGTTTGCGCCGAAACCGCCGGAGGTCAGGATCACGGCCTTGGCGTTGATGGTGATGGTCTCACCGGAAGCGCCGGTAGCCTTGATGCCAACAGCAGCGCCGTTGTCATCGGTCAGGATCTCGGTGGCGGTGGTGTTCAGCATCATCTGGACACCAGCCTTCTGGCAGTCCTCCTCCAGCAGGGGCACCATGTAAGCGCCCACGGAGACGACCTTGCCCTCCTCATTCACAGGGCGGTGGATCCGCTTGACAGATGCGCCGCCTGCAGAGGAGACGCTGTTCAGGGTGATGCCCTGCTCACCCAGCCAGTCGATGGCATCAGCGCTGTTGGAGCACAGGGTCTCCACCAGAGCAGGGTCATTGATACCCTTGCCGCCGATCATGGTATCCAGCTCCATCAGCTCAACGCTGTCAAAGTAGCCGGTGGGGTTGGCCTGGTAGGCAGCCCACTGCTCGGCCACGGTAGCAGCCAGAGCGGTGATGGTCTCGTTGTCAGCATACTTTTCAGCAGCGGCCTTCAGGGTCTTTTCGACACCTGCGCCCTCAGCGAACTCGTTCTCATCCTGATACACGGTCTTGCTGGCGTTCATGCCGCCGGTAGCGCGCACGGAGTTGCCGCCCACCACGGGCTGGCTCTCCACGATGACAACGCTCTTGCCCTCGCTGGTGGCAGTCAGGGCAGCGGTCATACCTGCGCCGCCTGCACCCACAATGACGATGTCGGTATCAACGGTAGAGTCCTCAGCAGGCTCAGCGTTGTTCTCCACAGCGGTCTGGAAATCCTCAGGCTTCAGACCAGCAGCGGTAATGGCAGCAGCGGCTGCCTCCTTGATGGCATTGGAGGTGATGGTAGCACCGGACACGCCATCTACTTCGATGCTGCCGCTCTCGGCGATCTCGCCGGGCAGCTGCTCGATTGCCTTGGAGCCCACGCCCTCGGTTTCATCGGCACCCTCAGCGGTGCAGCCGGTAATCTTGCCGTCGGTCAGGGTCAGGGTAACGGTAACATCGCCGCCAAAGCCCTTGGCAGTGCCGGTAAAATCGCCGGTAGCACCCGCGCCGGTGGTGGAGGCGGACTTGCTGCCGCAGCCGTAGCCCAGCAGGCTCACTGCAACGACAGCGGCCATAGCCAGCGCTGCAATGCTCTGTTTCATCTTCGTGTTTTTCATGGTTTCTTCTTTTTCCTTCTTAGTTGAAGCAACGTTGCAGGCAGTTAGCCTGCGCGAACATATCTCAGCATAAAAAGGGGGCTGCCCATTCGGAAGGCAGCCCCCTTTGCCGAACTAGGAAAAGATCAGGCGTTGGCCTGTGCAGCAGCAACAGCGCAGGCAACGGTAGCGCCGACCATGGGGTTGTTGCCCATGCCGATCAGGCCCATCATCTCAACGTGTGCGGGCACGGAGGAGGAACCTGCGAACTGAGCATCACCATGGACGCGGCCCAGAGAGTCGGTCAGGCCATAGCTTGCGGGGCCTGCAGCCACGTTATCGGGGTGCAGGGTACGGCCCGTGCCGCCGCCGGAAGCAACGGAGAAGTACTTCTTGCCGTTCTCGATGGCCCACTTCTTATAGGTGCCAGCAACCAGGTGCTGGAAGCGGACGGGGTTGGTGGAGTTGCCGGTGATGGAGCACTGGACGTCCTCCTTCTTCATGATGGCAACGCCTTCCATGACGTCGTTGGCGCCGTAGCACTTCACAGCGGCACGCTCGCCATCGGAGAACGGGATCTCCTTGACCACTTTCAGGGTCTGGGTGGGGATATCATACTCGGTCTGCACATAGGTGAAGCCGTTGATGCGGGAGATGATGTAAGCGGCGTCCTTGCCCAGGCCGTTCAGGATGACGCGCAGGGGGGTCTTGCGGACCTTGTTTGCGGTGCGGGCGATGCCGATGGCACCCTCAGCAGCAGCAAAGGACTCGTGGCCTGCCAGGAAAGCGAAGCAGGTGGTGTCCTCGCTCAGCAGACGAGCGCCCAGGTTGCCGTGGCCCAGACCGACCTGACGCTGCTCAGCAACAGAGCCGGGGATGGTGAATGCTTCCAGACCTTCGCCGATGGCAGCAGCGCACTCGGCAGCGTCGGTCAGGCCGCGCTTGACGGCGATGGCGGTGCCCAGGGTGTATGCCCAGACAGCGTTATCAAAGCAGATGGGCTGCACGCCGCGCACGATCTTGTCGCAGTCGATGCCCTTAGCGAGGAGCATCTCGTTGCAAGCGTCCAGAGACTCCAGGCCGTTAGCCTTCAGGCATGCCTCAATTTTCGGCATACGGCGATCCATAGATTCAAAAGTTGCCATGAGTTGTTCCTCCTCTCTTATTCCTCACGCGGGTCAATGTACTTGACAGCGCCCTGCTCCTTGCTGAAGCGGCCGTAAGTACCCACGTTCTTCTCGTAAGCCTCGTTGGGGGTCTTGCCGTGACGGATATCCTCCATCATCTTGCCCAGCTTGACGAACTGATAGCCGATGACCTCATCGTTGGCATCCAGAGCCAGCTTGTTGATGTAGCCCTCGGTCAGCTCCAGGTAACGGACACCCTTGGCCTTGGTGGAGAAGATGGTGCCGGTCATGGAGCGCAGGCCCTTGCCCAGGTCATCCAGACCTGCGCCGATGGGCAGACCGTCCTCAGAGAAAGCGGTCTGGCTACGGCCGTAGACGATCTGCAGGAACAGCTCGCGCATTGCCACGTTGATGGCATCGCACACCAGGTCGGTGTTCAGAGCTTCCAGAATGGTCTTGCCGGGCAGGATCTCGCCTGCCATAGCAGCAGAGTGGGTCATGCCGGAGCAGCCGATGGTCTCCACCAGAGCCTCCTCGATGACGCCGTTCTTGATGTTCAGAGACAGCTTGCAGGTGCCCTGCTGGGGTGCACACCAGCCCACACCATGGGTGTAGCCGCTGATGTCCTTGATCTCATAGGCCTTGACCCATGCGCCCTCTTCGGGGATGGGAGCCGGACCATGCTTAGGACCTTTGGTGATCGGGCACATATTCTGTACTTGCTGCGAATAGGTCATAATCATACTCTCCTTTTGACAAATTGATGCCGTGCGGCAGAAGCTTCTCTCCCCTGCCGCCTTGCATTGACCGGGCTGCGCCGCTCTCTTTTCAGCGCTTCTCCCGGTACTACCACGCACAATTTTATTATAGAGGACGTTGGCCCAATTTGCAAGTCATTTCTGACAAATTTTTCGCAATCTTTTTGCCATTTTCGTTTTTCTGCGCAGGAGCGCAACTTCTCAATTCGGTTTTTTCTGCGGCTCCCGCCGCACCGGCGTGACGGCCCAGATGCAGGCGAAGCCCGCCGCTGCGCCCGCGATGGCGAGGATGTGCCGTCCCTGCTCGAATCCCCAGAAATCAGCGATGCAGGGGAACAAAAGGCTTCCCACGCTCTGGCCCAGCGCCAGAAAGCCGTAGTTCACCCCGGCGTGGGGCAGGCCGAACAGGTCGGTGTTGAAGGACGGCTGTACCGCCGCGCCGCCCGAGTAGAAAAACGTGAGCACCGCGTAGGCCGCCAGCACCCACCACTGCCCCGCAAACGCAAACCACGCACTGCCCGCGGCCAGGCCGAGATACACCGCGTACAGCACCGGCTTGCGGCCCAGCCTGTCACTGACAGCAGGCAGCAGCATCCGCCCCGCCGCGCTGGCCGCCGACCCCAGCACGATGCTGTACGGCGCAGCGGACTCCGGCAGACCGCGCTCGGCTGCGATCTTGAAAATCTCCGGGCTGAACAGCAGCACCGCCGGGGCCGACAGCGCCACCGCCGCCGCGCACAGCTTATACTGCGGCGTGCGGAGCATCTGTTTGTAATCAAGTCCCGGCTGCAGCGGGCCGCTCTGCGCTTTGGGCGGCGGGTCCTGCAAAATCAGCGCCCCCGCGCCGCAGACGACGAGCATGAC
>OHZL01000717.1_pt1 | contig 10591 bp, 8 predicted proteins | sample 1580531 | NCBI WGS metagenome assembly OHZL01 (sample SAMEA3882522, study PRJEB24775) | human gut metagenome | biome: human-associated habitat; feature: intestine environment; material: feces | place: Netherlands | collected 2009/2010 | reverse complement strand
CCTGTCCGGAGCGGAATCCGAAAAAGGCCCCAAGTCGCCGAAATGGAACATCGACCCCGCCATACGTGGCAACGATGGTGCCAGATCGTACGCGTTGCGGTTTTCCAAATATCCCGAATCGTAGCGGAACGTCAGACTTCCGCCACCTGCGAACAGTGCCCCCGACAGCGCGGATTTCCCATCAACGGTTGTGTAGACATCGATTTTCTGCTGCACGACCATGATTATCTCCTCACCCGTTGCGGAAGCTGGTCAATGGCACGGGCCATGCCCAGTGGCGTCTGATACGGATCAGTGGCGTCCACGGCCGGTCCCAAAAGCTGCAGAATATTGAGAATTGCGAATAGGGAATCCGTCCTCACGGCTTTGCCGCTTTCGACATTGCGCACCGTGTTGACGCTGACCCCGGCCCTTTGCGCCACGTCCGCAATCGTAAGATTCAGCAGTTTGCGCTGGATCGCGGCATGCTCCCCCAAAACACGAAGCGAATGCCGCACTTTCGTAGGAACATACTTCATGGCTGCGTTCAGTCCTATCTACGAATCGTTACTATCAATATTATGGCGATTATTTAATATAAGATTTATTATATTGATACTTACGATTTGGTACGACTTGGTACGGCCGCCCAGTGTCGCTTCCAGCAGACAATCGCCACCTTTTTGCCAAAACAGCGCGCGCCGGGTTGTCGGGCGCGTGCGGGAAGATGAGAGCACAACCGAACGGGAGCCGAAAGGCTGAGAGGGAGCTCGACGAGCTTCGACCGAGGACTTGATGCGGGTAATGCCGCCGTAAGGAGACGGGTTGTTCGCGCCGCGAGGCGCATCTCATTTCCGTTCGCGATAACCGAATATCGCGTGATTAGGGTCACGGAGGGGCGCACCACCTCATAGGGTACGGTTCCTTCGGCGACCCTTTTTTCGTACCAACCGTGAATGTCCGATTCACCGGAAGCAGACGCTCGGAAGCCCACAAAGCAGTTCTGAACGTCCGTTTCGGCGGGAACGGCACTCGTGGGGCCTGACATACAGAAGGGAACCGAAATGATCATCAACGGCAAGGAAGAGGACGTCGCCACGCCGATCACCGTGGCCGAACTAGTGGAGCAGCGCGGTCTGCGCGCCGACCGCGTGGCCGTGGAGCTCAACGGCGAGATCGTGCCGCGCGCCCAGCGTGCGCAGACGCAGCTCAAGGGCACCGACACGTTGGAAATCGTCACGTTCGTGCAGGGCGGCTGAGCACAGCAGCGAAACAAACCATACGAGCGGAAACGAGAATACGAGAACAACCATGACTTTTGAACCATCCGCATCGCAGGCGCAGATCGACGCCCGCCAGCACGCTTTCGACAACCAGCCCGACCCGGCCACCCTGGTCAGCCGCGAGGAGATCCGCGCGGCCCTGCTCGACCGTCACACGGCCGCCACGCAGGACAAGCTCGACGCGGCGCACGTGGCCATCTGCGGCTGCGGCGGCCTCGGCTCCACCATCGCGGTGGCGCTGACCCGCATCGGCGTCGGCCATCTGCATCTGATCGACTTCGACCGCGTGGATATGACGAACCTGAATCGCCAGCAGTATTTCCTGAAGGACCTCGGCCAGTACAAGACGGAGGCGCTGCGCAGCAATCTGCGCCAAATCAACCCGTTCACGGACATCACCATCGACACCGTCAAGGTGACCGACGAGAACGTGCCGACGCTGTTCGAAAACGAGGACATCATCTGCGAGGCGTTCGACGTGCCGGAAAACAAGACGATGCTCGTCAACGCGGTGCTGGAGAATCTGCCGGGCAAGAAGCTCGTCAGCGCGTCCGGCATGGCCGGCTTCCGCAGCTCCAACCTGGTGAGCACGCGTCGCGTTTCGAAGAACTTCTACTTCTGTGGCGATGGCGAGACGGCTCCGGTACCGGGTGCCGGCCTGATGGCGCCGCGCGTGGGCGTGGTCGCCTGCCACGAAGCGAACATGATCACGCGACTGATCCTCGGCGAGGAAGACGCCTGACGCACTGCTACGTTACTCCACTGCCGTAATCGAAATTTTTATTGCGATTACAAACGCACGTTGCACACAACACAACAGCGACGCAACGGCAACACAACAGCAGCACAGCAATCGCAACAACAGCAACACCAAACACCCCAACGAAAGGAACCGACGATGAGCACCGAAAACACCATCACCACCGCAGCCGCCGACGTCGCGGCCGCACCGAACGCCACGCTCGACGAGCTGGTCGGCACCACCACGAACACGGCGATTCTGCCGGAGCCGGACGCTCATGCGTACGACGAGATCGCCACCGGCGACGCCGATCCGTTGATCCTCGGCGGGCACAAGTTCACGAGCCGTTTCATCCTCGGTTCCGGCCGTTACGACCTGAACCTCATCAAGGCGACCATCGAGAACGCGGGCACGCAGATCGTCACCATGGCGCTGCGCCGCTGCCGCACCACCGAAAACAACCTGCTCGACTACATTCCGAAGGGCATCACCATGCTGCCGAACACGTCGGGCGCGCGCAACGCGGAGGAGGCGGTGCGCATCGCACGTCTCGCGCGCGAGGTGTGCCAGACGGACTTCGTGAAGGTGGAGATCGAGCACGAGTCGAAGTACCTGCTGCCTGACAACGAGGAGACCATCAAGGCCACGGAAAAGCTGGCGAAGGAAGGCTTCGTGGTCATGCCGTACATGTTCCCGGACCCGATCGCAGCGAAGCGTCTTGAGGACGCGGGCGCAGCTTGCGTGATGCCGCTCGGCGCGATGATCGGCTCGAACAAGGGCCTGCGCGCACGCGATTTCATCGAGGTGATCATCAAGAATGCCAACGTTCCGGTGATCATCGACGCGGGCATCGGCCGTCCGAGCCAGGCCGCGGAGGCCATGGAGATGGGTGCGGACGCGGTGATGGCATACACGGCGATCGCATCCGCCGGCAACATTCCGCTGATGGCGCGCGCTTTCAAGAATGCGATTGAGGCCGGCCGTGAAGCGTACCTGTCCGGCCTGGGCAAGGTGACGGAAGATCACGCCGTCCCGTCCAGCCCGACGAACGAGGCCGACTACATCGGCTGATTCGCGCCGATTTCGTACGATTCGTGCACTAACGTTTCGCACTGTTTTATTGCGATTACACGACGAGGGTCGGTGGAGACGCACATTTTCGCAAGGTTTCCACCGACCCTCTTTCGTCAGATGCGCGGCACGTAGCGCAACGCGCGCATGCCACGCATACCGCACGACAGGCAATACGTCTACTTCCCTAGAGCCGCCTTCAGGTCGCGGTTCTGGAATCGCTCGTGCAGCAGGCAGTAGCCGCCGAACACGACGAGCCACAGCAGGCCGGCGATGGCGGAACCGCGCGTATCTGCGGACAGGAACAGCGTGACGTACACGAACACGTAGAACGCAATCGCAATCCAGTCGCACACCTGCCATGCCGGCATGACGAAGCCGTCCGGCAGGAAGTCGGCGCTTTGACGGTAGCGGCGGTGCGCAAGCATCGTCAGGATGTAGATGAAGATCACGACGGCGCTGGCGGCCGAAGCGAACAGCACGAACGCACCGGAAACGCCCGGGATCGCGTTGACCAGCGGGGAGAACAGAATCATGCAGCCGGACACGATGATCGCCTTCGCCGGCACCTTGTGATCCGACACCTCACCGAGGCGCTGCATAGCGGGCGATTCGGAGTCCTGCGCAAGCTGGTATAGGTGGCGGCCCGCCGAGTAGATCAGCGAATTGAGTGCCGACGCGGCTGCGGTGATCACCACGAAGAACACGAGCGCGGCAGCCCAGTCGAGGCCAGCGTATTTGAACACCATGATGAACGGGGAGCCGAACGAGCCGTCCGCGTTCTGATGGAAGTTGCGCCACGGCACGATGGCCATGATGGCCACGAGCGCGCCCACGTAGAAGATGAGGATGCGCATGATCAGCTCGTTGACGGCCTTCGGTAACACCTTGCGTGGGTTCTGCGTTTCGGATACGGTCACACCTACGAATTCGATGAGCTGGTAGGCGAAGAACACCATCTGGAAGCTCATGAAGAAGTTCATCCAGCCGTTCGGCGCAAGCTGGAAGCCGTCGGTAATGTTCGTAAGGCTCACAGTGGCACCGGAAACCGTGCCGTCCACGCCTTCGATATGCGTGGCCGGGTAGCTGAAACCGAGGAACAGCATCACCACGGCGGTGACAATCAGACCCACAATCAGTGTGATTTTGATCATGGAGAACCAGAATTCCGCCTCGCCGAACACTTTCACGGCAATGAGATTGATGCCGGTGAGCGCCACGAGGAAGCACAGTTCGATAAGCCATTTCCACGCGTTGAGGTCTATGCCGAACGTGCCGAAGAATGTGACGAAATAGGTGCTGACGGCTGTGATTTCGGTCATGCCGGTCAGGATGAGCACGATCCAGTACGTCCAGCCGGCGAATTTGCCCCACGCGCGGCCGAGGTAGCGGGTGATGAAGTTGATGAAGGTGTGCTGGCTTGGGTCGCTGTACATCATTTCGCCGATGGCGCGCATGAGCAGGAACATGATGAGGCCAACGCCGATGTACACGAGGATGATGCTCGGTCCGGTCAGCGCGATCGACTTGCCGGAGCCGAGGAACAGGCCGGTGCCGATGGTGCCGCCGATGGCGATGAACTGGACGTGGCGGTTTTTCAGGCCGCGTTCCATGTCGTTGTCTTTGTCGAGGCTTTCGACGGATTTGATATGCGATTGTGTGTTTTGCGCGTTCTGCGTTGCGTCAGACGCGTCGGCAGCTTGCGTGTTTGCGCCGGCCTTCCCGGTATTCGTATTCCCTAAAGTCATAATGGTCACACCCTACCGCGGGAACCGCCCAATGCGCCCGCTTTTGTCTGACAGATGACGCTTGCCGGCTCTGTTGGGAGGAACAGAAGCCGGCATGATGAAGAATGAGCGGGCTAGGCGGTCAGCTCGTCGAGTTTGGCGCGGAGGTCTTCGTTTTCGCGCTGCAGCTCGTCGATGCGGCGGGCCTGCTGTCTGATGATGCTGATGGCGGTTTCGGAGTCGAGCCCACCGGCAGACGACTGTTGGAATCCGCCGACCGCAGCAGGAACGCCCACAACCCCGGCGGCATTCGAAGCGTCCGCCGCAGCCGAAGCGTTCGGAGTGGTGATGCCCACAATGTTGTCAAGCTTCTTCTTCGTCTTCATAGTGTCGACGAATAGTTCGATGAGCTGCGCGACGATCTCGCCGTTGCCCATCCCCTCGCTGCCGTTCACGGATTTGATGGCGCTTTTCTTCCACCGCGCCACGCTGCGTTCAATGCGTTTGTATCCAATCAGCTCCGGCGGCAGGCCCGCTTCGCGGAAGATTTTGGTTGGCGATTCGCCTGCCAGATACCGTATGACGCACACCCGCTTGAATGTGTCGGCATAGGTGATGCGGTCCTTGGTTGCGTTGACGACCGCCGGCAGTTTCCGTAGCATTTGCAGCTCGTCGGCGCTGAAAGATCCACCTCCACGCATCGCTTTACCCCCTTCGTTACGCCCTTGACGGGGCGATTTTACATCGAACTTTTTACAAGTCGTTTTTTAAATGTTGCCGACTGTATATCGCTTCTGGCGGTCGGGAAACACATGAATGCGGGCGATTATGGAAGACCCACAACCGCCCGCATTGTTTTTTATTGCGATTGAGCTGGCTTACAGCTCACTCGCGCCGAGCACACGTTCAGTACGTGCGGCGACGGCTCTTGACCGCCACGGCAACACCGGCACCGCCCACCAGCAGCGCCACGACCGTGAACAGCACGGTTCCCGCGGCACCAGTCAGCGGCAGCTGAGCGATATTCTGGATGTTCTTGACGCGAGTGACGCTGTCGCCTGCACCACCAGGCGTCACCAAACCCAGTGTATCTTTTTCGGCCGTGACAGTACCCTCTTTAGCATCCACATTTACCTTGAAAGTGGCCATGAAGTTCTGGGCATAACCAGCCGGAGCTTCGATTTCCTCAATCGTGTATTCGCCGGAAGACAGACCCTTGATATCAACCATGCCCTTGTTCTTGGATTCAAACACTGTGGCGTCCGCTCTATTGGCAGCGTCAGACCATGCCATGGTCATTGGATCCTGCTTACGGTACTTATCGTCCTTCTTCACGACAAATTTCGCTCCGTCAAGACCGTTGTGGTCCACGCCGATTTTCTTGAACTGGAAATCGTACGTCTTCACCGTGGTCGTACCGGCACCAGAAGTTTGGCTACCGTTGCCGGCCTTGGCCTCATTAGTCAACTGATTCCGATTATTAAGGATCTCCTTGGTGACAGTGGCCTGATAAGTCACCGTAACTTTCTGTCCGGCATGCTTCTTTGCTGCTGCAGATTTGAATTCAATGGTGGTGTTCGTTTTTGTACCATTCGAGCCCGGTTCCTGAGTCACAGTATAGTCTTCGTTGAGAGTCAGCTGTGCTTCCCCTACCTTCACGACAATGGTGTTCGTATGAACATCCAAACCCTTATCCGCCGAATCATAGATGAAGTACTGACAACTATCGCTGCCAGCGGCTACAGCAGGAATCGTGTGTTCGACGGTGTACTTCACCGTATCGCCGATGTTCACGGTCTGATCGTTGACCGTAGTGGTCACATTCTCAACGGACTTAGTCGGTGGGTTCGGAGCGTTCTCATTTTTTGCATTGAACTCTCCCAGAGCCTCAATGTTTTTCTGTCCGTCTTCTTTACTCAGAGTAAACTTCGTGTATTCCTTCTTATCCACTGTGATTTTGGTGGCAACCAATGCGGTCGAACCAGTCTTGGTATTGCCCTCGCCATCTGAGTAAGTGTCAAATACCACATACCAGCCTTCCGGCACGTTGGCGTATTTGCCGCCCTTCTTGTTGTCAACAGACAACTGGGAGCCATTGTCAGTCGGTTTGGTCAACTGATCGATGACTTCGCGAACGACACTGTTGGTGACGTCGGCATACTTCGTAGCCAAATAGGCAGCAGGATTCTTCTCATACGTAGTATCCAAGCTGACACCACCCGCAGCGTTAAATGCATTCACCAAAGGGGTCACCCAAGCGGATTCCGTGTTGATTTCGACGGACGCCAAAGTATCGGCGGAACCTTCAACAGCCTTTGGATTTTCGAACGTGGCGATACGGTATGCGGTGTAGGTGTGACCCTCCTGCGCATGGTTCACCGTAAGCGTCGCGTCAGTTGTCGGGTCGGCGCTAGCGGCGGCGACGCCGATGGCCATGCCGCTCAGCAACGTTGCCGCGGCGGCCAGCCCTGCGAAAAGCTTCCTCATCTTCATGAGAATCTCCTCTTCCTTGATTGTTGGTTACTGTTTTCTGCAATCGCGGGAGGCGGGAACCCAACGCGCCCCCGCGATCCGCAAATCCTGTGTTGTTCAGCTGAGCCGCTTCTTACGTCTCCACTGGTCGGCCGCAGCGACGGCGAGCAATGCCAGCACGCCGACTCCGCCGGCCGCGATCCGCCACCATCGCTCCGCGCCCATGCGGCCCGTCAATGGCAGCGACGATGCCGAAATGTATTGGTTGGTGAACAGCATTGGCCGGGTACTGTCCCAATTCGAACCAGCGGCACCATAATCGGTTTTCAGCTGGGTCACGGATTCGACAACGGCCCTCCATTCACCGGACGTTCCGTCTTTCATCACGGACACGACCACCCGGTATTCCGCCTGCGAGTAATACATTGCGGAAGCATTACCAGCGTTCTCCGTCACAAGATATGTGTACTCGGCTTCACCTGCGTCATACGTGATGTCGCCGAAGTAAGCAACGTGATCGTCAGACGAATCGCGTTTCACCGTCACCGTGCACGCCGACTGGTTCTTGCAGGAAGCTGGCATCGGCGCGTCTGGATTGGAACCGTCTGCCTTCAACTTGAAGGTGAACTCGTCGGAATTCTTCCAGTCGCGGCCGACCAGCTCCTTCTTCACGCCAATCGCGTTCTTCAACGTGGCCTGCTTCAACGTGTTGGTGATGACTACTGTGGCGTTCTGCGATGCCGCGGATTTAGGTACCGTCACCACATTGCCATTAGCAAGATTTCCATCGCCGACCTTGTGCTGGTAGGAAGCCTTCCACAAGTGGTGGCTGTCCGGTTCGACTTCCGTCACCGTGTACGTCTTTTGGGCGCCTGCCGGAATAATCACGTCGGTGGACCATTTGCCGCTATCGTCACGCTTCAGCGTGACCGTCTTATAGGTATCGTTGCCCTGTTTGATATCCACCGTGATGTTTTCCGGCTTCGGACCGTCGCCGTTCCACTTCTTATCGATGTGCAACGTTGAAGAGACCACCTGGATTACCGGATGAGAGTACGGATTGTCCTTACACTCATGAGTCTTGCCATCGGCCGTATAGGTCAAGCATGCGGAATCGTTCGAGTGGAAGCCCTGCTTCTTCGAGGAAGTGGCATTCCCTGGCAAGTCGGTATCCGTGTCACCTTTCACCGTGCCGTATCCGCCTTGGCCGGCATTCAGGTTGGCGGCATACTCGTCATATGCCTTCTGTGTCGGCTTCACGTTATATTCCAGCGTGTACGTCACGCTATTGGCCAAAGGCTTCAGGAACGTGACCACGAACTTCTTCGCAGCGCTGTCGTATGTCAGATTGTAATCCGTCCCCGGGGTCAAAGCGACATTCCGTCCTGACGAGTCTTTGGCCACGACCTTATAGTCTCTGTCGGCAAGGTCGACATATTCCGAAAGGGTATCCTCCATCACCACATTGGTGTATGCGGATGTGGTGGTCTCGCTCTTCTGAATCTCGTCGAAGATGGCGTTCAGTTCCGACGCGTTCTTGGCGGCCTTGTAATACCCGGCGTCTTTATCTCCGTCGCCACGATTGTCGTACGCTGTCGCCTTTGGGAAGTTGCTGGACACCGCGTGCATGAACTGGTTTTCGTCGCTTTTGGTCGAGGACGGATTAGCATCGGAGAAGACTCCAATGGAATACACCGTGGCATTGCCATCCTTCAACTTCTTGGCAGCGGTAACGGCATTGTCTGCCACTTCTTCTTCAAACTCATTAAGCGATGTAGGCGTGCCGTCCGTGAAGAAAATGACGACCTTCTTCGCGTTGGGACGGGCATTTTCCATTACCTTGACCGCGCGTTTGAATCCATTGTCGGCCCGGGTGGAACCAGCAGCTTTAAGCTTGTTGACCTTGGTTTTCAGGCCACTCATATCCGCAGTCAAATCGCTTACGATCTGGGAATAGTTGTAACTGTATCCTTTCTCCTGGTACGTTTCATCCCCGACCTCATCCAATTCATCACCAGAGAACTTCACTAACCCGACATGGACCGGTTCGGAACCGGACTGGGAACCCTTATTGGCCGCCGCGGCACCATCAAGGAAGTTGTCCACAGCGGTCTTCAACGCTTTCAACCGCTTGGTCCTATCCGTTTCGCCCATCGGATCGTCCATCGAACCGGACACATCCAGCACCAGCGTGAAGTCGATCGGCTGGGTGGTGGTGACCGTGGTGCTGCTGGCAGCGCCCTTCACATCCACGTTCAGTGTGTAGGTGCCATCACCGTTCTTCTTGATGCGCTTATGCTTCTCCGGAGCGCCCAACTGAGAACCGGTCTCGTTCTGCGCAACCGACTGCGCCCGATTTGCTCGCGCAATCGGTTGAGCGGACAACGTAACTGGCTGCTCATCAGGTTGTTCAGATTGTTGTTCAACCCCCTGCTCAACCCACTGCTCAGTCTCTTCTTTCGTTTCTTGTTCCGTTTCTTGTTCGACTTGCTGGTAAGCCTCTTGATCTGACGGCTGCTCTTGCTCTGACGGCTGCTCTTCTCCCACCATCAAATTTTGTTCCACCGGCTGTGAATCCTCTTGCCCAGATTCTTGCAATACCGGCTGCTCGATTTGTTGTTCCAAGGCTCCCGTGGCATCTTCCGCCGCCGCTGACGAAGCAGTGACGCACCCCACGCCGGCGAGCATTGCGACCGTCGCGACGGCCGCAATGACACGACGCGTGAACAGACCTGTGCCCCTCGCCCTGTTTCGCTCAAAGACGTGTCTCATACGTCAACCCCCTTGTACCGTTAAGCGATCGGGGAAATACCTTCCTCCTTCGACCGGTATATTTGATGCGTCTTCGCTTCACATACCGTCCGACAATCGCTTCGTTGCCTAAACCTTAAGGAGAAAAACAGAGGGATACATACCCTCCCAACGAGGTAATCAAGGGGATATACTTTCCTTGAAATCGCACATATCATCGCGATTCTAGAGTATTCTTGCCCCCGTAAATCGCGATGCAAAAACTATAAGCAAACGTTGTCATGTCTCTTTCAGAATTTTCCCCGACAAAAAAGCATCTGTCAAGTGCAACATTAACGCCATCAACCCCTAGTTGCGCTTTGGCCACCAAGCGGCATGCCTACGGACATACCACGGACAGCGGAGCAGCCAAACCAACAACAAACCGACCAGCAACGTGGCAGCTGACACCACGCCCGCAATCACACGCACATCTTTTGCCGCATCATCCTCCGCGGGAATCTCTTCGGGAATGGCGGAACGTAATGCCGAAACCAACAGACGATGCGTATTCACACCGTACGGAG
>OHZL01000714.1_pt1 | contig 10619 bp, 10 predicted proteins | sample 1580531 | NCBI WGS metagenome assembly OHZL01 (sample SAMEA3882522, study PRJEB24775) | human gut metagenome | biome: human-associated habitat; feature: intestine environment; material: feces | place: Netherlands | collected 2009/2010 | reverse complement strand
CCGCCGCCGCCCTGACGGCTCAGGCTCTCGCCCATGCCTTGCAGGCGGGGCAGGCGGTAGCGCAGCAGGGCCAGCTCGGTCTGCAGCTTGCCCTCGTTGGTCACGGCGCGGCTGCGGAAAATTTCCAGGATGAGCATGGTGCGGTCAATGACTTCCATGCCGCCCAGCGCTGTGGAGATGTTGCGGATCTGGCTGCCAGTCAGTTCGCCGTCAAACACGGCGCACTCCGCGCCCAGCTCGGCGGCCGCTGCCGCAGCCTCTTCCAGCTTGCCGCTGCCCAGCACGATGCCGGTCTCAGGCGTCTGGCGCTTCTGGGTCACCTCGGCCACGGCTTCCATATGGTTGGCTTCGCACAGGGCCGAAAGTTCGGCCAGGCTCCGCTCACAGTCCCACAGGCCCTGATCCAGTGCCAGCAGGATGACTTTCGTCGGGGGTGTTTCCACTAAGATATCGTAAAGCTCGCTCAAAATAAATCCTCTTATTTATACAAAGTGTTGTAATGCTCTCTCGTGAGTGCATAGCATTTGCAGGAGACAGGTGTACCGTCAAATTTATGGTACTCGGCGTCATGGTGGTAGACAAAGCCCGCCTTTTGCATCACCCGGCCACTGGCAGGGTTGGCAGCGGCGTGGCAGCAGGCCAGCCAGTTACTGTCTGTATTTTTGAACCAGTATTCTACAACCGCGCGGAGGGCTTCGGTGGTAAAGCCCTTGTTCCACCACGCTTTGCCGATGCAGTATCCCGGCTCCCAGATGCCCTCGGAGAGATCCAGCCCGGGCCACGCGGCTTTCTGCTGGGGCTCCCCCAGCAGGCTGTTATAGATGCTGATGGAGCCGAACACCTGCCCGGTGGCTTTTTCCACAATGGCCCACTGGTAGTAATCCTCGTTGGGGTAGAGGGTGGCCCATGCCTCCAGCAGCTGGCGGGTCTCAGCCGCGTTTTTGTGCGGCTCCCACCGCAGAAAACGGGTCACGTCCGGGTCATTGGCCCAGTTGACGTACATCCTGTTGGCATCTTCCGGCAAAAGGCGGCGCAGAATCAGCTGCGGCGTTTCGATCTCCTGTGTGCCTGCATGGCGCATGTTCCATCACTCCGTTCTGTATTGAAAGTACGCATAGGATAGCACAAATTTACCGGGAACGCAAGCAAAGTGCAGAAAACCCTCCGCAAAAGGTGCTTGACAACCGCGTAAACTTTATTAAACTGAAGATAAATGAGAAAACTCCCCGATTTCCCGGGGAGCGCGGCTCAGCTGCGAAGCAGGTCATTTTTCAGGATGGAAGCCCAATCGCTTTTGCCATAGAGGAACCGAAGAACCATAACAGTATGGGAGGGCTCATGAATCTGGTAAAACAGAAGATAATTCTGCACCGGGACGAAATGAATCTGATGAATGACTAGAATGGGATCGTCGATCACTGGAAAACGGGCTGGAAACGACTCCAAGGAATCAACGCAGTTGATTGTATTCCCAAGCAGGCGTCGGCCAGCAACCGGATTCTTCAGCTGGAGCGTGACGTAGCGGACAGATTCATTGATATCCTGTTCCGCTGTGTTGGAAAGCTCAACGGTATAATTCATTCACGCCCCCAATGATTCAGCAACTCGGCTTTGACATCTTTCCAGGGGCGTGTCCGCCCTGCAGCAACATCATCGAGCCCCTCCTGGAGCTTGACATACAGCTCAAAGCGGCTGGTCAGTGCTTCATAGGTCTCAATGCTCATGACGGCGAGATCACCCTTGCCGTTTTTGGTGATGAACACGGGTTCTGCATAGTCATGGCAGAAAGTGGAAATCTCATTGTAGTTGTTGCGCAGGTCTGCGCTGGAACGAATCTTAGGCATGGAGGACACCTCTCTTTCATACAAAAATTATATCAGAATTTCTTTATACAATCAAGAAAAAAGATAAAGGAGACCCAAACATGATCGACGTGCGTGCACATCTGGCCCGGAAACCGCTTTTGTTTGATGGCGGCATGGGTACCTATTATAAAGCCAAGCCCGGTACGGAGTGTGAGCAGGGCAACCTGCTGGACCCGGCGGGCGTGCGGAAAGTCCACCGGGAGTACCTGGCAGCCGGCGCGGAGGCCATCAAGACCAATACGTTTGGCCTGCCCCGGATGGCGGCGGCACAGCAGCCGGACTGGCAAGCGCTGGCCCGTGCAGGCTGGAAGCTGGCGGCAGAAGCCGCTGTGGAGACGGGAGCGGCCGTTTTTGCGGACCTGGGCCCGGCTCCGGATACCGAGGCTGCCCCGGCGGGAAGCATCTACACGGCAGTGGCCCGCTGTTTTGTGGAGCAGGGGGCAAAGAACTTTCTGTTTGAGACCCTGAGCTCGGACGCCGGTGTGCTGGAGGCCGTGCAGGCCGTCAAGGCGCAGGTGCCGGATGCCTTTGTGCTGGTGTCCTTTGCGGTGCTGCCGGATGGCTACACCCGGGAGGGCATGTACAGCAAAGACCTGGTCCGCCGGATGACGGAGAGCGGCATTGTGGACGCGGTGGGCTTCAACTGTGTTTCGGCCCCGGGTGCCATGCGGACACTGGTACAGCAGCTGGGCAGCACGGCCCTGCCGCTGTCGGTCATGCCCAATGCGGGTTACCCGGTGGTCACCCGCACCCAGGTAAAGTATCAGGGCAAGCCGGAATACTTCGCCAAAGAGCTGGCCCGAATTGCGGCGGAAGGGGTTCGGATCCTGGGCGGTTGCTGCGGCACCACTCCGGCTCACATTGCCGCCCTGCGGGCAGCGCTGGATTCTCTGCCTGCTGTGGAAAAAGCGGCCCCGGCGGTGCAGGTTTCCACCCCGGAAGCACCGACGGTGGAAAAAGATGACGCGTTCCTGCGCAAGCTGAACGCTGGCAAAAAGGTGATCGCCATTGAGCTGGATTCCCCCAAGGATGCCGACCTGACCAACTATCTGGCTGGCGCAAAGCGGCTGCAGGCGGCGGGAGCTGATCTGCTGACCATCGCGGACTGCCCCATTGCCCGGGCCCGGATGGATTCCTCCCTTGTGGCCTGCCGGGTGCACCGGGAGCTGGGGCTCTGCACCCTGCCCCACATGACCTGCCGCGACCGCAACCTGAACGCCACCAAGGCCCTGCTGCTGGGCCTGTACGCCGAGGGCGTGCGGGAGGTGCTGGCCATCACCGGCGACCCCATCCCCACGGCAGAGCGGGACGAGGTGAAGAACGTCTACCAGTTCAACTCCCGCAAGCTGGCCCAGTATATCGTTTCGCTGGCAGGGGAGGGCCGGGAGATGCCAAGCCCCATGACAGTCTTCGGTGCTCTGAACCTCAACGCCCGCAATTTTGAGGTGGAGCTGCGCCGGGCGGGCGAAAAGCTGGAAAACGGCATGAGCGGCTTTCTGACCCAGCCGGTGCTCTCGGCACAGGCGGTGGAAAACCTGAGAAAGTCCCGGGAGACGCTGGGGGCCGATGCAAAGATCCTGGCCGGTATCATGCCGGTGGTCAGCCAGCGCAACGCCATCTTCATGGAGAACGAGATCAACGGCATCCATGTGGAGGACTGGATCATTGAAAAGTTTGCCGGGCTCGACCGTGCCCAGGGCGAGGAGCTGGGTCTTGCCATCTCGCTGGAAATGGCAAAGGCCGCCCTGCCGTATGCGGACGGCCTCTACCTGATGACCCCCTTCAACCGGGTGGCCCTGATGGAGCGGCTGATCGGCAGATTGAAGCAGGAAGTTCTCGGAGCATATTGACAAAACGCCAAAAAAACGTTATATTCTTTGTATAAATGCAACGAGAAAGAGTGTGCGCGGCAAACCGCCTTGCAGAGAGCCGGGGGCAGGTGAGAGCCCGGCAGGTAAGCGCTGCGCACTGTCGCTTTTGAGCAGGGGCGGTGAAGCCAGTAGCCGCCCTCGGAGCTGCCCCACGTTACCGGGGCATCAAGGGGCACGGGCTGTGTTTGCAGCCGGTGCAATTTGGGTGGTACCGCGGTATGTAGTTTACAGCCGTCCCATGGAACGTTCCGTGGGGCGGCTTTTTTCGTCCCACTCATCACATTTTTGGGAGGATACAATGAAAGAACTCGCAAAACAGTACGATCCCAGCCAGGTGGAAGACCGTATCTACCAGTTCTGGCAGGACGGCGGCTACTTCCACACGGAAGCGGACCCCGACAAGAAGCCTTACACCATCGTTATGCCCCCTCCGAACGTGACCGGCCAGCTCCACATGGGCCATGCGCTGGATAACACCATGCAGGATGTGCTCATCCGCACCAAGCGGATGCAGGGCTACGCCGCCCTGTGGGTGCCCGGCACCGACCACGCTTCCATCGCCACCGAGGCCAAGGTCGTGGAGGCCATGCGTGCCGAGGGCCTGACCAAGGAGATGGTGGGCCGCGACGGTTTCCTGGAGCGCGCCTGGGACTGGAAGACCAAGTACGGCAACCGCATCGTCAGCCAGCTGAAAAAGCTGGGCAGCAGCTGCGACTGGGACCGCGAGCGGTTCACCATGGACGAGGGCTGCTCCGAGGCTGTCAAGGAAGTCTTTGTCCGCCTGTATGATCAGGGCCTGATCTACCGCGGCAACCGGATGGTCAACTGGTGCCCCCACTGCAACACCTCCATTTCCGATGCCGAGGTGGAGTATGAGGAGAAAGACGGCCACTTCTGGCACCTGCTCTACCCCGTCAAGGAGACGGGCGAGATGCTGGAGCTGGCTACCACCCGCCCCGAGACCATGCTGGGCGATACCGCTGTGGCCATCAACGGCGAGGATCCCCGCTATGCGCATCTGCATGGCTGCCATGTCATCCTGCCGCTGCTGAACAAAGAGATCCCCATCGTCTGCGACGAGCACGCCGACATGACCAAGGGCACCGGCGTCGTCAAGATCACCCCGGCCCACGACCCCAACGACTTTGAGGTCGGCCTGCGCCATGAGCTGCCCATCGTCCGCGTCTTTACCTACGACGGCCACATGACCGGCGCTGCCGACAAGGCTGCTGCCGACGCTCTGTTTGCCGCGGGCAAGAACACCGTCAACGAGCCCCATGTGCTGGACTGCGGCAAGTATGCCGGCATGACCACCCTCGAGGCCCGCAAGGCCATTCTGGCAGACCTGAAAGAGGGCGGCTTCCTGAAGGAGATCGAGCCCCTGAAGCACGAGGTCGGTACCTGCTACCGCTGCCACTCCACCATCGAGCCCATGGTCTCCAAGCAGTGGTTCGTCAAGATGGAGCCGCTGGCAAAGCCCGCCATCGAGAGCGTGGAGAAGGGCGAGATCAAGTTCGTGCCCGAGCGCTTCACCAAGAACTATATGAACTGGATGAAGAACACCCGTGACTGGTGCATCAGCCGCCAGCTGTGGTGGGGCCACCAGATCCCGGCCTGGTACTGCGATGACTGCGGCGAGACCGTGGTCGCCAAGAGCGCGCCCTGCACCTGCCCCAAGTGCGGCGGCACCAAGCTCACCCAGGACCCCGATACCCTCGACACCTGGTTCTCTTCCGCTCTGTGGCCCTTCAGCACTCTGGGCTGGCCCAATGAGGACAGCGCGGACCTGAAGTACTTCTACCCCACCAACACGCTGGTCACCGGCTATGATATCATCGGCTTCTGGGTCAGCCGCATGATCTTCTCCGGCCTGGCCTACACCGGCAAGGCTCCGTTTGACACTGTCTGCATCCATGGCATCGTCCGCGACAGCCAGGGCCGCAAGATGTCCAAGAGCCTGGGCAACGGCATCGACCCGCTGGAGGTCATTGCCCAGTACGGCGCGGATGCACTGCGCTTCATGCTGCTGGACGGCTCCACCCCTGGCAACGATATGCGTTACAGCGAAAAGAAGGTGGAGGCTGCCCGCAACTTTGCTAATAAGCTTTGGAACGCCACCCGTTTTGTCCTGATGAACCTGCCCGAGGACTTCCAGCCCGGCCTGCCCGAGGAGAGCAAGCTGGACATGAGCGACAAGTGGGTGCTGACCAAGCTGAATCAGGTGGCCGGTGCCATGACCGACAACCTCGACCACTTCGAGATGGGTCTGGCCGCTGCCAAGATCAACAGCTTCATCTGGGATGTCTACTGCGACTGGTTCATCGAGATCGCAAAGCCCCGCCTGAACTCCGGCGACGCGGAGCAGGCCGACACCGCCCGCCGTGTGCTGGTGTATGTGCTGGACAAGGCCCTCAAGCTGCTGCATCCCTTCATGCCCTTCATCACCGAGGAGCTGTATCAGGCCCTGCCCGGCTCCGCCGAGACCATTATGACCCAGAGCTGGCCCACCTTTGACGAGGCACACAACTGGGCCGAGGAAGAGGAAGCCTTTGAAAAGGTCATGGACTACATCAAGGCAGTCCGCACCATGCGCACCGAGATGAATGTCCATCCTGCCCAAAAGACCAGTATGATCATCGAGACGGCTGATCCCGCTCCCTTCCGGAATGCAGAGGTCTATCTGGCAAAGTTTGCCTTTGCCACCGACGTGACCTTTACGGAAAAGTACGAGGGCAGCACCGATGGCATGGTGCAGGTGTCCACCCACACCGCCCGCGGCTTTATCCCCATGATGGAGCTGATCGACCGCGAGAAGGAGCTTGCCCGCCTGAACAAGGAAAAGGCCAAGGCCGAGAAGGAACTGGCCATGTTTGAGAACCAGCTGGCCAACCCCAAGTTCGTGGAGCGTGCCCCCGCCGCTCTGGTGGAAGAGATCCGCGCAAAGCGCACCAACAGCCAGAGCAAGCTGGCCAACATCGAGCAGAGCATCAAGGCTCTGGGCTAAGCGGATGCAGGAACAGAATCAACGCACCTCCCCGTGGCTCATCGCGTGGCGGGTGATCTTTACCTTTGCCCTCATCGGCTGCATCGTGTTCATCTTCTCCAACTCTCTGCAGATCGCGGATGTGTCCGAGGGGGCCAGCGGCCGGGTACTGGGGATACTGCAGGGCATCCTGCGGCATCTGGGCCTTCCCGGTGCCGCCGACCGGCTCACCATGCACATCGTGCGCAAGCTGGCGCATTTCTGTGAGTATCTGCTGGAAGGCTTCCTGCTCATGCTCTGCCTGCGGGTGTACACCCGGCATTTCTTCAAGCATGTGTCCTGGCCCATGCTGGGCGGCCTGCTCACAGCCCTGACCGATGAAACCATCCAGCTCTTTGTGCCGGGTCGCAGCGGCCAGGTCACCGATATCTGGATCGATTTTTCCGGTGTGATGACCGGCCTGCTGGTGGGGCTCATTCTGCTGGGGCTTGTCCGGATGTGCATCATTCTCTATCAACATCGAAACGAGGTTTGACGCAATGACCATTGAACAGGCAAATGCCTATTTTGCATCTCTGCCCGAGGGCTTTGCCCCGGCCCGGCAGCTGCAGGAAGCCCTCTCTGCCAAGGCAGGCCGGGTGGATTATCTGGGCGTAGCCGGTACGGCTGGCAAAACGACTGCCGCCGCCCTCACGGCGGCGGTGCTCAGAGCTGCCGGTCTCGTTACCGGCAGCTACCACGCAGGCTGTGAGCCGCTCTCTGCCCGCATCCGGGTGAATGGAGAGCCTGTGGCACCGGAGCTGCTTGCACAGGCCGCCGAGACCCTGAGCGCCCGGGAGACCCTGCCCCGTGCGGCCGCCGAGCTGGCTGCCGCTGCCCGCTGCTTTGGCGAGGCAGGCTGTGCGCTGGCCGTGGTGGAGCTGCCCGATGCGGGGCTTGCCGAGGCCCTGCCCAAGATGCCGGTCTGTGCGGTCACCTCCATCGGCCCGGACGGCATCAGTGCCTCACTGGAGCGCTCCGCCGCGCTGGCGGCCGGTGTCATGCGCAAGGGCAGCATCTGCGTCACCGCGCCTGAGCAGCCCAAGGCTGTGGTCAGTGAGCTCATCGTGGCCGCCGGTAAGGCAGACTGTGAGCTGGTCGTGCCGGACCCCGATGACATCACCTTCCTCGAAGCCGAAAAGTTTGCCAGCCGTGTGGACTACGGCGGCTATACCGTGCCGCTGGCCTTCCTGGGCCGTCACGCGGCGGGCAGTGCCGCCATTGCGGTGGAGCTGGCCCTGGCTCTCTGCAAAAAGGGCTATGACATCCCCGATGAAGCTATTCTGGAAGGTCTGGCCGCTGTGGAAAACCGCAGCAGCATCCGGGTCCTTTCCCAGCGCCCGCTGGTGGTGCTGGATGCCTGCCGCACCCCGCAGCAGGCCATTGCCCTGCTGCGTGTCCTGAACATGGCCAAGGTGCGCCACCTGAGCGCTGTCATCGGTCTGGCAGAGGAAGAAGGAGCCGAGGCCTTCTTCTCCGCGCTGGAAAGCGGCCTGACGGCTGAGACCCAGAAAAAAGACCGTACCACCATGCCCGGCATGAGCGAGAATCCCTTTGATAAGGTGTTCCTCGTTCCCCCGGCGGGTACGGATGCCGCCATGACCGAGCGCCTGCTGGAAAAGGCACGCTACCACTTTGATGCCGAGCTCTGCGGGAGTCTGGCCGAAGCCATGGAGCTTGCCCGGGCCAACAGCCGCCGCGGCCTGCTGATCTGCGGCGGCGAAGCCATCGCACTGGAGGCTGCCGAGCTGCTGGCTGAAAAGTAAGCGACACCCTTTTCTAAAATATGCCCGAAAGAGCCTGTACACTGATGAAAACGTGTACAGGCTCTTTTATTTTGGTTTAGAGGAAACCGCTCGGGCTATGCTTCGCTCTGCCGACCTCCCGGAAAGGGGAAGCCTCCGGCAGACCGGACAAGCCTGAGCGATTCACGCAAGGAAAGGACAGAAAATGGCAACAGTTACATTCAGTGCGGCGGACGATCTGCTCTATGCCTATCTGGCAGGTGAGATCGACCACGATGCCGCACAGAACCTGCGCATCCAGCTGGACGATGCCCTTTTGGCCCGCACCCCCAAAACGCTGGTGCTCGATCTGGGCGGGGTTGGGTTTATGGATTCGTCCGGAGTGGGGCTGATTCTGGGCCGCCAGCGCTGCGCCCGCAGTCTGGGCGGAACCCTGCGCATCCAGCACGCCCCGGAGCAGCTGCGCCGCGTTCTGCGGCTGGCCAATATCCCCTGCACGGATGCAGGACAGGAGGAATGAAGATGAAAGCGGAAAACACGACCAGGATCCAATTTGATTCCCTCAGCGTCAACGAAGCGTATGCCCGCGGTGCGGCAGCGGCTTTTCTGGCCCGGTATGACCCCACTGTGCCCCAGCTGGCTGACCTGAAAACGGCGGTATCCGAAGCCGTCACCAACTGCATCGTCCACGCCTACCCCGACCGGGTGGGGCCCATCACCATGACAGTCTCCGTTTATCCGGGGCGGGTGGTCAGGATCGTGATCGCAGACAAAGGGGTTGGCATCCCGGATATCCCCAGGGCGATGGAGCCGCTCTTCACCACCGGTAACCCGGAGGAGCGCTCCGGTCTCGGTTTTGCGGTCATGCAGAGCTTTATGGATAAAGTCAGTGTACGCTCCGCTCCCGGCCGGGGCACTCGGGTCACCCTGACAAAGCATCTGGAGGAAAAGCCCTCTACATAAAAGGAAATGAGGGAATATCATGGTAACGGACAAGACCCGGCGCAGTGCATTCATTGAACAGAACCTCGGGTTGGTACACGCCTGTGCTGGCCGCTTTCGGGGCAGGGGCATTGAATATGATGATCTCTACAGCGCTGGCTGCATGGGGCTGGTCAAGGCGACCGACGGCTTTGATGAGGGGCGTGGTGTTTGCTTTTCTACCTATGCAGTGCCAGTGATCCTGGGCGAGATCAAAAAGCTCTTCCGGGAGGGTGGCACAGTCAAGGTCAGCCGCTCCTTAAAAGAACTGGGGTTGCGGGTCAATGCGGCGCGGGAACATCACAGGAAGCTCTGCGGCACCGAGCCGACCCTTTCTCAACTGGCAGAAGAGCTGGGGGAGAGCGTGGAGAACATCACGCTTGCGATCCAGGCTGCACAGCCCGCCCTGAGCCTGACCCCGGAAGGGGAGAACAATGACCGGCAGATAGATATCCCGGTGGAATCCCCGGAGGAAGAACTTGCGGATAAGATCGGCCTGGCCGAGGTGCTGGAAAGTCTGCCGGAAGAGGACCGGCTCCTGATCCGTCTGCGGTTCTATGCCAACCGCACCCAGAGTGAGACGGCAAAAGTGCTGCATACCACGCAGGTACAGATCTCCCGGCGGGAGCGCAAGATCCTGCGCAAAATGCGGGAGCGGCTATTGGAATGAGCCGTGCAAAAGAAAAAAGGGCTTTTCTTGAAAAATGTAAAAAAAGGGCTTGCTTTTTGTCTGAGTCTGTGCTAAAATACATTACTGTCAGGCGGATGTCTGACACTAACGCCTCAGAAAAAACGGATGAAAAGTGACGAAGGTCGATTGGTTCTTCCAAGAACTTCAAAAAATCTTCAAAAAAGTGCTTGACATTCTAACACAAACGTGCTAAAATGTATAGGCTATCAGCCGTTAAGGCTGAGGCACACAGGACCTTGAAAATTGAACAATATCGAAAAACTTGTAACGGAACCTATTTTCGTGTTGGAAAAACACGTTAAACAATTCCAAACAAAGTAATTCACACAGGACGCAAGCGATTGCGTGCTGAGCGAAAAAAGATTTAACACTTTTTAAGTGATAAATATCATTTATAAAGAGTTTGATCCTGGCTCAGGACGAACGCTGGCGGCGCGCCTAACA
>OHZL01000704.1_pt1 | contig 10728 bp, 8 predicted proteins | sample 1580531 | NCBI WGS metagenome assembly OHZL01 (sample SAMEA3882522, study PRJEB24775) | human gut metagenome | biome: human-associated habitat; feature: intestine environment; material: feces | place: Netherlands | collected 2009/2010 | reverse complement strand
TGACCACCTCATCGAAGCTCAGGCGTGGATCAGCAAGAGCCTGGAGCTGACGGACTATAGTTTCACTCCCGACGTCGAGGTGAAGTCGTTCACACCCGGACCAGGTTTCATCGACGTGACGTTCGACTCACCCTACACCATCACCAGCGAGGGTGTCTATGTAGGCTATTCCTTCGAGATGGACGAGAAGGTGTCGAAGCCGATTACAACCATCAGCGGCACCAACCCCAACTACTTCTACCTCCACACTACCCGGTCCTACTACGAGGGATTCAGTTCCGTCTCCGCCGACCGCAACATGATGCTGGCGATGCAGGTGCTCATCGATGGACTGCCGGCACGATCGGTCTCGCCCACACTGAACGATCAATACTTCAAGGTAGGAGAAGGCAGCAACACGCTGACCTTCAACATCCGCAACCAGGGAAGCCTGCCCGTCAGTTCCATAGACGTGGCCTACAACGCTCCTGGCGAATCAGATAACCACGTGGAGAAACATATCACGCTGGACAAGGCCCTGCCGGCACACTACAATGCCTCGGCCACCGTCACGCTGACCGCCGACGCGCTGCCCCATGCTGGCGACTTCCCCTTCACCATCCAGGTGACAAAAGTCGATAGCGAGGCCAACCAGAACGCGCTCCCCAGCGCCTCGACCACCATCCACAGTCTGAGTTTCGTACCTACCAAGCGCGCATTGCTGGAGGAATACACAGGCACATGGTGTGGCTGGTGCCCGAAGGGATTTGTGGGACTGGAGAATATGGACGCGCTCCTGGGTGACGACTTCGTGGGCGTGAGCTACCACAACCGCGACCCGATGGAGTTTGCCGGCGGCGATGAGGGACCGGAGTTTCCCAATGGCACGGCCTCTTTCCCCAGCGCATACATAGACCGCGTACACCCCACCGATCCCTATAGCGGTGATGAGCCCAGCACCCACTTCCTGCTGAACGAGACCTATGCCAAGGCGTGCGACCAACTGGCGCCTGCCGACATCAACCTAGCAGCCAACTATGCGGAGGAGAACGCCTCGGAGGTGGAATGCAAGGCCACAGTACGCTTCCCGCTGCCCGTGCAGGCCAACCCCTATCAGCTGGGCTTCATCCTCACCGCCGACGGACTGAGCGGCGAGGAGGACAGTTGGACGCAGAAAAACTACTATCCCAACAACACGGAATACACCGACACAGATATGGAACTGTTCACGCAGGGCGACGGCTACGTCTATGACCTCACCTACAACATGGTGGCCATAGGATTCAGCGGACCCAGTTTCATCGAAGGCAGCCTGCCGGAACAGATCGAGGCCGACAAGGACTATGAATACACCTTCCGCTTCGACCTGTCGAAGGACTCGCAGACGTGCAAGGCGAAGAGCATCCTCGCAGGCCAGCAAAACTACAAGTTGCGCGCCGTGGCCCTGCTTATCGACAGCACGACAGGAGAGGTCGTCAACGCCCGTAAGGCAAAGGTTGGTGGCGAGACGGATGGCGTTTCGGCCCTCACAGTCAACAAGGAAGCAACTCCCGTGGCCTACTACACGCCCGACGGACGACAACTGCAGTCGCCCACCAAAGGCATCAACATCGTACGCCTCGCCGACGGACGCACCGTGAAGATGATAGTCCGGAAATAGGTCCGGCAGGTGCACGCAAGCGAAGCACGACAGAAAACACCTTCGGGATGGACGAAGTTTAGCGTCCATCCCGAAGGCATCCCGAGACCATCCCGAAGGTCCTCCAAGCCCTTTTCGTGTGAACTGCCCAAGAGTTCAGAAAGGAAAACTTGCAAAAAGCATAGAGTAGGGAGGGGTGAAAAGTTAAAAATCAAGGGCTTCATGCGAGTTAAGAAACAAAAACTTGCAAGAGAGGTAAAATTTCCGTAACTTTGCGGCCTACAAGTATTGAAAGAACATCGGTCCGCCCATCCAGCGCGTTTTTATGGAAAAAGAGCCTGATGGAATTGGCCACAAACTTAAAAAAATACATGATGCGCAAGAAAACGCTCCTTTCCAGCCTATTCGCCACCCTGTTAGCCGTATTGATGCTGACAGGCTGTTCCGAAACACAAAACATCTCCTACTTCCAGGACTACGGTCCGGGATTTTCCGAGACCGTTTCTCAGTCTAAGCCCATCACTTTCCAGCCTGGCGACAAACTCTCCATCATCGTGACAAGCCGCAACCCGCAGCTTTCCTCACTCTTCACGCTCTCGCAGGGCGTAATGCTCTCCAGCGGAACAACTTCCAACTCGCGTACGGCGAGCAGCAACCAATACACCGTGCTCTACACCATCGACAGCAAGGGCGACATCGACTTCCCCGTGCTGGGCAAGATCCATGTGGGTGGCCTGTCGCGCGAACAAGTCGCCTCGACCATCAAAGAGCAGTTGTTCAAGGAAGACCTGGTCAAGGACGCCGTCGTGTCGGTGGAGTTTGGTGGCATTCACTTCTCCGTGCTGGGCGAAGTGAACAAGCCGGGACAGTATAACTTCGAAAACGACCGCGAGACCATCCTCGACGCCATCAGCCGCGCGGGCGACCTGACCATCTACGGCCAGCGCGACCACGTGACGGTGATTCGTACCGAGGGCGGCGAGCGCAAGGTCTATAATATCAACATGCTCTCGGGTCAAGACATCACAAGCTCGCCAGCCTACTACCTGAAGCAGGGCGACATCATCTACGTGGACCCCAACCCGACGCGCGCTCGCCAGAGCACAGTCAACGGCAACACCTTCCGCTCGTCTGCCTTCTGGGTCTCCATGGCCTCCCTGGCCATGAGTGTGACGATGCTTATCAAGAATTGGTAAACTTACTCTCAAAAAGGAAATGGCAACAAACAATAGCTTAGAAAGCGAAAAGAACTACTCAGCAACAGCCGAGAACAACGAGCTCGAGAATGGCGGATTCAACCTGCGCATGCTCCTGGACATCGTGCTTGGCAACTGGTTTTGGATACTCCTGTCCGTCATACTCTTTGGCGCAGCAGGATGGTATTATCTGAAGATCACGCCCAACACCTACCAACGCACGGCGCTCGTCGTCATCAAGGAGGACAGCCCGCAGCGTGGCAAGGACCTCAACGCGATGTTCGCCAACTTGGGTCAGAACCCCGACCAGAGCAACGTCAACAACGAGATGGCTGCCATACAGGCTCCCTCCAACGTGCTGGAGACCGTGAAGCGCCTGAACCTCGACATGAACTATACGATGGAGGGCCGCTGGCACAAGAACATCCTCTACGGACGCTCGCTCCCGGCCAACGTCCGCATGATGGGACTGGGCGACCATGAGTCGGCAGCCATGCAGATGGAGCTGCAGCCCAACGGCGTGGTGAAACTGTCCAACTTTATGCGCAACGGCAAGCCGGTCGGCAGTCCGGAGGTGACCGTGACGGGCCGCACAAGCACCATTATCGGTACGCCGGTGGGCAATGTGCTGGTCACACCGACACAGTACTACGGCTCATTTGTCACCCATACGAAAGATCCAATCCTCGTGACACGCACCGACCTCTACACCAAGACGGAGGGCGTGCAAAGAAACTTGTCGGTGGAACTGACGGACAAGATGTCCACCCTGGTCCGCATTTCCTATAAGGACAAAGAGCCCTACCGCGCCGACGACATCATCAACACCCTCATTACAGTCTATAAGGAGAGCTGGGTGAGAGACAAGAACATGTTGACGATCGCCACGACGAAGTTTATCAACGAGCGCCTGGCTATCATCGAGCGCGAGCTGAGCGGTATCGATAGCGACATCTCCAGCTATAAGAGCAGCAACCTGCTGCCGTCCGTACAGGCTGCCTCGCAGATGTCCATGCAGCAGTCGCAGGAGAGCCAAAAGCAAGTGCTGGCTCTCAACACGCAGCGCTCCATGGCACAATACGTAAAGGGCATGCTGACGCGCGGTGCCAAGTCACGCAAGCTCCTGCCTACCAATGCCGGACTGGAATCGACGGGCATTGAGCAGCAGATCGCAGAATACAACACGCTTCTGCTCCAGCGCAACTCGCTCATCGCCAACTCCTCGGAGCGCAACCCCATCGTGAGCGACTACGACGAGCAGCTGGCCCAGATCCGCAAGGTCATCCTGGAGGGCATCGACAACCTCTGCAGCACGATCGACCTGCAGTTGAGCCACGCGCAGCAGAACGAGAACCAGGCCACGGCGAAAATCGCCTCCAGCCCGAAGCAGGAGAAGTACCTCACGAGCGTGGGCCGTCAGCAGCAGGTCAAGGAGCAACTCTACCTCTTCCTGCTCCAGAAGCGCGAGGAGAACGAGATGAACCAGGCCTTCACCGCCTACAACATCCGCATCATCACCGCCCCGTTTGGCAACGCCTATCCCATCTCGCCCAACCACCGCAACATCCTGCTCATCGCCCTGGCCCTGGGTCTGATGTTGCCTATCGGACTGTTCTACCTCCGCGAGAGCATGAACACCACCGTACGCGGCCGCAAGGATATCGAGGGTCTCACCATACCGTTTATCGGAGAGATACCTTATACAGGCAAGCGCAAGTGGTGGCAGCGTCGCAACAAGCGTCGTGACAAGCTGCAGATCGTCGTACAGGAGGGCAAGCGCAACGTGATGAACGAGGCCTTCCGCGTGCTCCGTACGAAGCTCGAGTTCCTCATTTCTGAGGACAGAAAGGACAACGTGATGATCATGACCTCCTTCAACTCGGGTAGTGGTAAGACCTATCTCTCGGCCAATATCGCCATGTCGCTGGCCATCAAGCAGAAGAAGGTGCTCATCATCGACTGCGATATCCGTAAGGCCATGGCCTCGGCCCTGGTCGGATCGCCGCAGGTCGGTCTGACCCATTACCTCACGGGTAAGGAGACGGACCTTCACGAGCTCATCCATACCTACAAGGGCAATGAGAACCTGAGCATCCTGCCAGTCGGTATCGTGCCGCCGAACCCCACCGAGCTGCTGGGCAACGGCCGCTTGAAGGACTTGCTGGAAGAGGTTCGCAGCCAGTACGACTACGTCCTGCTCGACTGTCCGCCTATCGAGGTCGTCGCCGATACGGAGATCATCTCGAGCTACGTGGACAGAACGATCTTCATCGTGCGCGCCGGACTGCTCGACCGCTCCTTGCTCAAGGAGCTCCAGCGCCTTTACAACGCAGGCAAGTATCGCAACATGGCCCTCATCCTCAACGGCACGGAGACCCGCGTGGGCTACCACCGCTACGGATATGGATATGGCTACGGTTATGGCTATGGCTACGGTTATGGCTACGGCGAAACCGACGACGACAAGAAGAAGCACAAGAGCAAGAAAAAGTAGTAAGCTACGAGCAGAAGCAAGTAGCTAAATCTATAGACAACAGAGCGGGCGGGGAGAGCATCCTCGCCCGCTTTCTTGATAGATGTTACCATCTGAGAGCGCACACAAGGTTCTAAATTTCAGAACCATCCTTAATTTAATAGAAAACATTTGGTGGGTTCATTTGTTTTGGCTACTTTTGCAGAGCAAATAAAAAATCAATAAATAATTAAAAACAAAAATCAAAATGGCTAACGAGAACGAGAAGAAGTTTCGTGTAGAGAGCGACCTCTTGGGTGAGCTCCAGGTACCCGCCGAGGCTTACTATGGTGTGCAGACACAGCGCGCCATCAACAATTACAAGATTTCGGGCAAGCACATGTGCGACTATCCCGAGTATGTCAAGGCCATTGCATACGTGAAGCTCGCTGCTGCCGAGGCCAACCACGAGCTGGGTCAGCTTCCTGACGACGTGGCCGACGCTATGTGCCGCGCCTGCCGCGAGATCATCGACGGCAAGCTTCATGAGAACTTCGTCACCGACATGGTGCAGGGTGGTGCCGGCACGTCGGTCAACATGAACGCCAACGAGGTGATTGCCAACCGTGCCCTCGAGCTGATGGGCTACGAGAAGGGCGACTACCAGCACTGCTGGCCCAACGACCACTGCAACTGCGGTCAGTCCACCAACGACGTCTATCCCACCACCATCCGCCTCACCTTCATCGAGATGAACAAGCAGCTCGTAGCCGCTCTGGAGCGTCTCGTGGCCTCTTTCCGCAAGAAGGGCGAGGAGTTCAAGAACAACATCAAGATGGGCCGCACACAGCTGCAGGACGCCGTCCCCATGACGAGCGGACAGGAGTTTACGGCCTTCGCCAATACCCTTGAGGAGGAGATCGGCAACCTCAACCGCAATGCGGAGCTGATGCTCGAGATCAACATGGGCGCCACGGCCATCGGTACGGGTCTCAACGCCGTCCCGGGCTACGCTGAGCTCTGCACGAAGAAGCTGGCCGAGCTGACGGGCGAGAACTTCACCCTCGGCAAGGACCTCGTCGAGGCTACTCCCGACACGGGCGACTACGTGAGCTATAGCGGCGCGCTGAAGCGCCTGGCCGTGAAGCTGTCCAAGATCTGCAACGACCTCCGCCTCATGGCCTCTGGTCCCCGTTGCGGTCTCCATGAGATCAACCTCCCGCCGATGGCTCCGGGCTCCAGCATCATGCCGGGCAAGGTGAACCCTGTCATCCCCGAGGTGACCAACCAGACTTGCTTCAAGGTGATTGGCAACGACACCACCGTGATGATTGCCGCCGAGGCAGGACAGCTCCAGCTCAACGTCATGGAGCCGGTCATCACCCAGTGCATCATCGAGAGCCAGACCTGGCTGGGCCGCGCCATGGACACGCTGCGTGAGCGTTGCGTCGATGGTATCACGGTCAATGCCGAGCACAATGCCGAGACCGTGCGCAACAGCATCGGTATCGTCACCGCTCTCAACCCGTACATCGGCTACAAGAACAGCACGAAGATCGCCAAGGAGGCTCTGGAGACGGGCGCTTCTGTCTATGATCTCGTGCTCAGAGACAAGATTCTGACCAAGGAGAAGCTCGACGCCATCCTCGATCCGAAGCACATGCTCGACCCCATGGACATGATCAAGTAAGGGTCAGCGCATCACGCAACCATAGACTTTATCTCGCATAAAGTATAGTTAGACTAAATTTAAGGCCTTCTCTGCCGCGCTGGCAGGGAAGGCCTTGTTCGTATCAAGCAATGTGGTTTTCGCTGCTTAGAAGGGCCGCTACGGGCCTCATACGGCGCAGGAGGCATTGTAGTCCTATCTGCGGAAGCAATAATAAGGCAAAGCAGGGCAAACTACAGCCGCCCAAGCCGCAGACAGCACCAGAGGTGAAAAGGCGTCAGCGACGCTTGGCCCGCAGAGGACGCTCCTCGTGGCTCTCGACGTTCTTCTTTTTCTTGGAAAGCACCAGCAGGATGACTGCCGAGAGGATGAGCACAATGCCGACGAAGAGGCGCAGGGAGAAGGACTCGCCGAAGATGAGCACGCCGATGAAGACGGCCGTGACAGGCTCCACAGCACCCATGATGGCGGAGGGCGTACTGCCGACTTTCTCGATGGCAATATTCATGAAGTAGAGGCTGAGCACCGTGGGCAGCAAGGCCAACTGAGCAGCACAGGCCCATTGCTTCGGAGTGGTGAGCACCTGGATCTGCTCGCCCATGATGACGGACAGGACGAGCAGGGAGATCAAGCCGAACAAGACCACCCAGAACGTAAACTGGATGGCGGAGAGCCCTGTGTGGGTCTGGTTGACGCCGATGATGTAGAAGGCGTAGAAGAGCGACGAGAGCAGGACCAGCGCCACGCCCACCGTGGAGAGCGTGGCATTGTCGCCACCACGATAGAGCAGTCCTATGCCCGTGACGGCCAGGAGGATGGAGAAGGTGGTGGACCAGGTGATGCGCTCATGGAAGAACGCCGTCATCAGCACGGCCGTGATGATGGGGTAGCTGAAGAGGATCGTACTGGCGATTCCTGCATCCATGTACTTGAAACTGAGGTAGAGCGTGGCCGAGGACATGGCCATGAATGTGCCCAGGACGGCCATGCGGATAGCGGGTCCGAGGCGCAGGTGAAAACTCTCCCGCTTCGCCATCATCCATGCAAGGAACAGCAGCGAGGCAATGGCGTAGCGCCAGACGAGGACCGACGTAGGGTTGATCTCGTCCTGGTAGAGGAATAGCGTGCCCAAGGGGTTTGTACCATAGAAAATCGCAGCGATAATACCCGCTGCGAAACCTTTGAACGTGTTGCTCATAATAAAGAAAAAAAAGGAATGATGAATCGGCGGGCGCATCAGGTGCTGCTACCCGCAGACTCGATTGTTTCAACTCTTGAATGCCTCGGCCTCTGCCATGGCGATGATGTCTTCGCGGTCAGATTGGCGTGTGGGCTCTTCAGCGTCTGCGGAATGCAAGGGCATAGCCTGACGCTCGCCATCCTTCTGGTCTTGGCCGTCATGGGAATTTCGGATGGCCTCCTCGCTATCCTCAGCGCGCTTCTCCGTGCGCTTCCTGCGGCAGTCGGCAGGTGCAGGCTGCTCCCTAAAGACTTCCTCCTGGAAGGGCGAGACGTGCTTCCGGTCCTCCTTCGGCTTGTCGCCGACGATGAAACTCTCGGGCTCATCTACCGAAGGCACGAGGTCGACGGGCTCCTCCTCCATCTTCGTCCGGTTCTCCTTCGAGGCAAACACGCGGTCGAGAAACTTCGTGTCCTTGCGGAGCTTGCGGAGCGTGTCCTTCGACGCCTTCTGCTGGCTCTCCTTCTTAGAATAGCCGCGTGCGTCGCAACCCTCCACGTCCTCCAGCATCACGACGAAATGGAAGACGGGGGCTCCCTCCTCGCTGGTCTCGTTGCCCAGCAACTTGAAGTTGAGCTGCACCCGGTTCTTCTGACACCATTCGATGAGCTTCGACTTGAAGTTGACCTCCTTGTAGGCGAGTTTGTCGATATTGATCATCTCGCCCAGGATCTGGCGCTCCATGAAGCGCATGCAGGCGTCGTAGCCCTTGTCAAGGTAGATAGCACCGACAAGGGCTTCGAAGGCGTTGCCCGCCATGTTGCTGTTGTGGCCGGACTGATGGCCGCTGGAGAGGATCAACTTGTTGATACCCATCTCCTTGGCCAAGTGGTTGAGGGTCTCGCGCTGCACGAGCTTGGAGCGCGTGGTGGTGAGAAATCCCTCCCGCTTACCAGGGAAGTGACGAAACACAATATCGCCTACTACCGCATCGAGGACGGCGTCGCCGAGAAACTCCAGCCGCTCGTTGTTCATGGGCTTTCCCTTCTCGTTGCGCCGCGCGATGCTGCTATGGAGCAGCGCGATCTTGTAGTATTCGATATGATGGGGCCAGATGCCGGTGATCCTATGGAGAGACAAGAAAAGCTCCTTGTCCTTGCGGAAAGGGAGCTTGATCCTGTCAATCAGATTATTCAGCATACTTCTTGAAGATAACGCAGGCGTTGTGTCCGCCGAAGCCGAACGTGTTGCTCAGGGCCGCACGAACGGTACGCTTCTGTGCCTGGTTGAAAGTATAGTTGAGTGCGTAGTCGATCTCCGGGTCCTTGTCCTCCTCGTCGTGGTTGATGGTCGGGGGGACGATGTCCTCGCTCACGGCCTTGACGCAGGCCAGGGCCTCTACGGCTCCAGCAGCTCCGAGCAAGTGGCCCGTCATAGACTTCGTGGAGGAGATATTGAGCTTGTAGGCGTGCTCGCCGAAGACCTCCTTGATGGCCTTGGCCTCGGAGATGTCGCCCACATGGGTGGACGTGCCGTGTACGTTGATATAGTCGATATCCTCCGGCTGCATCTGGGCGTCGGCCAGGGCGGCCTCCATCACCAGTTTCGCACCCAGTCCCTCGGGATGGGAAGCCGTGAGGTGATAAGCGTCGGCACTCTCGCCCTCGCCCACCATCTCGGCGTAGATTCTGGCTCCGCGCGCCTTGGCGTGCTCCAGCTCCTCGAGGATGAGGCAGCCGGCACCCTCGCCCATCACGAATCCGTCGCGGCTGGCCGAGAAAGGACGGCTGGCGTGGGTCGGGTCATCATTGCGCGTCGAAAGGGCCTTCATGGCGTTGAAGCCACCCACACCACACTCGCAGATGGCAGCCTCTGCACCACCGGCCACGATCACGTCGGCCTTGCCGAGGCGCAGCAGGTTGAAAGCGTCGGCCAGCGCATTGGTCGAAGAGGCACAGGCGCTGGTGGTGGTGAAGTTGGGTCCGTGGAAGCCGAAGTGGATGCTGATCTGTCCAGCGGCGATGTCGGCGATCATCTTCGGGATGAAGAACGGCGAGAAGCGGGGACCTTTCTCCTTGTTGAGAGCGTAGTAGGAAGCCTCCTCCTCAAACGTCTTGATTCTTATCGACCTGGTCGAGGTCGAGGCCGCTGTCCTTCACACCCTGCACGGCACTGGCCATGGCCAACTGTGCGTAGCGGTCCATCTTGCGGGCGTCCTTGCGGTCGATCCACTCGTTGGGATTCCAGTTTTTCACCTCACAGGCAAACTGGGTCTTGAAGTTGGTGGCGTCGAACAGCGTAATCGGAGCTGCGCCGCTCACACCCTTGACCATGTTCTCCCAAGTCTCCTCGGGAGTGTTTCCCAGCGGGGTGACAGCGCCGAGACCCGTTACGACAACTCTTTTCAGTTCCATGTATATAGTGTCTTATCGATTGATGAAAACGTATATTGGGCGCCGTGCGGGGCTTACAGTGTCGTAAGTAGCGAATTTGCCCTTAGCCGGGCTATCCACACCTGACACCTGACGCCTGACGCCCGACACCCAATATATGTGTCTGTCCTAATGTAAAAAACGATACCGTAGAGACAGAAGACGCTTACTTAGCGTTGTT
>OHZL01000696.1_pt1 | contig 10793 bp, 7 predicted proteins | sample 1580531 | NCBI WGS metagenome assembly OHZL01 (sample SAMEA3882522, study PRJEB24775) | human gut metagenome | biome: human-associated habitat; feature: intestine environment; material: feces | place: Netherlands | collected 2009/2010 | reverse complement strand
TGACCCAGGGCACCCTGCGCAACCTGCGCACCCAGCTCTTCACCCACATGGAGAGCCTGCCCATCAAGTATTTTGACCAGCACCCCCACGGCGATATCATGTCCGTGTACACCAACGATGTGGACACCCTGCGCCAGATGCTCAGCCAGAGCATCCCGCAGCTCATCTCCAGCGCCATCACCATCGTTTCCGTCTTTGTCAGCATGTGTGTGCTGGACATCCGTCTCACCGTCGTCACCATGCTGATGGTAGCCCTGATGCTCTTCACCACCAAGAAGATCACCTCCCAGAGCGGCAAATACTTCATCGCCCAGCAGCGTGACCTCGGCAAGCTGAACGGCTACATCGAGGAAATGATGGAAGGCCAGAAAGTTGTCAAGGTGTTCACCCACGAGCAGAAAACTCTGGCCGGTTTCCGGGAGCTGAACGATAAGCTGAAAGACAGCGCCAAGCAGGCCAACAGCTACGCCAACATCATCATGCCCGTCACGGCCCAGCTGGGCAACGTGAGCTACGCCGTCTGCGCTCTGGTGGGCGCGGCCATGGCCGTGGGCAATGTGGGCGGCATGACGCTGGGCACTGTCATGGCGTTCCTGGCCCTGAACAAGAGCTTCAACATGCCCATCAGCCAGGTGTCCATGCAGGCCAACAGCATCATCATGGCGCTGGCCGGTGCCGAGCGGATCTTCAAGATGATGGATGAGCCCAGCGAGGCCGATGAGGGTTATGTCACCCTCGTCAACGCCAAGTACGACCGGGACGACAACCTCGTGGAGACCAAGGAGCGGACGGGCATCTGGGCCTGGAAGCACCCCCACCACGACGGCACCACCACCTACCACAAGCTGGCCGGTGACATCACCTTTACGGGGGTTGATTTCGGCTATGTGCCCGAGAAGACCGTCCTGCACGACATCAACCTGTACGGCCGCCCGGGCCAGAAGATCGCCTTTGTCGGCTCCACCGGTGCCGGCAAGACCACCATCACCAACCTCATCAACCGCTTCTACGACATCTCGGAAGAACGACCTGCGCCGCTCCCTGGGCATCGTGCTGCAGGATACCCACCTGTTTACCGGCACGGTCATGGAGAACATCCGCTATGGCCGTCTGGACGCCTCGGATGAGGAGTGCATCGCGGCCGCCAAGCTGGCCAACGCCAATGGCTTCATCCAGCGCCTGCCGGATGGTTACAACACCATGCTGACCGGCGACGGTGCCAACCTGTCTCAGGGCCAGCGCCAGCTGCTGGCCATCGCCCGTGCCGCGGTCGCTGACCCGCCGGTGCTGATCCTGGACGAGGCAACCTCCTCCATTGATACCCGCACCGAGGCGCTGGTCCAGCGCGGCATGGACGGCCTGATGTACGGCCGCACCAGCTTCGTCATCGCCCACCGCCTGTCCACGGTCCGCAATGCAGACTGCATCGTGGTCCTGGAGCAGGGCCGCATCATTGAGCGCGGCAGCCATGATGAGCTGATCGCCAAGAAAGGCAAGTACTATCAGCTCTACACCGGCAACCTGGCCGAGAATTGATCAGACCTGAAAAGGGGCTGTTGCAAAAAACGCAACAGCCCCTTTTTATCATTTGCTTTTTCTATTCTGTCCGAAATTATTTCCACAGGAAGTTCTCTGCTGCATTTGCAAAGGTCAGCTGCCAGCACTCCCAGTCATGGGCGGCGGGCACCTGCAGATAGGTATAGTCCAGACCCAGTTCGCTCAGATTTTTGCCAAAGGTCTTAACAGGCTCCTGGCCAAAGTCCCAGTTTCCGGCAGCAAGCATGATCTTCGGCTTCACCGTCAGAGAAGACAAATGCTTGCGTACGCTCGGATCGGTAATGCCCGCTACGCCGCCAAAAGAACCATCCACATTCGCGTAGCTCCAGACGCCATAGTAGCCAAACAGCTCTGTATGGTGCATCAGCATATTGCTGGTGGTAGAGCCGCCCATGGACAAACCTGCATAAGCACGACCCTCTGCCGTGGTGCTGACATGATAGTGGCTCTCCACATAGGGCATGATATAATTGATCTGATCTGTCTCGATGTCAGAGTACTTCCAATTGGGTCCGGAGTGGCCCGCCCCCTGACCATACTGCTGGTTGTTCATTGTGACAACGATAAACGGCTCTGTCTTTCCCTCCGCGATCAGGTTGTCCAAAATATTGGGCACGTCGCCCTCATTCATCCAGCGCAGCTCGTCACCATAGATATCACCGGACGTACCATGAGACAGATACAGCACTTTATAAGGCTCTGTGCGGTTCGCATCATAATCCGCTGGCAGATACACGGCCAGACCATGCTCCGTGCCGTCTGCCCCGATGTAAGAAACGGTCTGTACCGTTCCGCGCTTGCCTGCATCCGCCTGCGGCAGTTCCACCGAGCGGTCTGCCCACTCACTGGTGCCCTGCTTGGCCGCATCATACGGGACATAGACCATACTGGACAGACTGTGAATCCCCGTTGCCGAGTTGGTCATCGTCGGATTGATGGGATCGTCCAGCCGCGCGATCTGATCGCCATTTGCTGCAGTCACACGGAAGTTATAGACGAACGCGCCGCTTGACAGCGGCATCTGTACTCCCCAGCGGCCATCCGCAAATTTTTCCAATTCCACATAGTAAGTGGTATCACCGTTGCCGCCGGCGGGAGCCAGACCTGCTGCATACTGATATGGAGTGGAGGCCAGAGAAGCGTCAATGCTGCCTGCCGTACCACTGGCCGGGTCGAACAGCATAAAGCAATCACTGTACAGCTCCACCTTGGTCAGCGGGTTTTCCGTCGTATTGATCGTCAGACCAGCGTTGGAAGTATAGCTCTTCCGCTCTTTGTAAATAAACGTGACGGTATAACCAGTGGGCGAGTTCTCGTCTTTCTCGACGGTAACGCCTGGGTTGTACTTGGCATAGACGCTCTTATTGAACAGTTTGATTCTGGTATTTTCTGCCCAATTCGCAATGGAAGTTGCCGAGATGCAGTTTTCTTCCTCTACTGGTGCCGCTGCCATTGCGGCAGTCGTTCCGCTCAATGCCATAGACAGCACCAGAGCGGAAGCAATGGTCGTTTTCACAACACGGTTCATCGTTCTTCTCCTTTTCAAATCCAGTTTCAATTTCCGCGATGATCGATCGTGTAACAGGATCCTCCTTTCTGTTTGAAAAATGATCCTTTCAAGGGCTTTGCTCGCGCCCTGAAATGCTTCAAGGATTTCATGCAAGTTCTTTCTCGGCTTCTAAAAGTCCAAAGAAACAAGCTATAATGCACAATTGTATTTTTTATTGTAGGTTTTTTATGTTTACTTTTTTGCAATTCCGAAACTAATATATCACATCCCTGTTTGGCATTCCATCGACTTTTGTGATTCAATTCTCGCAAATCGTGATGGAAGTTTCGGGTTCTTTCCTTATTTTCCACAAAAAAAGACAGACTTTCTTGTGTGAAAAGTCTGTCTTTTTCATGTTTTTCCGAAGCAGTCCGCTTCTATCTCATCTGATCTATTGGAGTCTTTTCTGCCGGAGATCCGACAACACGGTAAGCCATCGCTCCATTGGGCTGCGCCGCTTTTCAGTTGATATCGTGCTTCTTGCAGAACTGCTTGCTCACCCAGTACATCCCGCCCCAGATGGCAATGGCCAGCACCAGATACCCCGGGTTGCGCAGGCTGCTCAGCAGCGATTGTCCGAACACGGCCATCATGCCAACCATGGCACCTTTGCCCAGCAGCACGGTGCGCAGATAGTGGCCCTCGTCCATGTCCGACATGCCAAAGGCAAAGTGCATGAACGAAGTGGGCGCAAAGGGCAGCAAGGCCAGCATAAACAGAGACGCCGTATCAAAGTGGTTCACCCACTGCTGCGCCCGTTCCAGCTTGCGGCAGCGGCCGGCGATCTTCCAGAAATAGCGCTTGACGATGCGCCGCCAGAGCAGGAACATGATGGTGCCGCCTGCGGCCACCCCCATCCAGCTGTACAAAAAGCCCAGCACTCCGCCGTGAGCCGCCACATTGAGGGCCACAATGGCCACCAGCGGCAGCGGCGGGAAAAACGACTCCACCGCTGCCAGAAGGATGGGCACCAGCGGGCCCAGATCCTCAAACCCGGCCAGCAGGCCCTCCCAGAACTCCAGCTGCCCCAGCTGGTGGAACCATGTCCAGTCCATCACGCGTTCATCCTTTCCCGTCTCGCACATTCTATGCAGCTAGTATATCCAAATTCTATGACGGGGCTATGAACAGAATTTGAGCGTTTTTGCCTTTTTGCACCCGTCCTCTCCTTTTGTTACGGAAGAACGGTGGGTTTTCCTGCAAAATTTTTCTTATTTCGCGGCGTTTTTGGCGGCTTCTTCCGCCTGCTTTTCGGCCCGGGCACGCATCCGCTCGATCTGCTGGGTGCGCTGCTTATACCAGCGGGCCAGGCCCGCGTCGTCCGGCACCTGCACGCAGCGGGCAAAGCTCCAGTGCAGGCCGTCCCGCCGGGCCAGCTTGTACCGCTGCAGGACGCCCTTGCCTGCCTCGTTGCCGCTGCCCTGGCAGCGGGGGCACTGGGCCAGCGTATACCAGCTGTTGCTGCCCTTTTTCAGCCAGATCTCGTCCGGGGTCAGATCTTCTCCGCACACCGGGCACCGCGCCACGCTGATGGCGGGATCCATGCGCCAGGTAGATGGCTCCACATAGCCGCGGAAGACTTTGAAATCCCGGTAATCGCCGGGGGCCGGGCAGAGGCTCTGGTGCAGGGCCTCGTCCTCGGTAGGGTAGGCCGCCAGCCCGGCCCGCAGGTCCAGCTTGCGGCAGACATCGGCGGTGTAGAGCGTGTCGGACAGGGCATCGTGGAACGGGCGATCCATCGGAATGCCCATCCGGGTGACGACACTCTCCAGCGTCATCCCCTCGCCCTCCTTGCGGGGGTGCTCCCGCAGGAAGACCTGCTGCAGATCATACCAGACGGTCGGGCGGCTCTCATCCAGATTGCACAGGAAAAGATTCTGCTTGAGCACCGGCACATCGTCCATGCCCCACTCCGCAAACTCGGCGTCCGGGCCGCACCACTTCATAAAGCGGCGCAGCCCCTGCACGATGGGCTCGCCCCGGTCCAGGTCGGCCTGGGTCAGGCCCGTCACCTTGGCGATGTGGTGCTGTAATTTGCGGAAAATGCGGGGCCGGAGGTGGATGGAGAACGTATCCAGGACATTGGCGTCCTCGTCGATCTTCACCGCGCCGATCTCAATGATCTCGCCCCGGAATGTCTGCTGCACCCCGTGATAGTTGAATGGATACGGCTGGTAGCCGATGTTCCACTCCAAATCGAATAAAACCAGATTGCGCTGCGGCATTGTTGTGTCGTCCCTCTCAGTCCAAAATAAACTTCTCAATGGCTTCGGCCACGCCGTCGTGGTTGTTGTCAGCGGTGGTCACATCGCTGGCCACCGCTTTCACGGCGTCCTCCGCGTTCCGCATGGCAACGCCCGTGCCCGCAAAGGCCAGCATGGAGCGGTCATTCAGGCCGTCGCCGCAGGCCATGAGATTTTCGCGGGTCAGCCCCATCTTCTCCAGCAAAGCCCCCAGGCTGACGTCCTTGGCGACGCCCAGCGGCACGGCCTCGATGAAGAACGGGCTGGAGGGGTACAGGTCGATCTGCCCCTCAAACCGCTTTTTCCCCTCGGCGCAGACTTCGTCGCGGCGGGCGGGGTCCAGCGTGATGAGCATTTTGCAGATGGGGTAATCCACATAAGCCGCCAGATCCTCCACTTGGATCATGGGCAGGTGGCAGGTAAAGCCCTCCCGGGCCGCCCACTCGTCCTCCGGGCGCTCAGTGACAACGCCCTCTTTATTGTAAGTAAGAATGGCAATGTCCTGCTCCGCCGCAAAGGCGCAGAGCTTGGGCACCATGTCCGGGTCCAGCCGCTTCTGGTAAAGGGTCTCCCCCGTTTTGCAGTCGATGATGGCACCGCCATTGTAGGCCAGGATGCAGCCGCCCTTTTTGTCCAGCCCCAGGTCCTTTGCCAGCGGCATGATGCCTGCCGTGGGGCGGCCGGAGGCCAGCACGATGGTCACGCCCTTTGCCACGGCGGCATCCAGCGCCGCGCGGGTGCGGGGAGTCACTTTCTTCTCGTCATTGGTCAGGGTGCCGTCCAAGTCCAGTGCCAGCACCCGGATATTCTTCTCGCTCATATCTTCCTCACTTCCGGGCAGTGTTGCCCGCCCTTTGGATGGTCGTTTTTCTCTCTTACGCTTTATTGTACAATGAAGCGCTGCCCCAGTGCAACCCTCCGGGCCGTATTTCGTTGATTTTTTTGTTCCCGGCGTATTACAAAGAGTGGTTTGTTCCGCCATACAAACCGTGGTTTGTTATAAAAAACACGTAGGGATAGCGTTTTCTAACCACTTTTCGTAAAAAGTTAGCACGTCTTAATTTAACTCAAAACCCTTGAAAATTTGAAAAGCCGTGCTACAATATGGCCAGAAGTGATCCTCCACTGCCCGGATTCGGCCTGTAGGCATCGGGTGAAAGCAGGCAAGACAGCCGCGGGGGCTCAAGACAGGCATTCCAGATGCCGAAATAAAAATAAGTGAGGTTTACAACTATGGTTGACGTGAAGAAGATTGCTCTGTTTGTTGGTGGTGTCGTGTTTGGTTCTGCCGGTTTCAAAGTGCTGGCAAGCAAGGATGCCAAGAAAGTTTACACCCAGACCACTGCCGCCGTCCTGCGCATGAAAGACTCCACCATGGAGACTGTCAATAAGGTCCAGGAGCAGGCCGGTGATATCCTGGCCGATGCAAAGGCCATCAACGAGGCCCGCGCTGCCGAGGCTGCACAGGAAGTCATCGAGGACGCTGCCGAGACGGAAGCAAAGACCGAGGAATAATCCCGCAGCTTCTGAGCCGCCTTCGGGCGGCTCTTTTTCATGAATCTGCACTAAAAGAGGTTCTTACTGATGAAATGTACGATTTTACATGAAAGCCGGGGCCGGATGCGGGTGCATGTCCACGCTGTGCGGATGACCCTCCACCGTGCCGATGTGCTGGAAGCTTACCTGAACCATCAGGACAGCATCCACCACGCCACCGTGTATGAGCGGACAGGCGACGTGGTGCTGACCTACACCGGCAGCCGCAAGGAAGCCATTGCCCTGCTGGCCGGTTATAAATTTGATCATGCGGAGCTGGATGTGCTGGTCACCTCCAACGACAGCCGGAAGATCAACCGGGAATATCAGGATAAGATGTTCACCCTGGTGGCCGGCCACTACGCCCGCAAGCTGTTCCTGCCCGCTCCCATTGCGGCGGCCTACACCATCTGGCGCTCCATCGCATTCGTCTGGAAAGGCATCCGCTGCCTGCTGCAGCGCAAGCTGGAGGTGGAAGTGCTGGATGCACTGAGCATCAGCGCCTCCATCCTGCGCAGCGATTTCAACACCGCCAGCTCGGTGATGTTCCTGCTGAATCTGGGCTCCCTGCTGGAAGAGTGGACCCGCAAGAAGAGCCTCGATGATCTGGCCCGCAGCATGGCCCTGAACGTGGATAAGGTCTGGGTGCGTGCCGAGGGCGGCGAGGTCCTGGTGCCCCTGACGAAAGTCCACCCGGGCGACGAGATCGTGGTCCGCTCCGGCAACATGATCCCGCTGGACGGCACCGTTCTGGAGGGCGAGGCCATGGTGAACCAGGCCGCCCTGACCGGCGAGTCCATGCCGGTGCGCAAGGCTTCCGGTGCCACCGTTTACGCCGGCACTGTGGTGGAAGAGGGCGAATGCGTCTTTACCGCCAAGGCCGAGGGCGGCGCCAACCGTTACGACAAGATCGTCTCCATGATCGAGGAGTCCGAGAAGCTGAAGTCCAGCACGGAGAACCGCGCCCTGCAGCTGGCCGACCGTCTGGTGCCCTGGTGCCTGGCCGGTACCGTGGCCACCTACGCGCTGACCCGCAACGTGACCCGCGCCATCTCCATCCTGATGGTGGACTTCTCCTGCGCCCTCAAACTCTCCATGCCGCTGGCCGTCCTCTCCGCCATGCGCGAGTGCGGCAACTACCACATCACCGTCAAGGGCGGAAAATATCTGGAAGCTCTGGCCAAGGCCGACACCATCGTGTTTGATAAAACGGGCACCCTGACCCACGCCACCCCGCAGGTGGTGCAGGTGGTTCCGTTCTCCGGCTGTGAGGAGCGTGAGGTGCTCCAGCTGGCTGCCTGCCTGGAAGAGCATTTCCCCCACTCCATGGCCAACGCCGTGGTCCGTGCCGCCAGGGAGCGCGGCATCTCCCACGAGGAGATGCACTCCGAGGTGGAGTACATCGTGGCCCACGGCATCGCCAGCCGCGTGGGCGGTGAGCGGGTGGTCATCGGCAGCCACCACTTCGTCTTTGAGGATGAGCATTGCACCGTCCCCGCAGGCGAAACGGACAAGTTCAACGATCTTGACCCGCAGTATTCTCACCTCTACATGGCCGCTTCCGGCCAGCTGGTGGGCGTTATCTGCATCGCTGACCCGCTCCGCCCCGAGGCCGCCCATGTGCTGCGCCAGCTGCGCAAACTGGGCATCTCCAACACCGTGATGATGACCGGCGACAGCGACCGCACCGCCGCTGCCATCGCCAAACAGGTGGGCGTGAACCAGTACTTTGCCGAGGTGCTGCCCGAGGATAAGGCTTCCTTTGTCCAGAAAGCCAAGGCTGAGGGCCACACCGTCGTCATGATCGGCGACGGCATCAACGACTCCCCTGCCCTCTCCGCCGCCGACATCGGCATTGCCATCCATTCGGGCGCTGCCATTGCCCGCGAGATCGCGGACGTGACCATCAAGGCCGACAGTCTGGAAGAGCTGGTGGCCCTCAAGGCCATTGCCAACCAGCTGCAGCGCCGGGTGAGCGCAAACTACCGCTTTGTGCTGAGCTTCAACTCCACCCTCATCGTGCTGGGCGCCATGGGCATCCTGCAGCCGGCCACCAGCGCCATGCTGCACAACCTGTCCACCATTGGCATCAGCCTCAAGAGCATGACCAACCTCCTGCCGGAGGAGAGCGTGCCCCAGCTGAACGCCTGAATCTGAATTTACAAAAAATACCGCCGTGTCACACGACACAGCGGTATTTTTTATTGCTCGCAAATTTATTCCAGGCCGATCTGCCGGGCGTACTCTTCCAGCAGTTCCCGCTCCAGGAACGGGGTCTTGACGCCCTCGCGGTCACGGTAGGTCTCGTGGCCCTTGCCGATGACGGCGATCAGGTCGCCCTCCTGGGCGTGATCCACAGCGTAGTGGAGCGCGTCCAGACGGTCGGGAATCTCCACAAACTTGGCATCGGGGTTGCCCTTGTTCATGCCCACCCGGATATCGGCGAGGATGTCCTCGATCTTCTCAAAGCGGTTGTTGTCCTCGGTCAGGATGGAGAAATCCGCCATTTTGGCACAGGTCTCGCCCATGCCGTAGCGGCGCAGCTTGGAGCGGTTGCCGCCGCAGCCGAACACCACCACCAGCCGGTGGGGGTGGTAGGCCCGCAGGGTGGTAAGGAGGCTCTCGGTGGAGACTTCGTTGTGGGCGTAGTCCAGCAGGATGGTGAACTTTTTGCTGATGGGCACCAGCTCCACGCGGCCCTTGACCACGCACTTGCCCAGACCCTCATGGATGGCGGCATCGGGCAGGCCCAGCACCTTGCCCACGGCCAGGGCGGCCAGCGCGTTGTAGACGCTGAACTCGCCGGGCATATTCACCTTGACGTCCATATCGTCCTTGCCGGAGACATGGAACTGGACGCCGAGGAAGTCGTGGGTGCGGAGCAGCTGATAAGTACCGGCGCGGTAGTCGGCCTTCTCGCTGCAGCCGTAGGTCACAAGCTTGCAGGTGTGGCCTTCCAGCAGGGCCTCAGTGTTCTCGTCGTCGATGTTCACGACGCCGATGGTGCAGCGCTTGAAAAGCTGACCCTTCCAGCTGCGGTATTCTTCAAAGGTCTTGTGCTCGCCGGGGCCGATGTGGTCGGGCGAGAGGTTGGTGAAGACGCCGATGTCGTAATGGATGCCCGCCACGCGGTCCATCATAATGCCCTGGCTGGAAACTTCCATCACGCAGGCATCGCACCCGGCATCCGCCAGCTGGCGCAGGATCTTTTGCAGCTCATAGCTCTCGGGGGTGGTGTTGTTCAGGTCGTAGTGGTGGCCGGGGTAATACACGCCGTTGGTGCCGACCATGCCGACCTTGTGACCTGCGGCTTCCAGCACAGCCTTGATCATGTGGGTGGTGGTGGTTTTGCCCTTGGTGCCGGTCACTTGGTTGGCGAAATAGTTCACATTGCTGCGGTATTTTGTGTAAGAACTCATATTGTGAATGCCTGCGATTTGGCGCAGTTCAATCATATTCTTGATTTCGCTCTTGTAGTCCTGCCAGTGCTTGTAGAACACGCAAGGGGTGCCAGGCATGGCGATGAGGAACGCGTTGGCAGCGATAGTGTCCTTGCGGATAGGGTCTTGCTGCTCTGCGCTTGAGCGATATTCTGTATCGTGGTTCTCGATGAAAGTGACAGCGTAACGTTTGTAACTGGCGTTGCTCATCACGCTGGCGTTGCCGAGTTTCGACCAGTCGCTACCGTTCACAGCGTCGCGCACGTTGTAGCGGAATGGGAAGTCGAATGCGGCAGACTGAATCACATTGTTCACCTTAGTGCCGTTGATCCAGTTGATTACCGTAGATGCGTTGCCGTCCCAGTATTCGCCCACGCTGTATTGCACGCCGGCTTTAGTGTTGTATTGACCGGTGAACGAAGCACTGTAGCCCTTCACCATATCGTAGCGGAAACCGGCATAACCGAG
>OHZL01000694.1_pt1 | contig 10801 bp, 9 predicted proteins | sample 1580531 | NCBI WGS metagenome assembly OHZL01 (sample SAMEA3882522, study PRJEB24775) | human gut metagenome | biome: human-associated habitat; feature: intestine environment; material: feces | place: Netherlands | collected 2009/2010 | reverse complement strand
GGACGAGGTGTGGGGCTTTGAGTATTACGGCGACAGCCGCACCATTGATGTGCATGTCAAGCGCCTGCGCGAGAAGCTGGCCGGTGCTTCCGATAAATGGGAGCTGAAGACCGTCTGGGGCGTGGGCTATAAGTTCGAGGTGCGTCAGTAATGCGCAAAAGTATTTCGGTCACCTTCTTTTCGATGGTGGCCACCCTGCTGGTGCTGGGCACGGCGGTGCTGGGCTGCTCCGAGTGGCTGCTGTTCAGCCGCTATTTTGCCCAGGAGCGGTACGACACGCTGGACAGCGTGGCGGATGTGACCCAGCGCGCGGCGGATTATATCGTGCAGCAGGCGGCTCTGCCCAAGGGGGCCGAGCTGGATGCCCTGAACACCAAGCTGGAGATCATCGGCGAGAGCGCCGAGGCCTACCTGTTTTTTACCGATGAAGAGGGCAGGGTCCTCATTGCCTCCAACCCCGAGATGGTGGGAACAGATGTTGTGGGGCCGGAGCTTATGGAAAAAGTTGCCGGGGATCAGCCCTACCACACCCTGAGCACGCTGGACGGTGTGCTGACCGAGAAGAGCTATGTCTCGGTGCGGCACATGCAGGATGCCCAGGGCAACAACAGCGGCTATCTCTTCCTCTGCTCCTCCGGCGCGCGGCTGACCGACTTCAAGGAGGAGTTTTGGTCGAACTTCTTCTTCTCGGCCTGCATCATGCTGCTCTGCGCCAGTGTGCTGACCTCCTTTCTGATGCGGAAGCTGACCGACCCGCTCCAGAAGATCACCGATGCCGCCCAGCGGTTTGGCGGCGGGGACTTCTCTGTCCGTGTCGAGGGCGTGGAAGGTGAGGGCGAAGTGGTGGATCTGGCCCACACCTTCAACCAGATGGCGGAGAACATTCAGTCCAACGACAATTCCCGCGGCCAGTTCATGGGCAACATCGCCCACGAGCTGCGCACCCCCATGACCACCATCAAGGGCTTTGTGGACGGCATTCTGGACGGCACCATCCCGCCTGATATGCAGAACCACTACCTGCAGCTGGTCAGCGAGGAGACCGGCCGCCTGGCCCGGCTCATCCAGAACATGCTCGATCTCTCCAAGCTGGAAAGCGGCGAGTATCAGGTGAACGCCCGGATGTTCAACATCTGGGAGACGCTCACCGGTGTGGCCCTTTCGGCGGAGCAGCGCATCAATGACGGCATGATCGATCTGGAAGGCCTGACCATGGATGAAAAGGTGCTGGTCTACGCGGACCCCGACCTCATCCATCAGGTGGCTTATAACATTCTGGACAATGCCATCAAGTTTACCCCGGCGGGCGGCACCATCAAGTTCCATGTGGAGAAGCTGGGCCCCGAGGTGGAGATCTCGATCTGGAATTCCGGTCAGGGCATCAGCCCCGAGGCGCTGCCCTATGTGTTCCAGCGCTTCTACAAAGAGGACAGGTCCCGCGGACTGCACGCCCGGGGGGCCGGTCTTGGCCTGAATATCTGCAAGGTGCTGGTCAACCTTTCCGGAGGCCAGATCCGTGTGGAGAGCCAGCAGGGCGAGTGGTGTCAGTTCGTGTTCACCCTGCCCGCTACGCCCCCCAACCCCAGCGGCATGAAGCGACTGCCGGACGAATCCGGTCAGCCTGTGCCGGTGGAGGACCCTGCTAGCATGAAGCCTGTCAACTGAATCCGCGGCCAGACTGTCCCCCTGAAACGGGCGGGGCGGTCTGGTCGTTTTTGGTTTTGGAATGGATTTTGGATGGATACAGGGGCAGGTTTGAGACTTTTCCGTGAAAAACACGGCTCCGGGTTTGATTTTTTGCGTGTTTTCATGTAAACTAAGAGTAACCATGCCCGCCCTGCATTCCGGCCCCAAAACAGGTGCTCTGGCAGAACGGATGGTGTAATCTTTCTGAAAAATAACGGAGAGTACAAAACACAATGACGATCATTAGTCCTTCGATCCTTTCGGCTGATTTCAATCAGCTTGGCGCAGACTGCCGCATGGTGCTGGATGCCGGTGCGCAGATGCTGCATTATGACGTGATGGACGGCCACTTCGTGCCGAACATCAGCTTTGGCGTCCCGGTGCTCAAGAGCCTGCACAAGGCCCTGCCGGACGCTTTCTATGACGTCCACCTGATGATCACCCACCCCCAGCAGTACGCCGAGGCTTTTGCCAAGGCCGGTGCCAGCCTGCTCAACTTCCACCTCGAGTGCGACGACGACATCCAGGAGACCATCGACGCCATCAAGGCCCAGGGCTGCAAGGTGGGCATGACCATCAAGCCCGGCACCCCGGTGGAAGAACTGGGCTACTACCTCGACCAGCTGGACCTCGTGCTGGTCATGAGCGTGGAGCCCGGCTTCGGCGGGCAGAAGTTCATGCCCTCGGCGCTGGACAAGCTCCGCTGGCTCAAGGCGGAGCGGGAAGCACGCGGCCTTTCCTACCTGCTGGAGGTGGACGGCGGCGTGGATGCCGCCACCGCACCCCTGTGCGTAGAAGCCGGTGCCGACGTGCTGGTGGCGGGCAGCGCCATCTTTGGCGCCGCCGACCCCGCCGCGGCCGTCCGTGCGATGGCAGCTCTCTGAGAGGGGACTGCCCATGGATGAAGCATTGATCCGGCTGCAGGAGGAAGAACTCCGGCGCACCGGCAGATACTATAAGCATATCTGCTTTCTCTGTGTGCCGCTGCTCTGCGTCTCCTGCTACCTCTACGGCCTGCGCCCGCTGCTGCTCTGCGGCTTTGCGGTGCTGATGGGCAACCTGTGCGACCGGCTCATCTCTCTGCTGCGCCGCCGCGTCTATCAGGCCGGGGATTATTCCAACGAGAGCTTTGCCCTCGTCATCACCTTGCTGATGCCCGCGACGGTGGACTGGTACGTCCTCGCCGCCGCCATTCTGGCCGGTGCTCTCATCGGCAAAGAGGTCTTCGGCGGCTATGGCAGCTACCCCTTCCACCCCGCCGCCGTGGGCTACGCGGTGGCGGCAGTGTCCTGGCCGGAGCAGGTCTTCCGCTATCCGGCCCCATACGCCAATATCCCGCTCTGGGACGCCTCCGGCGTGGCAACATCCAGCACCATCTCGGACACCCTGCGCAGCGGCGGCACCCTCAACATCAGCACCCTTTCCCTGGGGCTGGGCGAGTACGCGGCCCCCATGGGCACGGGTGCCGCCCTGGTGCTGGTGGCCTGCGGGCTGTTCCTCTGGGTGCAGAAAGACATCCGTCTCAGCGCGACGCTGAGTTTCCTCATCACCAGCGCGGTCATCGTGTTCCTGTTTCCCCGGCAGGTGGGTCTGGACAACGGCCCGCTGCTGATGAATCTGGCGTTCCGCCTGCGCTGTGTGCGCGACGAGATGCTGACGGGCGCGATGCTCTTCAGCGCCGTCTTCCTGCTCAATGAGCCTTACACCTGCGCCCACCACCGGCTGGGCCGCATCCTCTACGGCGTCATGGTGGGAGCCTTTACGATGGGCTTCCGCTACTTCGGCGTCTATGAGACGGGCGTCTGCTTCGCCATTCTGGCGGTCAACAGCATCTCCGGCTGGCTCGACCGCACCGAAGTCCGCCTCCATGAGCTGATAAAGAGCGGCAGAAACTTCAAAGAGAAGAAGACCGGAAAGGGGGGTGCGGAATGAAACGTCATGCTGCAGAACTCCTCACCCGGGACCCGGAACGATTCTTCCACCATGACCGCGTCTTTCTGAATAACCCCGTGGTCATGCAGGGCATGGGCCTTGCGCCGCTGGTCGTCCTTGCGACGAGCGGCCAGAACGCCCTGATGCTGGCCGTGGCCGTGGCGCTGCTGCTGACGCCCTCCCGGATGCTGGCCTGCCTGCTGAGCCGGGCGTTCCCCCTGCGGGACGAGCAGCCCGCCAAAGAAGAACTGGAGAAAAAACTGCTGCCCCGCGGCCTCATCTACAGCGGCAGCGCGGCAGTGGTGTATCTGGCCGTGTATCCCATCCTGAACGCGCTGTTCGGGGTGGATCTGCTGGCTTTGGGCATCTACCTGCCCATGCTGGTGGTGGAGCCCCTGCTCATCTACCGTTTTGGCCGTGTGCAGGAGACCATGCAGAAAGCAGTCTCCAAGGGCCTGCGCATCACGCTGGGCTATGTGCTGCTGCTGCTCCTGCTGGGCTGTGTACGGGAGTGGATGGCACTGGGCACGGTATTCGGCCTGCCGCTGCTCAGCCGCCCGGTGCTGCCCATGGCCGGAATGCCGGCAGGCGGCTTCATCGTGCTGGGCATCCTGTGCGCCATCTGGCGCGCCCTGGCCCAGCACCGGAAAAATTACCTGAAGACAGAGGCCCGCAATACCGTGGCCGTGCATCACCAGAAGGAGGCGAACCGCGAGCATGAGTGAAGTCCTGCGTGCCGTTGGCATCTTCTGCAGCTATGCGGTGCTGGCTGTCTTTGCGCAGAGCGCCGTGTTCACCCGCGGCCTGGGCGTGTCCCGCCTGGTGCAGCTGGTGGGCGACGACCGCACCAACAGCTGGTGGTTTGCGCTGCTGCTCTGTGTCACCCAGCTGCTGGTGGCCCCGCTGGCGTTCTACGCCGGCCAGCTCATTGCCCCGCTGGCAAACCGCGCCCAGCTCCGCCCGGTGGTCTATGTGGCCTGCGTGGCGGTGGTCTGCATTTTTGAACATCTGGTGCTCCGGGCAGTCAAAGGCCCCCGCAGCGGCCAGCTCCTCCGCATCCTGCCGGTGGCAGCCATCAACAGCTGCGTGCTGGGCACGGTGCTGGTGGAGCGCACCCAGAGCTTTACGCTGGGCCAGTCCCTGGGGTTTGGCCTGGGCAGCGGCCTGGGCTACCTGCTGGCTGTCCTGCTGGTCACGGAGGCGCGGCACCGCCTGCGCAGCCGGGCCATCCCGTCGGCGTTCCGCGGCCTGCCCGTCACGCTCGTCTACATCGGCGTGCTGGCGCTGGCCATCTATGGTTTTACCGGACATTCTGTGATCCTCTGATCTCTGCAAGGAGGGGAGTAACGAACTATGGCACACTATAAAAAACGCCCCAAAGTCAAGCGCTACCGGCGCAGTTTTTACAGCCGGGAAATGAAGCTGAAAAAGGGCATTGGCATTGCGGTGCTGGTGCTGGCGGTGCTGGGCATCGGCTGGCTGGCCGCGCCCCATGTGCTGGACTGGGCCACCCACACCTGGTACACGGTGGTGCGCAACCGCGACCTGAGCGCTTCCTCTCCGGCCGTCTCGGCGGCAGCCAGCAGCACGGCCGCGTCGGAAGCGGCGGCTTCTTCCGTGGCGGAGCCGGAGCCTGCGCCGGAACCGGAACCCACCCCCGGCACCGCCATTGTGGCGGGCAGCTGGGCGGAAGTGGATGTGACCACCCTGACCGATGAAGCTGCCATCACCGCCGCTGCCCAGCAGCTGGCGGCACAGGGTGCCGTGTATGCGGTGGTCCCGCTCAAGGATACGGCGGGCAGCCTGTATTATGCCTCCCAGGTGCCTGCAGCCGCGGGCAGTGTGGCGGCAAACCCGGTGGATGCGGCAGCCATTGCCCGCGTCTTCAAGGCAAACGGCATCACGCCGGTGGCGCAGCTGGCCGCGTTCCGTGACCCGGCCGGTGCCCGCGCGGACCACGCCATGGCCATCCGCTATAAAGGCCAGGAATACCTCTGGCTGGACAACAAGGCCTCGGCGGGCGGAAACCCGTGGCTCAACCCCTATGCGGCGGAGGCGGTGCAGTATATCGGCGACCTGATCGAGGAAGTGCACGGCATGGGCTTTGATCAGGTGCTGCTGAAGAACGTGCAGTTCCCGTCTTCCACCAACTCCAAGCAGGATTACGGCAGCACCAACGGTGTGGACCGTGCCGGGCAGCTGGCGGCGGACATTGCCGCCTGGCAGAGCCGTTTTGGCACCGAAGTCACCCTCTGGTACGGCTACAGCCTGAGCCAGGTGACGGATTCCACCAGCGCGCTGGGCGTGCCGGCTGCCCAGCTGGGCATGAAAAACCTGCTGGTGGAGGTGCCCGGCTCTTCCACGCTGGATGAAGCGGGCCGCACCACCCTGACCCGGATGCTGGAGGACGCCGGTGTGGAGCACACCGTCATCCGGGACGACGCGGCGGGCCGGTTCGAGTGATCGTAAGTATTGCGTTGGCTGCATTTTTGGAAAGATGAAAGCGAGGAATCCACTATGAATCAGACATCGTGCTTTTCCCCGGCACACATTCTGCTGCCTGCGGAGCAGATCCCGCTGGAGCAGTGGGGCTGTGTGGCCTGTGATCAGTTTACCAGCGACCGTTCTTACTGGGAGCGGGCCGCGGAGGTGGCAGCAGGCAGCCCCAGCGCCTTGAACCTGATCCTGCCGGAGGTCTATCTGGAAGAAAGCGATGTGCCCGCCCGGGTGGCCAAGATCCACGAGACCATGGAGGACTATGCCCACAACGTGCTGACCCGCGCGGTAGACGGCTTCATTTATGTGGAGCGCACCGAGCAGAGCGGCCGGGTGCGGCAGGGCCTCGTGGGCAAGATCGACCTGGAAGCCTACAGCTATGCCCAGGGGGCCCGCCAGGCCATCCGTCCCAGTGAGCGGACGGTGGAGGAGCGCATCCCGCCCCGCATGGCGGTGCGCCGGGGTGCCTGCCTCGAAACGCCCCATGTGATGATGTTGGCCGATGACCCGGCCTGCACCCTCATTGAGCCCATCGGTGCCCGCAAGAAGGAGCTGCGCAAGGTGTACGAGGGCGAGCTGATGCTGGGCGGCGGCCACATTGCGGGCTGGGCTGTGGAAGACCCCGCCCTGCTGGCCCGGATCGACGCGGCCCTGCAGGGCCTGGGCAGCCAGGAGTCTTTTGACGCCAAGTACCCGGAGGCCAGGGGGGCCAAACCCCTGACGCTGGCTGTGGGCGACGGCAACCACTCGCTGGCCACTGCAAAGGCCTGCTGGGAGGAGCTGAAAAAGACCCTGACCCCGGAGCAGGCAGAGAATCACCCCGCCCGCTGGTGTCTGGCAGAGGTGTGCAATGTCCATTCGCCTGCCATTGAGATCGAGCCCATCCACCGGGTGCTCTTCAACGTGGACTGCGGGGCCGTGCTGCTGGCCCTCATTACCTGGAGCGACGGCAATATGGCGGGCATCTGCTTTGGCAACTCCAAAAAGCAGTCCTTTACCCTGGCAGGCCCCCACATCGCCAATGTGCTGAGCTTTGAAGACCCGGTGGCCCCCCTGACCGTGGGCACCATTGATGAATTTATTGAGTACTTTATGGCCCGCCATAAGGAGGCCCGGGTGGATTATGTCCACGATGAGCCTGCGGTCCGTGCCCTGACCAAACAGGGCGGGGTGGGCTTCCTGCTGCCGCCCTTTGAAAAGAGCGACCTGTTCAAAGGCATCGTGATGGGCGGCGTGCTGCCCCGCAAGACGTTCAGTATGGGCCATGCGGAGGAAAAACGCTATTACATCGAGTGCCGGAAAATTATCGAATAACCCAATAGGAGAACCATGACTTTTAACGAACTGAATCTGTCCGCCCCCCTGCTGCGTGCCATTGCGGAGGCGGGCTACGAAACGCCCTCGCCCATCCAGGCCAAAGCCATTCCGCCGGTGCTGGAAGGACGGGACTTAATGGGCTGCGCCCAGACGGGCACCGGCAAGACCGCTGCTTTCGCGCTGCCCATGCTGGACCGCCTCAATGCCGCCAAGCCCCGCAAGCTGGGTGCCATCCGGGCGCTGATCCTCACCCCCACCCGGGAGCTGGCGCTCCAGATCGGGGAGAGCTTTGCCGCCTACGGCAAGTACCAGAAGCTGCGCTCCACCGTCATCTTTGGCGGTGTGGGCCAGGCTCCGCAGGTGGAGGCCATCAAAAAGGGCGTTGAGATCCTCATCGCCTGCCCGGGCCGGTTGAACGACCTGGTGGGGCAGGGGCTGGTGGACCTCTCGAACATTGAAATTTTTGTGCTGGACGAAGCCGACCGGATGCTGGACATGGGCTTTGTCCACGACGTGAAGAAAGTGATCGCCAAGCTGCCCAAGCAGCGCCAGAACCTCATGTTCAGCGCCACCATGCCCAAAGAGATCGAGCAGCTGGCCGCCGGCATCCTGCAAGACCCGGCGTTTGTTAAGGTGGACCCGGTCTCCAGCACCGTGGACCGCATCGACCAGAGCCTGTATTTTGTGGAGAAAGGCAACAAGAAGTTCCTGCTGCCCTGGCTCATCAAGAACCTGAACCCGCCGGTGGTCAACGCGCTGGTGTTCAGCCGCACCAAGCACGGCGCGGATAAGATCGCCAAAGACCTCAACAAGCAGGGCATCTCTGCCGCCGCCATCCACGGCAACAAGAGCCAGACCGCCCGCGTGACGGCGCTGGAGGATTTCAAGGCGGGCAAGACCCGGGTGCTGGTGGCGACCGATATCGCCGCCCGCGGCATTGACATCAGCGAGCTGTCTCATGTGTTCAACTACGACCTGCCCGAGGTGCCCGAGACCTACGTCCACCGCATTGGCCGCACGGCCCGTGCCGGTGCAGACGGCACTGCTGTCAGCTTCTGCGCCCCGGAGGAGCAGGAGTATCTGGCCGGCATCGAAAAGCTGAACCGCCGCCAGATCCCGGTTGTCTCCGGCCATCCCTGGGACGGTGTGCCTGCCCCTGTCAAGGCTGCGCCCCCGGTGCGGGGCAAAAAGCCCAAGGCGGAAGCAGAGCAGCCGGAAAAGCCTGTGAAGGCAGAGAAGCCTGCCAAAGCAGAAAAGGCAGCCAAGGCCGAAAAGCCCGCTGCCCCCAAGAAGGAAAAAGCGGCTGCAAAACAGCCCAGCCCCAAGAATACCGAACCGAAAGAAGGAACATCCATGGAGGAAAACCAGAAGCGCACTTCCGGCGGTCGCAATGAGAACCGCCGCTCCAATAACAGCCGCACCCGCCGCGAGGGCAATGCCCCGCAGCCGGCCAACCGCGGCAGCAACGCCCAGCCCAAATTCGACCCCCACTTTGTGAGCGCCCCGGAGGCTACCCCTCTGCGCCCGGTCAAAAAGGCTCCGGCTGCGCAGCCTGTCGCAAAGCAGACTGCTCCGGCCCAGAACGGCCAGCGTCAGCGCGGCGGTCAGCCTGCCCGTGCCGAGCAGCGCACCGACCGCAATGATCCGCGCACCGAGCAGCGGGCAGAGCGGAACAGCCGCAATGACCGCCCGGCCCAGAACAGCCAGAGCCAGCAGGGCAGCCGCAATAACCGCAATGCAGTGCAGAGCAGCCGCCCGGCCCGCCCCGCCAAAAGCGAGGCACCCCGCGGCCGCAGCCGGAACGCCGCCCCCGCACGGGACGAGGACCCGGGCCTGATGCTGATCAGCCGCCGCCCGCCCCAGCAGAAGTTCACAAACTTTGAAGAGTATATGACCGCCCACGGCGGTGCCACCGCACCCATTGAGGATCACACCGATGAAACCTGAGCCGTTTGCCCCCTGGCAGTGCCCGCTCTGCGGCGAACCCCTGACCGGGGACACTGCCCTGAAATGCGGCAGGAACCACAGCTTTGACCGGGCGAAAGAAGGGTACTGGCACCTGCTGCCGGTGCAGAGTATGCGCACCAAGGCCCCGGGCGACAGCAAAGAGATGGTCGCCGCCCGCCGTGCCTTCCTGAACGCCGGGTATTACGGCATCTTCGGCCGGGCGCTGGGGGAGCTGTGCCTTGCGTATGGTGTTCCCACCGGGGCAGATGCACCGCTCCACCTGCTGGATGCGGGCTGCGGCGAGGGCTGGTACGACCGCTGCATTGCACAGGCCTTTGCGCAGGCGGGCCGGTCGGTGCAGCTGGCGGGCTTTGATATCGCAAAGCCTGCGGTGCGTCTGGCTGCAAAGGCACTGCCTGCCGCAAAATACGCGGTGGCATCCAGTTTTGCCCAGCCTGTCCGCACCGGATGGGCCGACCTGCTGCTCAACTGCTTCTCGCCCTTTGCGCAGGAAGAGTTCCGGCGCGTGCTGCGCCCGGGCGGACGGATGATTTATGTTGTGCCCGGTGCAGAGCACCTCTACCAGATGAAGGCTGTCCTCTACGACACGCCTTATAAAAATCCGGTGCAGGAGGTGGCCTATGAGGGCTTCCGCCCCATCGGAGAGCGGGAAGTCTCGGGCAGCATCACGGTGCCTGCCGGGCAGCTGGAGGCACTGTTCGCCATGACCCCCTATTACTGGAAAACGCCACGGGATGGCGCGGCCCGCCTGGCCGCCCTGCCCGAGCTGACTACGGACATCGCGTTCCGCTTCCTTGTGTTTGAAAAAGAATGATCGAAAAGCCCCCGGCCTGTGAGAATACAGGCCGGGGGCTTTTTGCGTGCAGAAAACAGGGTCACATTGCGATCCAGCCCAGTGCGTTGGCGACCGAGCTGGCCAGGATGATGGCCGCGAAGATGGGGCAGAGATACCGGAGCATAAAGTTGAACACCGGTTTGCGGCGGAAGGGCTGACCTTCCCGTGTGACCTCTTCCTCGATCTTTTCCACGCCGACGATTCGGGAGACCAGCAGGCAGGTGGCAATGGCCGCAATGGGCATCATCACCGAGTTGGTCAGGAAGTCGAAGAAATCGAGGAACTGCATCCCGAACACGGTCACACTGGCAAGGGGGCCGTAGCCCAGCGCGGAAAGGCTGCCCAGTGTGATCATAATACAGCCGATGAGGATGGTGGAGCGGGTGCGGTCCCAGCCCAACTCGTCCTCAAAGGTAGAAACAGCACTCTCGGTCAGGGCAATGGAGCTGGTGAGGGCTGCGAACAGCACCAGCACAAAGAAGAGCACGCCTACGGCAGTGCCCATGCCCATGCTGGCAAAGACCTTGGGGATGGTAATGAACATCAGGGCCGGGCCCGCCTGCAGGG
>OHZL01000690.1_pt1 | contig 10831 bp, 8 predicted proteins | sample 1580531 | NCBI WGS metagenome assembly OHZL01 (sample SAMEA3882522, study PRJEB24775) | human gut metagenome | biome: human-associated habitat; feature: intestine environment; material: feces | place: Netherlands | collected 2009/2010 | reverse complement strand
GCTTCTTTCATATAGGGATACCAGGCCTCTGCCTGAAGTTCCGGGACAAAAAGCCGGTGTTCATAGATCAGTTCACGGTCCAGTGTAAGACAATATTCATGAAAGGTTTCCGGATGTTCTTTCTCCTGAAGGTAAAGTGTTTTATAAAAAATCTCATCTTCATTGTAGGCATAAATGTATTTCTGAAATTCTTCTCTGGTAAGTTTCATAACAGTCCCCTTTTCGTGCGGATCTTTCATAAGAGATAAGGAAAGTATATCATAATCATCGAAAAAAACGTCAGTGTTTTACAAAAAAAATCACAATTGGAAGAAAAAGGGAAAAAGTGTACAGTAATGCCAGAAAGAAATTCGGAGGTAAAAGAAAGTAAAGATCGGCCTGTGGCGTCAGAGGATCGGTTATGGATCTTCCGATTTTGCCTGCAACCTGATCTGGCAGATGATCTCCCTGTATCTGCTGTATTTTTACACAAATGTCATGCATCTGAATGCCGGTGCAGTCAGTGTAATGTTCCTGGTAACAAAAGTAATTGACGGAATTTCCGACCTGATCGTAGGATTCCTCATTGACAAGACAAACACAAAATGGGGTAAATCAAGACCATGGATCCTGTTTGGTGCGGTTCCATTTGGTGTGGCTGCAGTCCTTGCATTCTCTGTACCGGATATCGGACAGACAGGTATGCTGATCTACGCATACATTACTTACATTCTGCTTTCCACTGCATACACCGTTGTAAATATCCCGATGGCATCCATTCTTCCGGCACTGAGCGAAGACCCGCATGAGAGAACCGTCCTTGCATCCTGCAGAACTTTCTTTTCATCCATCGGTTCCACTGTAGTCAGCGCTTTTGCCCTGACACTGGTAGACAAATTCGGAAACGGCAACGAGGCACTTGGATTCCGTATCGTTATGATGATCTTCGGTGTAGTCGGATGCCTTGTATTCTTCTTCTGCTTCTTTAACACAAAAGAGCGTGTAACCATCAAACAGGAAAAAGTCAGCCTTAAAGCAAACATTTCCTGTCTGCTCCACAACAAACCGTGGAAACTTTTTGCACTGAATATCGTCTGGTTCTTTGGTGGATTTGTGATCCAGGCAAGTGCGGTTATTTATTACTTTACTTATGTTGTACAGAACACGACACTGGTACAGATCGTTGCGACCATCACAACACTGGTACCAATCGTAGCAAATCTTTGTGCACCGTTCCTTGTAAAACTCACATCAAAACGAAATCTGATGGTTGGAGGAAGTTTTGTACATATGGGTGGTCTTCTGATCATCTTCTTTGGCGGCACAAATGTTCCGGTTCTTCTGGCTGGTGCGGTGATCGCGGCAGCAGGATACGGACTGAAGGGAAGTATGCATTTTGCAATGCAGCCGGACCCTGTTGATTATGGTGAGTGGAAATCCGGTGTAAATACAGCCGGAACTCTTTCCGCAGTAAATGGTTTCATTGGAAAAGTGGGAATGGCTATCGCCAGCAGTATCGGTGCGGCACTTCTTCAGTTTGGTGGATTTGACGCAAACCTTGCAACACAGACAGCAACGGCTCAGACTTATATCACAGCAATGTACATCTGGGTGCCGATCATCACAAATATCGCAACAATTATCACAATGATGTTCTATGATCTGGATAAGATCTATCCGCAGATCGTCAAAGAACTGGATGAAAGGAGAGCAAACGCATAATGCCAGAGGTAAGCAGTGACCTTGAGATGGTCCGTGTGACCAATGAGGATTTTGTAAAAAAAGCAGAAGCATGCACACCAAAGTTACGGGAAACGGTAGTTCGTCCGGTTTCTATCGTAGATATCGTAAAAACAGAAGATGTTTATCCGGAAGTTCATAAAAAAGATGAGATCGGAAATCTTTCCAGCTATCACCTGGCAAAAGGAGATAAGATCTGTCTGGATTTAGGAGATCATCAGGTGGGATATGTGACCCTGAAACTGAACTCCGTAGGAAGCCCTCAGGATGCACCGGCATTTTTCAGACTGAAATTCGGTGAGATCGCCAAGGAGATGACAGAGGACTCCGCAGATTATGATGGGTGGATCAGCCGTGGATGGATCCAGGAAGAGTTTATCCATGTCGATGTCCTTCCGGCAGAGCTGAAGCTTCCAAGAAGATATGCATTCCGCTATATGGAGATCGAGGTGATAGATACATCACTGAAATGGCAGATGGTAGTGGAAGATGTATCCTGTGTCAGTGTTTCCGCTGTCAGTATGGAAGATGTAAAGCCGGTGGAAAGTGAGGATGAAATGATCCGAAAACTGGACCGTGTCAGCCTCCGTACCCTGCAAAACTGTATGCAGTCCGTATTCGAGGACGGACCAAAGAGAGACCGTCGTCTGTGGCTTGGCGACTTAAGGCTCCAGGCACTTGCGAACTATGAGACCTTCCACAACATGGATCTGGTAAAAAGATGTCTGTATCTGTTCGCTGGACAGACAAAGGATAATGGCCAGGTCAGCGCCTGCCTTTTCACAGAACCGAAATTTATCGTGGATGATACCTTCCTTCTGGATTATTCCATGTTCTTTGGAGCAACCCTCTGTGACTACTACGAAGCGTCCAGTGACAGGGAAACTTTAAAAGATTTAAGTGCCTGTGCATATCGTCAGATGGAAATTGCGAAAGAGCAGTTTGATGAAAAGGAACTTATGAAAAAAGGAGATGGTTTCTGGGGCTTTATCGACTGGACGGATGGTCTGAACAAGCAGAGCGCAATGCAGGGTGTTTATATATACTGTGCAAAGAAGGTACAGAAGATCGCAGAAATCCTCGGAGACGCTGAAAAAGCCGAAGAGATGAAAAAAGAAGCTGCGGCGAAAACAGCAGCTGCGAAAAAATATCTTTTTGATAAAGAGAGCGGCCTTTTCATAAGCGGAGAGGAAAAACAGATCAATTATGCAAGTCAGGTATGGCTGATCCTGGCAGGCGCGGTAGACAGCGCAGAGGGAGCAGAAATCCTGGACCGTCTGGTGGAGTTAAAACCGGAAAAAGGAATGGTTTCTCCGTACATGAACCATCATTTTGTGGAAGCACTTCTGATGTGCGGAAAAAGAGACCAGGCAATGGAATATATGAAATATTACTGGGGCGGAATGTTAAGCCACGGTGCGGATACATTCTGGGAACTTTACAATCCGGAAAATTCGGCGGAATCTCCTTATGGAAGCAGCATTGTCAACAGCTACTGCCATGCATGGAGCTGCACCCCGACGTATCTTCTCAGGAAGTACTTTAACTAAATCAAGTAAGTCCCCTGCGAGGGGGACTTGCTTGTATCAGGAGGAGCGTAGCTCCTTCTGATAAACTGCGGAGCAGTTATTTGGTGTAGAGCTACGTAGCGAATGCGGATGCTTTTATCCGCTTGCTCAAAATATCCGCTTGAATTTAACTGGAAAAGGAGAGTCTGATTATGGTAAAATTAACAGTAAACATCGTATCCATGCAGGATGCAGATAAATTCAATAAACTTTGCAGCAAATTTGACTGCGACATGGATCTGCAGAGCGGTAAATATTATGTAGATGCAAAATCGATCATGGGAATCTTCAGCCTTGATCTTTCCAAGCCGCTAGTCCTGAATGCAGGTACAGATGACGAACAGAAAATAAAAGAAACATTTGCAGATTTTATCAGAGAGGAATAATCATGACACGTATTTTGAAAGAGAGAAAATTTTCCGGCACTACAGATCCCAAAGTGCAGCCATGGGAATTGGAACATCGTAAAGTGGCCCGCCGTGCAGCGGCAGAGGGAATCGTTTTACTAAAAAATGAAGATCATATCCTTCCGCTGAAAGCAGGAAGTAAAGTGGCACTTTATGGTGCCGGTGCAGGCAGGACCATCAAGGGAGGAACCGGCTCCGGAGATGTCAATGAGCGTGAACGCGTATCTGTTTTTCAGGGAATGAAAAATGCCGGATTCCAGGTGACAACAGAAGCGTGGATCGAAAGCTACGACCAGATCTATGAAAATGCACGTCAGGAGTGGAAGAGAAGTATCCTTTCAAAAACAGGAGAAGGTGCAGATACCATGGATTTCTTTACGGTATACAGCACCACTCCCTTTAAGATGCCGGCAGGAGATCCGATCCAGAAACCAGCCGAAGGAGAAGATACAGAAAACGCGATCTATGTTCTGAGCCGGATCGCAGGAGAAGGATCAGACCGTACTGCTGACAAAGGCGATTATGATCTCAGTGAAGAAGAGCATCAGATGCTGGCAGATATCTGTGCTTATTATAAGAATGTGGTTGTTGTGATCAATGCAGGTGCACAGGTGGATCTTTCCTTTATGGATGAGTTCCGCAATATCAGAGCCCTTCTGGTGATCGTACAGCCTGGAATGGAAGGCGGAAATGCCTTTGCGGATATCCTGTCCGGTAAGGTGAACCCATCCGGTAAACTGGCAGATACCTGGGCTTATAAATATGAGGATTATCCCAGCTCCGAGAAGTTTTCACATAATAACGGAAATGTGGAAACAGAGCTTTATGATGAGGGAATTTATGTGGGATACCGCTATTTTGATACTTTTGAAGTTCCGGTGCGCTATGGATTCGGTTACGGTCTTTCCTATACAGACTTTGAGATCACCGGATGTGCTCTGAAAGCGGTATCAGCAGAAAAGATCCGTGTTACGGCAACGGTCAGAAATACGGGAAATGTTTCCGGTAAAGAAGTCGTACAGGTTTACGCATCCCTGCCGGGCGGCATCCTCGAAAAAGAAGCACACCGTCTTGCAGCCTATGCAAAGACAAACGAGCTGAAACCGGGAGAAGCACAGGAAGTTACCATGGAAGTAAAGATGGATGGGCTGACTTCTTATGATGAGAAGAGAGCTGCATGGATCCTTGAGAGTGGTTTTTATGGCATATGGGTCGGAAACAGTCTTGCATCAGCAAAACTCTGCGGAGGCATAAAACTGGATCAGGAAGTGATCCGAAGACAGGTCAGAAATCTTTTCCCGCTGAAACAGGAACTGGAAGAAATTTCTCAGGAAGCATCCAAAACAGCAAAACGTGCGGCGGCAGCAGCGCAGCAGGCGAAAGAGGAGGAACTGACTGTTCTTAACATTCGTGGAGCAGACATTGCTACCGAGACTGTGGAATATAAGAAGAATGCAGACCTCTATGAAAAAGAAGCAATGGATTTTGTAAATACCTTGTCAGAAGAAGATCTGATCGATCTGGCAGCAGGAGATCCGGGCAAAGCACAGGGTGGCAATCTTGGCGCAGCAGGAATTTCCGTTCCAGGTTCTGCAGGTGAAACCCATCGCTGTGCAGTAGACAAAGGTCTTGCAAGCATCGTTCTGGCAGACGGACCGGCAGGACTTCGCCTGATGAAGTATTATCATGTAAATGACGGAAGCATTGTTTCCATGCCATTTGAGTTCAGTCTGGAAGGTGGATTGTTCTATGACGATTCCAGAGAACTTCCGGGAGAAAGATATTATCAGTACTGTACTGCGATCCCGGTAGGAACACTGCTTGCGCAGACCTGGAACCGGGAGCTGATCCGTGAAGTGGGAGCCATGATCGGAACAGAGATGGAACATTTCGGAGTAACACTCTGGTTGGCACCGGGAATGAATATCCACAGAAATCCTCTCTGCGGAAGAAACTTCGAATACTATTCCGAAGACCCGTATGTATCCGGAACCATTGCGGCAGCTATGACAGAAGGTGTTCAGTCCAATTATGGATGTGGAACGACCATCAAACATTTTGCCTGCAACAATCAGGAAGACAATCGTATGGGATCAGACAGTGTTGTGTCTGAGCGTGCACTTCGCGAAGTTTATCTCAAAGGATTTGAAATTGCGGTAAAAGAAGCACAGCCAATGTCCATCATGACCAGTTACAATCTGATCAACGGTATTCATGCGGCAAACAATTATGATCTCTGTACAGAGTCCGCCAGAAACGAATGGGGATTTAAAGGAGCGATCATGACAGACTGGACGACTACAGAACAGGGAGACAGCTGTACAGCATCCGGCTGCATGAGAGCGGGAAATGACCTGGTAATGCCGGGATGTTTCGGAGATCATGACAATCTCAGAAAAGGACTGAAAGAGGGAACACTTAAGATCGAGGACCTGCGCGCATGCATTGCACGTCTGGTAAGTGTGATCTGGAAGTCCAATCAGTACCTTCAGTAAAATAAACAGGATATGATATAAGACACATAGGAAAAGGACAGTGAATGGGAAAAGTTGCTGTCCTTTTTCGTGATTTTCCAAAAAAATATTCTGCACAGTACAGTGACGGCTGCAGGTGAGAAAGTATCTTTTTTATGTGGATTTTTGTGGATATGAGATAGATGTATTTGCTTTCTTCACCAAAAGATGATATAATAAACAAAAATTGCGAAGCGGAATGAAACGGCCGCTTTATTCATCTAAAATTTTGGAAAAGAGGATCAGACAATGAGCGATATGACAATTCTTGAGCAGTGGCGTTCCGTTGCTTATAATCAGAATGCAGATAAGAATAAGCTTCAGCGCTTCTGGGCAACTTATTTTAACATTGAGAAGAACATTTACGAGCAGCTTCTGGAGAACCCGGATGAGGTTGTTTCCGGAACTGTTAAAGAGCTTGCTGAGAAATACGGTCAGGATGTTATGACTATGGTTGGTTTCCTTGACGGAATCAACGACAGCCTGAAGGTTCCGAACCCGATCGAGACTATGGATGAGAACACCAAGGTTAACCTTGCATTTGATAAAGAAGCTCTCTATAAGAACATGGTAGACGCCAAGGCTGACTGGCTTTACAACCTTCCTCAGTGGGACAAGATCTTCACAGAAGAGAAAAAGAAAACCCTCTACATGGAGCAGAAGAAATCCGGCACAGTTGTGAAACCACACAAAGTCGGAAGAAACGATCCGTGCCCATGCGGAAGCGGCAAGAAATACAAATACTGCTGCGGAAGATAATGAGTGTAAAGAAGAATCTGGATTACATTATCGTGTTAGGTGCCCACGTGGAAGGGCTCTTCTTTATCTTAAGGAGAATCCTGGCACAAGGGCAGTTCTCTCCGGTGGAAAAGGTGACGGAGAAAACATTTCCGAGGCAGAGGCCATGTACCGTTATCTCATCGGACATGGGATAGAGGGGAACAGATTGATCCTGGAAGAAGAGTCCACCAGCACGAAGGAGAATCTGGAATTCAGCCGCAGGAAGATCGGAACCACAGATTGTTCCATAGGCGTGGTGACCAACAATTTTCATGTATGGAGAGGAGCAGCTATTGCAAGGAAATGCGGCTTCCGGGAAGTTGTTATGGTACCTTCCAGATATCGAAGCTGGCGTCTTCTGGTCTACATTCCAAGAGAAATTCTGGCAATCATCAAGGATAAAATGATGGGAAATCTGTGAAAATTTTTTTTAAACATGCGTTGACAAATAAAAATGCTGCGCTTATAATGAACCACAGAAAAAGAAATAAAAACACGTTGACGAGACGAGTAAACTGTGAAATGTTACAGAGAGAGATGTGAAGTGCTGGAAACATCTTATCGGGAAACAGTTGAAAACTACCTCCGAGTGGCCCCAATCCGGTCCGGTGATTCCGTTATCATCATAATTGAGAGGCTTTGTATTTGACAGGTATCTGTTTATATGGAGCAAGCAGGGTGGAACCGCGAGAATGAATAAACTCGTCCCTTACAGTGCGTGATGTACTGTAAGGGATTTTTTTATTCCGGAGAAAATTACTCCACAGTATTTTCCGGGAAAAGATCTCCGGTACAGGAAAATGCACTGTGTATCATAGAAACTCGTTGAAAACGAAAGGAGAAACAATCATGATTATTACATTAAAAGACGGCTCAAAAAAAGAATACTCAGAAGCAAGATCAGTGATCGATATCGCATATGACATCAGCGAAGGCCTTGCACGTGCTGCATGTGCAGGAGAAGTAAACGGAGAGGTTGTAGATCTTCGTACAGTCCTTGAGGATGACTGTGAGCTTAACATCCTTACAGCAAGAGATGAGAAGGGCCTTGCAGTTCTCCGTCATACAGCATCTCATGTAATGGCACAGGCTGTACAGAATCTGTATCCGGAGGCAAAGGTTGCCATCGGACCATCCATTGATACAGGATTCTACTATGATTTCGACCACGAGCCATTTTCCCGTGAGGATCTTGATGCCATCGAAAAAGAGATGAAGAAGATCATCAAAAAAGGCGCAAAGATTGAGCGTTTCACAAAATCCCGTGAGGATGCCATCGCATACTTCAAAGAGAAAAATGAGCCATATAAGGTAGAGCTGATCGAGGATCTTCCGGAGGGAGAGGAGATTTCCTTCTATTCCCAGGGAGACTGGACAGACCTCTGTGCAGGACCACACCTGATGAGCGTAAAAGGAGTCAAAGCATTCAAGCTTCTTTCTTCTTCCAGCGCATACTGGAGAGGAAGCGAGAAAAACGCAATGCTCACACGTATCTACGGAACTGCATATGCAACAAAGGATGAGCTGAAAGAGCATCTGGAGCAGATGGAAGAGGCTAAGAGACGCGATCATAACAAACTTGGCCGTGAGATGAAGATCTTCACAACAGTAGACGTAATCGGACAGGGACTTCCGCTTATCATGCCAAACGGTGTGATCATGATGCAGGAGCTTCAGCGCTGGATCGAGGATGAGGAGACAAAACGTGGCTATGTAAGAACAAAAACTCCTCTGATGGCAAAGAGTGATCTCTACAAGATCTCCGGACACTGGGATCATTACAAAGACGGCATGTTCGTACTTGGGGACGAGGAAAAGGACAAAGAGGTTTACGCACTTCGTCCGATGACATGCCCGTTCCAGTACTATGTATACAAAGCAGAGCAGCACAGCTACCGTGATCTGCCGATCCGTCTGGGCGAGACATCCACACTGTTCCGTAACGAGGATTCCGGTGAGATGCATGGCCTGACACGAGTTCGTCAGTTTACGATTTCCGAGGGACATCTGATCGTAAGACCGGACCAGATGGTAAAAGAGTTCAAAGACTGTATCGCACTTGCACAGTACTGCCTGCAGGTACTTGGTGTTGAGGAAGATGTAACCTATCACCTTTCCAAATGGGACCCGACAAACAAAGAGAAATATATCGGTGAGCCGGAAGTATGGGAGGAGACAGAGGGTCATATCCGCCAGATGCTGAACGAGCTGAACATTCCGTTCACAGAGGATGTAGGAGAGGCTGCTTTCTACGGACCGAAGGTTGATATCAATGCCAAGAACGTATACGGAAAAGAAGACACCATGATCACAATCCAGTGGGATGCACTTCTTGCAGAACAGTTTGATATGTACTATATTGATGAGAACGGCGACAAACAGCGTCCGTACATCATCCACCGTACATCTATGGGATGCTATGAGAGAACTCTTGCATGGCTCATTGAGAAGTATGCAGGAATGTTCCCGACATGGCTCTGCCCGGAGCAGGTTCGTGTGATCCCGATCTCCGAGAAGTTCAACGATTATGCGCAGAAGGTAGAGGCCCAGATGAAAGAGGCAGGCATCCGCTGCTCCGTAGACGGACGTTCTGAGAAGATGGGATACAAGATCCGTGAGGCACGTCTTGAGAGAGTACCATACATGCTTATCGTTGGTGCAAAAGAGGAAGAAGAGGGCAAGGTTTCCGTAAGAAGCCGTTACCTTGGTGATGAAGGAATGAAAGATCTTGGCGAGTTCATCAGCTTCATCAAAGAAGAGATCAAGAACAAGACTATCCGTAAGATCGAAGTTCAGGAAGAAAAGAAATAAGAAGATATAAAATAACATAACCAAACTCCCGCTGACAGAGACAGCTGTTTATAGCTGCCTGTTGGTGGGAGTTTTTTTGCAGGGAATACCTCCGTAAAGTCAGGAGTTATTAATGAAGATGAAGAATATCTTCTTTCAAAATCTGGAGCTGAAGCATTTCGCCCATATTGCGCTGCCGGTTGGTTTCAAACAGGGTATCTGCCCGTAATTCGATACCATCGCAGTCTATGGTGTAGGAAATGGTAGTTCCACGCAGCATCACACCGGTGATCTTTCCCTGGAAATGCACGGCATCATTCAACGTTTCCGGAGAAATCAGGACGGCTTCCGGGCGGATTGCGACAAAGTCACAGTCTGAGGAAAGACCGCACAGTTTTTCCAGGTGAGCTTCATTTACCGGCTCCAGCCATACGGACTGCCAGATGCCGCTGGACTGCGTGTACCAGATAAACTCGCCGGATGATTTCCAGAACTGTTTGCCTCTGGGAACGGTTTCATCATGCAGGTAATCGGTAACTGCCACGGTGAGTGTTTCTTCACCTCCGGAAAGAAAATCTGTGATATCAAAGGTGAAGGAGGACTGACCGCCTTCATGAAAGCCGACACAATGATCGTTGATAAATACGCTGCATTTGTAGTCAACAGCTCCGAAGTGAAGAAGAATTCTCTGACCGATCCACTCTGCCGGGATAAAAAAATTTCGCTGATAGGTGATTCTGTCAGAAGTAAGTTCTTTCTGAAACCCGCTGAGTCTGCTCTGGGGCGGGAAGGGAACCTGGATTTTTACGGGAGTTTTGTCGGTTCCGTCCTGAAAATTCCAGGTACCATTTAAAGGCATCCATTTCTCCCGGATGAAATCAGGGCGCGGATATTCATTTCTCATAGAGTTAAATCCTTTCTTTGAGTAAAATCAATATTGAAATATCCGTAATGGGTATTGCCCGGGATATAAAAAGAATGTTGTCAGGTTACGCTGGCTGCCATATAATAGGGTTAATAAATTTATTACATAATTACTGGAAGTGGAGGAAAA
>OHZL01000689.1_pt1 | contig 10842 bp, 8 predicted proteins | sample 1580531 | NCBI WGS metagenome assembly OHZL01 (sample SAMEA3882522, study PRJEB24775) | human gut metagenome | biome: human-associated habitat; feature: intestine environment; material: feces | place: Netherlands | collected 2009/2010 | reverse complement strand
AATTGGGACAATATCAACTTGGATACATTGAGACATTATCACATTGGAATCAGACGCATCCTTAAAATGAGATGATACTTCTTGCAAATAACGGGAAATTATGATAAGGTGTGTAAGTATATAAAAGTCAAAGAACTAGAGTAGTAGATGGTCATACTTTTTAAGAGAACTTATGGCTGGTGTGAATAAGTAAAGTTATCCATTGAACTCGCTAGGGAGATGGGTCTGTGATAAGCAGATCACGTAGTGCTGCGTTAAAGCATTAAGCGCATGAATCAGTCTTCATGAACTAAGGTGGTACCGCGAGTTCTCGTCCTTAGACATGAGGACTTTTTTTATTTTAAAAGTGGAGGAGACAAAATTATGACTTATGATCATAAGATAGCAGAAAAGAAATGGCAGAAATACTGGGAAGAGAATAAGACATTCGAAACAGATGTTTATGATTTCTCAAAGCCTAAATACTATGCCTTAGACATGTTCCCTTATCCATCAGGACAAGGTCTTCATGTTGGACATCCAGAAGGATATACAGCAACTGACATCATGTCAAGAATGAAGAGAATGCAGGGATATAACGTATTACATCCAATGGGATTTGACTCATTTGGTTTACCTGCTGAACAGTATGCAATCAAGACAGGTAACCACCCTGAAGGATTTACATTAAAGAATATTCAGACTTTCACTAAACAGTTAAAGATGTTAGGCTTCTCATTTGACTGGGATAAGCAGGTATCTACTTGTGATCCTAGCTTCTATAAATGGACTCAGTGGATTTTCAAACAGCTTTATGAAGATGGTTTAGCTAGATATGTAGATATTCCTGTTAACTGGTGTGAAGAATTAGGTACAGTACTTGCGAACGATGAAATCATCGATGGTAAGAGTGAACGTGGTGGATTCCCTGTTATTCGTAAGAATATGAAACAGTGGGTTATTGATATTCCTAAATATGCTGAAAGATTACTTGCAGGATTAGAAGAAGTTGATTGGCCAGAATCTACTAAAGAAATTCAGAGAAACTGGATTGGTAAATCAATCGGTGCTCATGTTGATTTCAAGGTAGATGGTTATGATGATAAATTTACTGTATTCACAACACGTTGTGATACATTATTTGGAGCTACATATTGCGTATTAGCACCAGAACATGAATTAGTAGAAAAGATTACGACTCCTGATAAGAAGGATGAAGTAAAAGCTTACTTAGATGTATGTGCAACTAAGTCAGAACTTGAAAGAACTGAATTAAATAAAGAAAAGACTGGTGTCTTCATTGGTGCTTATGCAATCAACCCAGTAAATGGTAAGAAGATTCCAATCTGGATTTCTGACTATGTATTAGCTGGTTATGGAACAGGTGCTATCATGGCTGTTCCTGCACATGATGATCGTGACTATGCTTTCGCAAAGAAGTTTGGCATCGATATTATTCCAGTATTAGAAGGTGGAGATGTTACTAAGGAAGCATGGACACAAGATGGTGTACATATCAACTCTGACTTCTTAAATGGTTTAGATAAACAGGAAGCAATCGATAAGATGTTAGACTGGTTAGAAGAACATCATTGTGGTTCTAAGCATGTTAACTATCGTTTAAGAGAATGGATCTTTGCAAGACAGAGATATTGGGGTGAACCAATTCCAGTCATTAACTTTGATGATGGAACATCTGTTGCATTAAGTGATGATCAGTTACCACTTATCTTACCTGAACTTGAAGATTATAGTCCATCAAAGACTGGTTCTTCTCCATTAGATAAGGCTGTTGACTGGGTTAATGTAGAAGTAGATGGTAAGAAGGGTAAGAGAGAAACAAGTACAATGCCTGGCTCTGCAGGTTCTTCTTGGTACTTCTTAAGATATATTGATCCACATAACGATAAGGCTATTGCAGATCCAGAATTATTAAAGCATTGGATGCCAGTTGACTTATATGTTGGTGGACCTGAACATGCAGTAGGACACTTATTATATTCACGTATGTGGAATAACTATTTGTATGACAAGGGTATCGTACCAGTTAAAGAGCCATTCAAGAAGCTATACCATCAGGGTATGATTCTTGGTCCAAATGGTGTGAAGATGTCTAAATCAAAGGGTAACGTTATTAATCCAGATGATATTGTAGAAGCATATGGTGCAGATACATTACGTTTATATGAAATGTTTATGGGTCCTCTTGAAGCATCTAAACCTTGGAGTGAAACAGGTGTAGAAGGTTCAAAGAAATGGCTAGAACGTGTTTATAGATTATTTGTTGAATCTGATAAGTTAACTGATACAAATGATGGTTCATTAGACTTCGTATATCACTCAACAGTTAAGAAGGTGACTGAAGACTATGAAAACCTTGGCTTTAATACAGCTATCTCACAGATGATGATCTTCATTAATGAAGCATATAAGGCTAAAGCAGTTTATAAGCCATATGCAGAAGGTATCGTTAAGATGCTTTCATGTATTGCACCTCATATCTGTGAAGAAATGTGGGAAAAACTTGGTCATGAAGGAACAATTGCTTATGAAGCATGGCCAACATATGAAGAAGACAAGCTTGTTGTATCTACAATTGAAATTGCAGTACAGGTAAATGGTAAAGTACGTGGACGTTTATCTATTAATAAGGATCAGGAAGCTGAATCTGTTAAACAGCAGGCATTAGAACTTGAAAATGTTAAGGCACATACTGATGGTAAAGAAGTTAAGAAGATCATTTATGTTCCTAACAAGATTGTAAATATTGTAGTTAAATAATTCGTTAAGGCATCTCTTAGGAGGTGTCTTTTTTTCATTACAAACAACCAATAATGTGAAATAAGTGATACACTATAATTAGGAAGATGGAGGTATCATTAATGTTTTATAGTATAGGGGCTGTTTCAAAAATACTGAATGTATCAAAAGAAATGATACGATATTATGAAAAACAGGGAGCATTGAAGCCTGCTCGTAAAGAAAATAATAATTATCGTTCTTATTCTACAATGGATATATTCTTTTTGATGGAAATGATTAGATATCAGGCATTAGGGCTTACTACTACTGAAATAAGTCAGCTATTAAATAATAATTACATGCAAAGTTATTCTGATTGTTTATCAAACTATCATAAGAAACTAGAGAAAGAAATTACATATAAAATGGTTTTGAAGGATCGTATAAAAGAAATGGCTGATAGAGCTAAAACGAGTCAATTAAACATTAATCATTATTGGTTTAAAAATGTAGATGAACATGAGTATGTATTTTTATGCAAAGGAAAAGATGATTGTTATGGTGAGATAGAATTAACAAAAGAAAATAGAAATATAATGTTTGCTGGACAGAATTTTACTTTTTTTGAAAGTATGGTTATTTTTAATGAAGAGGATGAAAACTGGGTTTATGCAATTAATACGAATTACAAAGAAACACTTAATATAGAAATGTCTGATGCAGTAAAACAAAAAAGCCAATTATGTATTTGTACAATGATTGATATGTCAGAGGTAGGCTGTTTTAATAGAAAAATATTAGAACCAATATTAAAATATATCGAGGAACACCAAATGATTATTGTTGATAAAATACGTGGTATTATTATCTGCAGAGGTTATCAAAATAATAAATATCAAAGAATAATGGAAATTCAAATTCCTATCAAACCTTGAAGGGCTTTCAAGGTTTTTTTGATGTTTTTGAGAATAATATCACAATACATCTCTTGAATACTTGTGAAAAATAAATCTTGACCTTGAAATAATTACACCCATTAGAATAAAGATAGAAGATAAAGGAGACTGAAATTATGTATTCAAAATTATTTACACCTTATAAGGTAGGAAATTGTGAGGTTCCTAACCGACTAGTCGTACCAGCAATGGTTACGAATTATTGTACTGAAGATGGATTTCTAACAGAACGTTATATGAAATACATCGAGGAGAAGGCCAAAGGTGGATGGGGTATGATTATCACTGAAGACTACAGTGTTACTTCACATGGAAAGGGATACCAATATATCCCAGGATTTTATAAGGATGAGCATATTGAATTAAATAAAGAACTTACAAAAATGGTTCATTCATATGGTTCAACTATTTTTTGTCAGATGTACCACCCTGGAAGACAGAGTTCTCATTTTGTGAATGGTGGTGTACAGCCTATTGCACCTTCAGCTACTAAAGACCCAATTTGTATGGATCTTGCAAGAGAAATGACTGTTGAAGAGATTCATACTTTAGTGAATGAATTTGCGGAAGCAGCAAGAAGATGTAAAGAATCAGGGTTTGATGGTATTGAACTCCATTGTGCTCATGGATATCTTTTGGCTGAATTCCTAAGCCCATATGTCAATAAGCGCACAGATGAATATGGAGGATGTTTTGATAACCGTGTAAGAATCGTGGATGAGATTCTTGCTGCAATGAGAGAAAAAGTAGGAGATTTTCCAATTCAAGTACGTGTTTCATCTCGTGAGTTTGTACAGGGTGGACGTACAGAAGCAGAGACTTATCAATTAGTGAAACATTTAGAAAGAATTGGATTTGATGCAATTCATGTATCTAATGGTGTTTATGCAGCACCTGCTGAAAAGCAGATTATTGCGCCAATGTTCACGGATCATGCATTAAATATGGAAAGATCATATAATATTAAAAAGATTGTAGATATTCCAGTTATTCTAGCAAATAGAATTAATGAGCCTGGTATGGCTGATATTTTATTAGATATGGATAAATGTGATTTTGTCGGTATGGCAAGAGGCTCTTTGGCTGATCCTATGCTTCCTAAAAAAGCAAAAGAAGGAAAAATGGATCAGATTAATTACTGTATTGGATGTTTACAGGGATGTGAGTGGGCTCTATTTGATGGAAAAGGTGTGACATGTTTAGTTAATCCTAGAGTAGGTAGAGAGTATGAATGTGATTTAACACCTGTAAAAGAACCTAAAAATGTCATGGTTGTAGGAGGTGGACCAGCTGGATTAATGGCAGCAAGAACTGCAGCTATTAGAGGACACAATGTTTCACTCTATGAATCTAAAAATTCATTAGGTGGACAATTTGAAAGTGCTGCTTATCCAATTGGAAAAGGTGAATTATCTACATTTACATCATCAATGAGAGCTAATTTAGAAGCACTAAATGTACCTGTTCATTTAGGAACAGAAGTCACTGAAGAATTAATTCAGAAAGTACGTCCTGATGCGATTGTTTTGGCGACTGGCGCAAAACCATTTATGCCTCCTATTAAAGGTATTGATCAGGAACATGTACATTTTGCAGAAGATATGTTATTAGGTAAGTATGATTATCCTAATGGACCTATTGTAGTATGTGGTGGTGGAGAAGTTGGTTCAGAAACAGCACACTATTTACAGGAAAAAAATCATCAGGTAACTGTTGTAGAAATGCAAAGTGATATTCTAAATGATATGATGCCTATTTCAAGAGAATATTTATTAAAGATGATGAGAGAATCAGGTGTTAATGTAAAAACTAATTTTAAAGTAAAAGAAATTACAAAAGATGCAGTGATCGGTGAAGATCAAGAAGGTCAATTAGTATCATTACCAGCAGAAATGGTTGTTTCTGCATTTGGATATAAATCATTTAACCCATTAGAAGAAATAGCTCGTTATAACTGTAAAGAAGTATATGTGATTGGTGGAGCGGTGAAGGCAGGTAGTGCTATTCCAGCTACAAAAGAAGGATTAGAAGTAGGATTAAAACTTTAGACGAAACAAGGACATCTCAATTTTGAGGTGTCTTTTTCTACAATGATAAATTGATGATATATATATATGAATGAAAAGTTAGAAGATATGATGATAGCTGAAGAATAAGATATACAGTATCAAAATGGATAAGTAGGATGTGTTGATTTTGCTGAGTTTGTGGAAGATAGAAAAGTATGACTAGTAAATTGAATTATTAGAAAATATAAGACCATAAGATTAGATATATACTATAATAGAGATAAGGGGATTAATACTAATGCTAAAAGAAAGAGGAAAATGAATATGGAAAAAAATATTGATGACAAATCTGCATTGAGAGAATTAAAGAAAGGATATGGTAAGGCTAAAACATTATTAAATGATGTTGATGAATTAGAACGTTTTTTACAACGATTAGAAAAGAAACTAAAAACAATACCTGTAGCTGGAGATAAACTAGCTGTTTTACCGATAATGATTTCACTTGTTAGAAATTATATAAAAAAGGAATATACAGATGTTCCTATTGGTACAGTTATCGCAGTTACTAGTGCATTAATTTATGTCTTATCTCCAGTCGATATTATCCCAGACAGTATTCCAGTCGCCGGATATTTAGATGATGCTGCTGTTGTTACAGCGTGCTGGGAATTGGTGAAATCTGATGTTGAGGAATATAAAAGCTGGCGTCAGATAAACGGAAAAGTAATCTAGATTTTATTGAACAAAAAGGCAATAAAGGGGTCTTTTTCTCATTACTTAGAACAAATAACTTGAAATAAGTGATACACTATAACTAGTAAATCCGGGTAGTTCACATGAAAGGAAGTAAATAAAATGAAAACACTATATCTTATGCGTCATGGCGAAACGTTATTCAATGTTCAACATAAAATTCAAGGCTGGTGTGATTCCCCATTAACTGAAAAGGGAATCAAGCAGGCGCAAAAAGTAAGAGATTATTTTTCTAAAAAAGGCATTACTTTTGATCATGCCTATTGTTCTACAAGTGAAAGATGTAGTGATACTTTAGAGTTGATTGTAGATATGCCTTATACAAGATTAAAAGGATTAAAAGAAAATTTTTATGGAGAACTTGAAGGAGAAAGTGAAAGATTAAATAAACACCTTAGTCCAAAAGATTGTGAAACTTTTTATATCCAATTTGGTGGAGAATCTTCAAATACAACGAGAGATAGAATGATGAAGACGTTAACGGAAATTATGGATAGGGAAGATCATGAAAATGTTTTGATAGTTTCTCATAGTGGTGCATGTTTTAATTTTTTAAGAGCTATTCAAGATCCTACGGAAGAGTTAAATAAAGGTTTTGGAAATTGTTGTATTTTTGTTTATCAGTATGATCAGCATCAATTTTCATTAAAAGAAGTCATAAGACAGGAGAAACAATAATAGAATATATTCAATTAGGTAATTCAAATTTAAAAGTATCACGTATTTGCTTGGGATGTATGGAGTTTGGAGATGCAAATAATGGTCAGTACGGCTGTACAATTGATCAAGAACATACAAGAGAAGTTGTAAAAAAGCATTTTAAAAGTGTTCACCTAAATACAATAATCTTGTAACTGTTGTAGTAAAATAAAATCTCAAGTCACTTCGGTAGAGGAGCTTTCAGATTTTTAACAAATTAGATGAAAATATCAATGTGCTATTCTAAATAGGTGAATTTAATGATACAAAAAAGGCAATAGAGGATGACTAAGCCATCTCACTATTGCCTTTTAGTAATGCATGTATTTTTATTTTATACGATATATAAAGCAGTACTGCTGCACCAGTCCATGCGAGTACTTCTGCAAGATAAATACCATTCTGCCCTAAGAAAATGGGGAAGATGAGGGCAACACCTACACGAATAAATAGTTCCACAATACCTGATACCATTGGAATAAATGTATTCTCCATTCCCTGTAATGCACTTCTATATGAATGAAGCATATATAGAATTGGTAGACATACAGCCATAATAAAGAGATATTTATAAGAAATAGTAAGTACCTTATTAATCTGATCAGGTGTACCTGAAATAAAGAGTAATAAGATATGCTTACCAAATAGAACCATAGATCCACCAATAATCACTGAAGTACAGAATGATAAGAAGGCTGCTTGTGCGACACCTTTTTTAATACGTTCATACTGCTTAGCACCAAGGTTCTGACTATTGAATGTTGTAATAGCATAACCAAATGAAATAGCGGCTACTTCTAATAAACCATATAACTTATTTGTGGCAGTAAATCCTGCAATAAATAAGAATCCAAAACGATTGACTACTGACTGTACCATAATACCACCAATAGAAATAATGAGGTTTTGGAAGGCAAGAGGTGAACCTAACTGTAATAAGTTCTTGATGATCTTTTTCTCAAACTTAAATTTAGTGAGTTCTAACTTGAATGGTAATTCTTTCTTCAACATATAGAGACAGAATATTGTAGTTAAGAACTGCGCTAATAATGTCGCAATCGCAGCACCTGCAATACCCCATTTAAATACCACTACAAATAATAAATCTAAACAGATATTTGTGATTGCTCCTCCAATCATTGCGAGTAATGGTGTACGGCTATCACCTAAAGAACGTAATATACTAGAAAAACAGTTATAAAACATTGTGATAGTCAAACCACCGGACATGATTCTTAAATACGTAATAGAACCTTGAATAACGTTAGATGGTGTATTCAATAGAGTTAATAATGGAACGATAGATAATTCTGCAACAACTGTTGTAAGGATAGAAAAGAAAGCACATAAGAAGAAAATCATATGCATAGATCTTTTCATATTTCCATAATCTTCAGCTCCAAAAGTACGCGAGATACGAATAGAGAATCCCTGTGTAAATCCCATTACAATTCCTAAAATAGCCCAGTTGATCCAGTCTGCAGCGCCTAGACTCGCCAAGGCATTAACCCCTAAGAACTGTCCTACAATCATTGTATCTACCATTGTATATAATTGCTGTAGGATATTACCTAACATAAGTGGTAATGCGAATAAGAATATAAGCTTTAATGGTTTTCCTTTAGTCATGTTCTTCATGTTTATTTCCCTCCACACAATGCGATTATCATATCATATTATTTATAACTAACTCTATAGGAAATTTTCAATAATTAAGAAAGTATTAATAATTGATAGGAATGTAAATGATATACTGATATGTAAGAGGGGATATTTATGAATATATTAGTTGTAGATGATGAGAAAGAGATTACAGATTTAATACAAATCTATTTAGAAAATGAGAATTTTATTGTATATAAGTACTATTCTAGTCAGAATGTATTAAGAGATATTGATGATTTAAAGATTGATTTAGCTATCTTAGATGTAATGATGCCTGATATGGATGGTTTTTCTTTATGTAATACATTAAGAAGAAAGTATAAGTTTCCTATTATTTTTGTGACCGCAAAGGTAGAGGATATTGATAAAATCAATGGTTTAAGTATTGGTGCAGATGATTATGTCACAAAGCCATTCCAACCATTAGAACTTGTTGCACGAGTAAAAGCACAGCTAAGACGTTATAAGAACTATAATGAAAAAGAAGAAAAGAATGAAATAGATTTTAGAGGAATACGTATTAATAATGATACAAGAGAATTCTATTTTAATGAAAAGAAGATAGAACTGACTAAAACAGAATTTGCGATATTATGGGAATTATGTCTACATAAAGGAAATGTAGTAAAGAGCGATGACTTATTCTTAAAGGTCTGGGGAGAAGATTATTATAAGAGAGATAATAATACAATCATGGTGCATATTAGACATTTACGTGAAAAGATGCATGATGGTGGAAGAAATCCTAAATATATAAAGAAGGTCTATGGAGTAGGCTATAAGATTGAAAAGTAAAGGATGGAAGATATGGAAACTAATACGATCTTAAAGAAGATTTATAAACGTACACTACTACAATATATAGCTTATACAGTAGGACTGTTAGTTGTTTTTGTATTGGCAGTCTATCTAGCTGCTTTTTTTGATTTTCAATGGGTGTATGATTTTGATTCTAATATTTATACGTTTCTTGCGTTTTTTTATAATATTGTGAAGAATCCACTCTCACTTCTGTTGCTTTTATTAATCTGTATAGTGATTTCTTTTGCGTTTATAATTCATCATCTTTATAAACAGACATCCTATTATATGGATGCATTGACTCATGCATCTCATGAATTAATAGATAAGAGTGTAGACTATATCACATTACCAGAAGAACTTTATGATATAGAAAGACGATTTAATGAACTAAAGAGTGAATCAATAAAGAATGAGAGACTTGCAAGAGAGAATGAACAGAAGAAGGATGAACTCATTGTTTATTTAGCTCATGATATTAAAACACCATTGACTTCTATGATTGGTTACTTATCTTTATTAGATGAAATTAAAGATATGCCTGATACTCAAAGAGAGAAGTATATTAATGTTGCATTAGATAAATCTTATCGCTTAGAAGATCTCATTAATGAATTATTTGAAGTAGCTCGTTATAATTCAGAAAAGATTATTCTAGAAAAAGAAGATTTAGATATTCATCTGATGCTCGAACAAATCATTGATGATTTCTATCCTGTCCTAGTAGAACAGGAAAAGAATATCCATCTTAATCAAGATGAAGATATCATATTATATGGTGATGCTGATAAACTCAGCAGAGTCTTTAGTAATGTGATTAAGAATGCGATTAGCTATAGTAAGGACCATACTGATATCAATATTGATGTTCATAGTACGCATGATGATGTCATTATTAAAGTCATCAATAAAGGAAAAGAGATACCTAAAGAAAAACTAAATCGTATATTTGAGAACTTCTATCGTTTAGATTCAGCACGTACTTCAAGAACAGGTGGAAGTGGTTTAGGACTCGCTATTGCCAAGGAAATAGTGGAACTTCATCATGGTTCTATCTTTGCATCAAGTGATAAAGAAGAAACAGTCTTCACCATTACTCTTCCAAAAAATTAAGAAGTTCATAAGAATTCTATAAGAATGTATTAAAGAAGCATCTTCATTTGTATTGGTAAAATACAAGGGTAATTTAAAATAACTAGGGGTTTCCTAAATTTTAATTATCACGTAGTATGGGG
>OHZL01000688.1_pt1 | contig 10847 bp, 17 predicted proteins | sample 1580531 | NCBI WGS metagenome assembly OHZL01 (sample SAMEA3882522, study PRJEB24775) | human gut metagenome | biome: human-associated habitat; feature: intestine environment; material: feces | place: Netherlands | collected 2009/2010 | reverse complement strand
GGCGGTGTGCTGCTGGCGGGCATCATCATGGGCTTGGCAAGCGCCGGGCTGCTGGGCGCGCTCAGCGGGCTGTTTGCGGCAGGCTGACAAAACGCGGACGCTTTTGTCGTGAAAAATGCCGGTAGCTTTTCCGCCCGGAGTGTGTTAAACTGGGTAACAGTTGTGTAAAGACAGGGATCTGCTCCCGGTCAGAAAGGACGTTATAGAACATGGATCAGGCACTGAATCAGAAAATTGACGCATACATTGCGGAAAACAAGGAGCAGCTGCTGCAGGACATTGCCGCCGCCTACCGCACGGTCATCCGTGACTTGTACAATGCAGGCTGCCGCAGCATCCAGTTCGACGACTGCACCTGGACCCGCCTGTGCGATGCGAGCGTACGCGAACGTCTCGGCTGGAGCGACGAGGACGCGCTACGCCTGCAGCAGAAGAACCTCGACGTCATCAACGCCGTGATCGCCGACCAGCCGGACGACCTGGTCATCAACACCCACGTGTGCCGCGGCAACTTCCACTCCACCTGGCTTTCCTCCGGAGGCTACGCGCCGGTCGCGGCCAAACTGTTCGGCGAGGAGAACGTGGACGCCTACTACCTCGAGTTCGACGACGACCGTTCCGGCGATTTCGCGCCGCTCGCCGAAGTCTCCGGCGACAAGAAGGTCGTGCTCGGCCTGATCACCTCCAAGAAGCCCGACCTTGAGGATCCGGACACCATCAAGGCCCGCATCCAGGAAGCCGCCCAGTACATTCCGCTCGACCGCCTGTGCCTGTCCACCCAGTGCGGCTTCGCCTCCACCCAGGAAGGCAACAAGCTCACCGAAGACCAGCAGTGGGCCAAGATCGCACTCGTCCAATCCATCGCCAAGGACGTGTGGGGCGAGTAAACACAGCACGCCATCCACAATCAGCTATAAGGAAGGGCTATCCGTCTTGTTCGGCGGATAGCCCTTTGTTTGTTTGCCGGCGTTTTTAACGGGCAGGTCAGCCCTTCACAGCCTCATCGATGCAACGAATCGCGTTCAACGTACGCGGATAGCCGATATACGGCATGCACTGCGAGACCACCGCGATTAGAAACGCCTTCTCATTGCCAACGACCATATTCGCCTTGGCATGCGCCGTAAGCTGCGGTTCGCAACCACCCTGCGCGGCCAGGAAACACAACGTGACCATTTCGCGCTCGCGGGTGTCGAGTCCGCCGCGAGTGTAGTAGTCGCCGAAGCAGTTGTCGGCCAGCCACTTGTTGATGTGCCGGGTCTCCTCCGGTCCGGATTGCGCGAATCCACGCATGTTCTCGCCGAAGATCTCGACCTGCTTGTCCTCTCCGGCCTGCGCGCGGGTCTCCGACGTGGTCGTGCCCTGCGGCTCCAGCGGCAGATGCACGTTCGCGGCTCCAAGGAAAACGTTGAGCTTCTTCAGGAACGGCAGGGTTCTCCCGAATCCGCAGTATGCGGTGGCTTGGTAGATCATCTCCTTGATGGCCACGGACGTCAGTCCTGTCTCGTAGGCGACCGGCAGCATCATTTCGAACGCGTCGAGACCCTGGCAGCCGACCAGAGCCGCGAGGATCGCCAGGGAGCGGGTCTGGTCGTCCAGATCGGGATGGTTCGCGCCCGGCTCGTTCACCACTTCCCCGTAAGCGAAGTCGGAAAACAGCTTGACATATTCCGGATCGGTCTGCGACAGCGTCCTGTCGTTGTTCCAGAACGCGTTCATCTTCCTATGCAGTTCCTCGAACATGGCTTCCTTTCCGTTCGATGTCTTCGCGCCGCATGCCGCGTTCATTCTATCGTCGGAAATGTTGCGTGCGGATAGCGGCCATCGTCGTCTGAATGTTCAGCGTGCGATCGCGCCCTTGCCGGGCTGTTTCTTGACGTTTTCGATGACGTCTTTGTTTTCCTCGAGAATTCGGTTGGCCTCATCCTCGTGTCCTTCGGCGATGGCGCGCCAATAGAGCGATTTGAGCGACACGTACGCCTGCTGGATGCGCAGGGCCTCGGCTTTCGCGGCCAGACGCAGCGATTGCGCGTCGAGCAGTTCAATCTGCCGTCGGGCGCCTTCCGGACCGTCGAAACGGTTCTTCAGGTATTCGCGCATCGATTCAAGCGGCATGCCCGTCGCCGCCAGGCATGCGATGGTGGTCAGCGATTCGATGTCCTTGTCCGAATAGACTCGGTGGCCTGAACTCGGATCGCGGGCGATCGGATCGATGATGCCGATCTGCTCGTAATAACGCAACGTCGATTCGGGCAGTCCGGAAATCATGGACGCCTCACGGATCGAATGCCAGGTGGTCGTCGTATTGCTCATACCCCGCACTCTAAAAACTTAAAGTGCTCGAAGTCCATATTCCGGCGTGTCGTATTGGTCCGACGTCAAACGGCATTGAGCGGGCAATGGAAGAGCCGGTATCCGAAAAGTGGATCTGTCGCACGACTCCATTTTCATGTCCTTTTCGGCAATCGTGCGGCTTTTTCGTCCGTCTGTATGGGAACCGACGGACGAAAAAGCCCACGCATGCTCAGGCGGCGGTGATCAGCTCCGAGGAATCCATGTCGAAATCGGCCAGCGCGTAGGAGCGGATGGCGGGATCATCATACGTGTTCATGTAGTACGTGTTGGTCTTGGACGAATATCCGCTGGTGAACAGCGTGCGTTCGAACTGGCCGTTGCCCATCTTCGCCATGCCGTCAACCATCTGCACGGAACCAAGGGTGTGGAACAGGCGAGACACGTTGGCCGCCTCGCCTTCCTGCTGCGGATAATGCGTGTTGGCATAAGCCACACGCACGAAACGCGACGGGGAGCTCACATCGCCCGGAATGCCATGCATGCTCACACCCGCGCCCCAAGCGGACAGAGACGCCTTGCCCCACGTGGCCGGCTCGGCCATCTCGTTGCCGACGCACATGTAGTTGCGCAGATTCTCCATATGGAAGCCAAACGTCGGCTGGTTGGTCAGCACGTCTACGTCGTCATGGTGCACATGCATGCCGTCCGCCATCTGTTCGACGACGATGCTGCGCTCGCTGTCGCCGATGATCCAATGCAGCAGCGACTCCTGCTGGCCGGGCACGATCTGGGAGACGAGGGTCACGTTCTTCAACGCCTCCTCGACTTCGTCGACGGAATCGAAATTGCGTGCCACCCACAGCGGGAATTCGAAGGTCGCGACGTTGTCGGTGCCTTCGACCGGCTCATGCACGAACTCCGCGTAGCCGGGGAAATTCAATCCCGCGATGGCCAGACCATGCTCGTTGGCGCAGTCGAAATACATCGGACGGTCGGCCATGACCACGCCCACGCCGATCACCGCGTTCGGCGTGGCTTTGCCGCTCGCGCCGAACACGTTGTCGTAGTGGTAGCCGCGTGGAGTGGCCAGGATGCTTTCGCCGTATGAGAAGCTCCAGTCGAGGTTGCGGCCGAAATACATGTTTCCCTCTTCGTCGGAGAAACGAACGCCAGTGCACATGATGGACTTCCTTCCTTTGTTTGATTGACCCGATGCGTTCATCATACGCATGGACGGCTGGACGAACCACGGTTTCCGCCGACGGATAAACATGAAGGGTGGCCAAAAATGCCAAGAGTCGTTGAAAATGAAAAAAATCCCCTTGTTTCCAAGGGGATTTTTCGAATGGCTCCTGCGACTGGGCTTGAACCAGTGACCGTCCGATTAACAGTTAGAGAGTTTGATAGAATATCCCTTGGAACGATTGGGCAAAACGGCTTCATTTCAACGGTTTAACCTCACTTGAGGGTCACTTGACTATCACTTGTGGGTCAAATGGAAGTCTGAGAATGTCTGAGAATATGGAAGCAAGGAGGTAATCATGGTACGCAAAGCAAGAAACGGCATCGTCTACCCATACAAAGTCGAACGGAAAAAGAAGCTGGCCGATGGCACAATCAAGGCTTACCCCAGCTTCGAGTTCAAGATCGACGGGAAGACCTACAGCTGCAAGAAGTACGCCGACGCGAACCGGCGTCTGACCGAACTGCTCCAAGAGCGAGCCAAATTCGGCAGCACCAGCAACACGTCAGTCACGTTGGGCGCATATGCGGAACAATGGTTGGAACGACGGCAGAGGGATGCAGACCCGAAGACTTTCGCCAACTATCGAACCATCGTCCGCAAGCATCTACGCCCATACCATTCGCAGAAAATGTCGAACCTGAACGCCGCAGTCTGCGACCGCATCGTAAATGGCCTTACCGTCGCGAAGACCATCGACGGCAAGAAAATGCACGTGAAGGCCAGTCTCAGCCTCCGCCGCCAGACGCACACCACGTTGAACCAGATTTGCAATGCCGCCGTAGCGGATAGGATTCTTCCCACGAATCCGATGGGTGGCGTTCCCACTCCGAAGGACAAGGACATCAGTCTTGCCGACGAACGCAAGAACGAAGCCCACGAGCGTACCGCATTCACCGACGATGAAGCCAAACGCATCCTCCAAGCCGCCAACGAACTAGGCATACGGAACGGCGCGAGGGAATGGTTCAGACTATGCACCGGCATGCGCCCCGGCGAAATCTTGGGGGCTTCACTCCAAGACCTCGAACTGACCACCACGGCAAACGGCATCCCCTACGGCGAATACACCGTCAACTGGAAACTGGAGGAGTTGAAGAAGGAGCACGGTTGCGGCGAACCAGACCGTAAAGGCGTGTACCCGTGCGGATACAAGCGTGGTGCCGCATGTCCGCAATGGAGGTGGCGTATTCCAGACGGCTTCGACATGATCGAGTTGCAAGGCCGCTGGTGTCTCACCCCGCCGAAATCAAAGCGTGGAAGGAAAGTGCCAATCATTCCCGCATTGGCGCAGACACTCGAAGCATACTTGGTGGATACCGCTGAAATACCGAACCCGCATGGACTCCTGTTCCGTCATGATGACGGCTCCCCTATCGAACCAGAAGAGGATATCGAACAGTTCCGCAAACTGTTGGAAGCGGCGGGAGTACCCAATGCGGAGCATAGGAGCCGTCACGAAACCCGTCATACCGTCGTTACCATCCTCATGTCAATGGGCGTGGATGTCGGACTGGTCGAGGAAATCGTGGGCCATTCCAGCCGTCTGATGGTCGAACACTACCGTCATGCCGGGTTGAAAGAACGGTTGGCCGCAATGGAAACGATGAACTCCGCATTAGACTTGAAGCAGATCGAGCAGAAAGGTGTCGTAAATGCCGCATGAGCTTGATGTAGTTTCGTATAAGGAAGGATACGGTCGAGGATTCGATGAAGCATTGAGACTCGTAGAACGATATGGGTACGTACTCAACGCGCCCAGAATGGTGATAAACGGAGCTGGCTACGACGGCTGGCATCCAGAAGACGAGTTCCCGAAGAGAATAACCATCACCGAACAGCAGTTGGACATTGAAAAACATGCGGCTGTGCAATCTGTGGTGGATTGCATCAGGGAAAAGCATTGCAACATGTATCAGTGTCGCTATTACGACCAAATGGGCCAGCAAATAGACTTCGGCGATGGAGATAGAGCCAATCGAACCGCTGAATAGGAACAAGCCCGATGCAGAATAGGACGCCTTGGAAACGTTGCAATACTGCGGAAACCTGTAAGACGATTGCAGAATAGGACGCCCTAAAACACAGAAAAGCCCCTCCCCCAGCAATGCTGAGAGAGGGGCAGATTTAAAAACAGGGTGTGAGAATTTCCACAAGCACTTGAATGCGGGAATTTTCTCACACCCGAAGATCACTCACGGTTAAGTGTTAAGCACGTTTCAGGCACAACACTTATTTTTCGTCGGAATCGTCCGGCTTGGCTGCCGTGAGCTGGCTCACGCCGATCAGAGCGCCGACGAACAAGCCGACCGCGTTGATCGTGGTCACGATTTCACCGCAGTGCGGCAATCCCCACTGCGGGCCGACCGCGCCGACCAGCCACGCGACCGCAGGCAAAGCGATCAACGCGACCCATTTCAATGCCTTGTATGCCTTGTCCGGCAGGAGGTACTTGTTTCCCTTGCCAGTTTCCTCTTCCGGCTTTTCGCCGTCATGATTAGTCTCCTTGACTTCATCGACCATAATCAGTCTCCTTACCAGTAGAGGGTCTCACCCGGATAGATCAACGCCGGATTGCCGGAACGATACCCGTGGATGCTGTAAATGTTGACCCCGTAATACGCGGCGATGCCGCCGAGGGTGTCGCCGGAACGAACCACGTACCGTCCACCGGTGGCGACCGTGGCCGTACTGGCCGCGCCGGTGCGACGGCAGACGGTCTCGCCAGCGTAGATGACGTTCGGATTACCCGAACGGTATCCCGTGTATTGGTTCCAAGAACCGCCATTACGTGCCGCAATGGAACTCAATGTGTCGCCACTGCGTACCGTCACGCATACGCTGCCGCAATTCGCGGCGGCGGACGCGCCACCAGAGCCGCCGAGACGCTGGTTAACTATCGCCATCACCCTGTCATAGGCCCCGCCAAGAGCCTGACGGCGCTCATTGCCGTTGCCATACACTCCACGAATGACCTTCGTGGCCATGTCATTGTAGTCCGGCGTGGCAGTGACCTGCGGCCTGACCGGATCATGCCTCACCTCGGCATTCGTCTTGCCGCGATCACCGTTCGCGATCTTCTGCCAAGCGTCACGCTCACCGAAGAACAGGTTCAAATCCAACGGGCCGACACCGTTCAGATAGCCGGTGGACGCATACTGCACCATGCCCTCGCCCTTGCTTCCGGCATTCCACGGAGTGGACTGCCAGCCGGTCGCGTTCATCGACGCATACTGAGCCTTCCACAGCATGCAATGGGCGCGAACGTCGGACGGAATCTGATACACGGCGGAATCCTGCACGTACACGATGGGCCAGACCTTGGTACGCGAATACACCTGGTTCACCCACTGGCGCACCCAGTCGCCGTTACCCCAAGCTGCGTTGCCGTTGGACTCCCAGTCCAACGCGAGCACGCACTGGCCCACATAACCGTTGAACTGGTTGAGATAATGGTTAACCTCGGCGGTGACGTTGCCGCCGTCCGCGTAATGGTAGCCGCCGCAAGCCTTGCCGGTCTGACGCGCCCAATCGGTCTGGCTGCGCCAAGACGGATTCACGTAGCCGCCACCCTCCGTAATCTTCACGATGGCCGCGTCAGCGTCCACCACGCGCGTCACGTCGGCGGACTGCCAGCCGGAAACGTCGATGACGTTCATATTCGCGCTGGCGACCGGCGCGACAGCGACGCACAGCACCGCCGCCAACGCGGTCAACGGCTTGCCGATATGCCGACGCAGACGCTTGTGCTTCGGCTTGCCTTTGTTGTTGAGGATGCCCACATCCTCTCCTTCCCGCCCCCAAGTCAAGGAGCAAATAGAAAAGCCATCCCGAAATGGGATGGCTTTGAAGTGTGAAAATCAATGCCTGTGCGCGCCATGATTGAAGACGAGCAACAAGGCGAGCAGCAGCAGGTAGGTGCCGCCCGCGATCATGAGGCGCGTCAATTCCTGTCTTCCTGTATGTGCGCGTCGAGGATGTCGTTGCGCATTTCCGTGCCGACGCCATTGCCTCCCAGACCGCTGTAGGCGCGATAAATGCGTTCAGCGGTCCGTTTCGTCTCGACGGTGCATACGCCGCCGTTGTCCACCATCTGCCGATGCAACAGTTCAAGCTTGCAGAACAGCAGCTCCTTCACGCCCTCGTGCAACGGGTCGCGCCTGTTGTCGATTCTGTTGAGCACCCATGGGACGAGCGCTCCGAACCCACCGGAACCGATGATGGCGACGATGATGGTGATTGCTTCCTGATTCACCTATGCCTTCTTACGCCAGAACCACGGGTCGAGAAGGTTCTGCTGCACCTCCGCGCGGTATTCCTCCGGTACTTCGTCCAGCGTCTTGCGTCCGGCCTTGACCAGACGGGTGTACATGCGGACCGCTGCGGCATGATTGAATCTAACCATTGTTCTCACTCCTTATCCTTGTTGTCGGCGGAATCGTCGGCGGTGTTCTTACCGTCGTCGTTGACATCGCCGCCATCGGTCTTGCCGGTGTCGGAATCGGTGGAATCCGTCGTATCCCCGTCCTCGCCTGCCATCAGGTCGGCCAGCAATTGCGCGTTGTCCAGGCTTGCCTGTTCCAATGCGCTCACCCTGTCGAGCACCGGCCTGGAACTGGTGGCGTCACCCTCGAACAGGACATCCGCCTGATCAATGGCCTCCTGCTCCATCAACGGGAGCACCTGATAGGATTCGACTGCCGTGTACTCCACGTATTCCGGCTGGCTGTCGGTCGGCCTGGAATGGGCCGACTTGGATTTGCGTCGCGGCACCGTCACGGTGAAAAGGTCGGTGCAGTGGGTGGCGGGCCATGAGACCGTCACCGAACCGAAGACCGATCTGAGCCGACGAACCGTCGCATTGCCACGGTTCGCGATAAAACGATTGGCGGAACTACGCCACGGCACGAAGACCGGCCGACTGGTCGGCAACCTGAACGCGAACCAAGTGGCAAACCACTACCGCAGTTGGTGCAAGCGCATGAAACTCCCATGCGTGCCTCCACGCAACCTGCGCCACACGTTCGGCACGTTGGCGATCAAGGCCGGAACCGACATCAGCGTGGTCGCGCGACAGCTCGGGCATTCCGACATCCAAACCACCGCACGGTATTACCTCAAGCCTGATCTGAGCGTCCTCAAGGACATGCAGAAAGCATGGCAGAAACTCATATTGACCTGCTGATAGCATTCCGTAACCCTCACGAAATCAAACGCTAACTGGGACGTGAATTATCGCACCGCGTTTGTCGGCGGGGTGCATTGCGCCGCGGTGTCCAATTCGAGCGTGGGGCTTCACGGTGTCGAGGTGCAGGCCGCTGGCAACGAGATCGCCCTTCGCTCGTCCGCGAAGATGACGATCGGCAAAGGCGGTTGGGTCGAGGGTTGCATCACGGTGCCGCTCTGACCATCGATTAGACGATCGGATAGTTTTCCGTAACCCAGCTATGCCAACTGCAATGGCAGTCCACCGGCTCGTTCGTTCCGTCTGCTTATGGCGCTTCGAACACCATCACGGTCAAAGACGGTCTGATTTTCGTGGACCTGTCTTCGTTCCGAAGCACCGTGACCATCGGCGATTACCGTGTCTGGCTGTTCGAAGCGGGCGTGAAGCCCTCCAAAACGGTCGGTCTTGGTTGCGTCGCGAACGTGGCTGGCGCCGCGTATGGCAAACAGGCGAGGTGGAACGCTGACGGGTCGGTGACGCTTATCGGAGGAGTGGCTTCGTCCGATATCGTCCAATGCTTCTCGAAGACCATTCCGGTGCCCGATGGCGTGGAATTCGTCTAGGCCGCCAGCCAGCAACCATGCGATGTGGAATATGCATAATTGGAATTCCGCAACCGCAGACGCTTATCGCCTTACGGCGGTAGCCAGAACGGCGGCTTTTTTACCACGACGATGACCTATATCGTTGCCTAAACCGTCGCAACTGGAAATGATATGCTGCCGGCATGCCATGTGTTTGCGGGAATGGTCGCATCATACGCGGGACGGAAATACACGCTGCTGCCGACCACATAAAGCAGCCGATTCTGCATTTGACTGCCCTGCTGACTGTCCACGAACACGCCGAAACCTTCCATTACGGCCCGCACATCCATGCTTGCCAAAAGCACACCATCCCACGCCTTCTTCTGGAATTGGCCTTTGTTGATCCACCGGCAGTAGATGGTCGCCAAGCCATTGACGACGCATCCGCTGATTGTGAATTCCGGGTCGGTGGTCACTTTCGTGAAATGGATCGGGGTTACGGAAAGCTATTTCGCCGGCCAGCAGCCGCAGACGCGGAAATAGTATCCGCGGTTCATGCTGCCGCTGATTGTGACCTTGCCGTCAGAGTCGAAGGACAAGGCTCCATGCTGCCCGTTCACACCTTCCAGTAGTATCGCGCCTTCATACTCCGGCAGGAAACCGGCGGACATCGTCTCATTCACGGTCTGGCCGTTGGCATTGATGTTGGATGTGAAGGACGTGTTGCCAAAAGCGAACGCCATCATGCCGACCTTGGCGAGATGTACCGTCATGCCGTAAGGCCCATGCCAGATCTGCCGTTCAAGGGTTACGGAAAACTATTGCTTCGCGTCGAAGACGTGGACAGTCACGGCGATGCGATAGCTCAGCGACGTGCCGCTGGCGTTCCATGCGACAAGCTGAAATCCTTTTGCCGAATGACTGTTCGTAATCATCGAAATGTTGTTGAACGACGGCACTTTGTTTTTAGCGTCGTTCATCAACTGCAATTCGACGGAGTATGAATCCCAGTTTGCCGCTTCGATCGGCAGCTTGATGTCTATTGACGTGTTCGTGTTCGGCTTGAAGATCATGGACGCGACGCAGTAGGCGTCATAGCCTCTGGGCCGCGCGACCACGACCCATTTACCCGACTGGGTTACGGAAAACTATCATGGGATCGGATAGCAGAGCGAGCCGACGCAACCCTGATTGCTGCCAGCGGCTCCCATGTTCGCGCATCGGATGGTTCCGTTCGGATTGACGATGAGCATTCTCGCCGTCTGCCCGTTGGGGACGCACACCATCGCATTGACTTCGATTGGAGGGCGCAGTTCGGCGGGCAGCGGACATAATTCGACCGGCAGCACGTATTCGCATTGCACTGAATCCCAACTGCCATTACCGATATTGCCGGAGTATTTGACGAGCATCATCATGCCGGTGCGGATGACCGTGAAGCCCTTCGCATTGTACAGGGTTACGGAATCCCACAAAGCCCCCCTCGGCGTGAACATGCGCACCGGCGTGCCGACCGTGATGCCGTCAAGCGGGATACGCCAGAGAGGCATGTACG
>OHZL01000687.1_pt1 | contig 10865 bp, 10 predicted proteins | sample 1580531 | NCBI WGS metagenome assembly OHZL01 (sample SAMEA3882522, study PRJEB24775) | human gut metagenome | biome: human-associated habitat; feature: intestine environment; material: feces | place: Netherlands | collected 2009/2010 | reverse complement strand
CGGTCTGGGCGGCGGCCACGATGAACGCGAGCAGACCCTGAACCAGCTGCTGGTGGAGATGGACGGCTTTGAGGCCAACGACGGCATCATCGTCATGGCGGCCACCAACCGCGCCGACATTCTGGATAAGGCGCTGCTGCGCCCCGGCCGCTTTGACCGTCAGGTCTATGTGGGTCTGCCGGATGTCAAGGGACGCGAAGAGATCCTGAAGGTGCACACCCGCAACAAGCCCCTTGCACCGGACGTCTCCCTGAAGGTCATTGCCCAGCGCACCGCCGGTTTTGCCGGTGCAGACCTCGAAAACCTCGTCAACGAGGCCGCACTGCTGGCAGCCCGCCGCAGCCGCAAGGCCATCACGATGGAGGACATCGAGGAAGCATCCATGAAAGTGATGGCCGGCCCGGAGAAGAAGAGCCGTGTCGTGACCCCCGAAGAGAAAAAGCTCACGGCCTACCATGAGGCAGGCCATGCGGTGGCGGGCTTCTACTGCAAGCACCACCCCCGTGTGCATGAGATCACCATTATCCCGCGCGGCCAGGCTGGCGGCTACACCATGTATCTGCCCGAGAAAGACCGCAGCTATGTGACCAAGGGTGAGATGTTTGAGGATATCGTTTCCAGCCTGGGCGGCCGTGTGGCCGAGCAGCTGATCCTGGAGGATATCTCCACCGGTGCCTCCAACGACCTGCAGCAGGCAACCAACATTGCCCGCCAGATGATCACCAAGTACGGCTTCTCCGAGCGCCTGGGCCCTGTGGTCTACGGCACCTCGCAGGAGGAGACCTTCCTGGGCCGTGATTTCACCCAGGGCAAGGGCTACAGCGAGAGCACCGCTGCCGAGATCGACGGCGAGATGCGGGATATCATCGATGAGGCTTACGAGACCTGCCGCCGCACCCTGACGGAGCACATCGACCAGCTCCATGCGCTGGCACAGGCTCTGATGGAACGCGAAAAGCTCAACGAGAAGGAGTTCAACACCGTGATGGCTGGCGGCAAGCTGCCCCCGCGTGACGGCGACGAGCCTGCACAGGAACCCGCCGCACCGGCGGCCCCTGTGGAGACCGCAGAGCCTGCCGAGAGCGCAGAGCCCGCTGAACAGGCGGAGCAGGCCGTGCTGGGCGAGGAAATGCCCGACCCGGCGCAGGATGCCCCGCAGGAAAACGAATGATCGAAGGGAGCGAGTGTCGTGGAGGAAAATTTTAACCCGGTCGCACGCACCCGGGCCAACTATTATACCCCGGGCAGCCCGGTGCAGTTCGTCTGTGTGGAACTGCTCAAGGGCGAACTCAGCGGAGAGAACGCAGTCTGCCTGACCTTCAAGAACATCTCCAAGGTCACCCTGACTGCACTGGAGATCCACTTCAAGTGCAAGGGCGTGGACGGCATCATCCTGTGTGAGGATGCCTTTGAATACCGTGAGATCGAGGTCAAGCCCGGTGAGAGCTTTGGCATGGACGATGCCGTGTTCGTGACCCAGAAGGCCATCACCAGCGTGGATGTGGTCCTGAAGAACGTATACAGCGGCAAAAAGGTCGTGCATCTGGATGCCATCAAGCGCGTCCGCCTGCCGGCCCCGCGCCGCCTGAGTCCGGAGCTGGAAAAGGCACTGGAAAGCCGGATGAACCGCACCGGCCTCAAGTATATGCCGCAGGTGTTCGAGAACGGCTGGTACTGTGCCTGCGGTTCCTTCCACCCGAAGGAAGAGGACACGGTCTACTGCACCGAGTGCGGCTGTGACCGCATCCTGCTGCAGAACGCCCTGAACACCCTGCTGCAGCCCGGCCAGAAGGCCGCCCCTGCAGAGCAGGCCCCGGCGGCGGAGGCCACTCGCGTGGTGAGCGCCGCTCCGCAGGAAGAGCCGACCCGCATCGTGGCCAGCGCGCCGGCGCAGGCAGAACCCACTCGGGTCATCCCGACGGCCCGCCCGGCAGAGCCTGTCAGCGCTCCGACCAGCTTTGCACCGCCGGTGGAACACACCCCTGCTCCGGAAGCAGAGCCTACCCGGGTGCTGGATGCCGCCACCCGCGCGGCGTTCCCCGGCAGCGGTGCAGCGGCTGTGGATGACGAGGGCACCCGTGTGATGCCTGCTGCTGCCCGCCGTGCCGCCCCGGCCCGCCAGCCGGAACCCGAGGTGGAGCAGTACGATGAGGAGGACGATGCGGAAGAGAGCCGTGACGGCATTGCTGAGACCCTCGTCCGCTGGGTCCCGCCCATCACCGCCATCGTCTGCGCAGGCATTGCGCTGTGGGGCTTCGTCTATTATCAGTTTATGATGTAAATGAATGACGGAGGAGGCTGCGCTTCCTCCGTTTTTTGGTTGTACGAAGGAGAAACGTTATGCCTGACGAAGCACTGCAAACCGCTTTTGAGATCAAAACTACCTGCGATGAGATCAGCCGCAAGCTACTGCGCTGGCACTGGGAGAACAAGCCCGGGGAGCACAGCCTGGGAGCCCTGCTGGATCACATCCGTACCCGCCAGCAGGAGAGCCCCGAATATTATGACCGTCTGCCCGATCTGGCGGGCCGAAACAGCTGGCAGCAGCTGGATACCACCCTGTGTATGCGGGTACTGCTGGACCCTGAAAAAGATGCTGCCCGCCCGCTGGATCTGTTGGGAAATACGGAGCACCCCGCTGCTGCCCGCCGGGCCTGCAACGCGGTGCGCACCGCCCGCAATGAAGCGGCCCATGCCTCCGACCGCACGGCGGCTGCGCAGGCGGCGATCCTCTTCAACGAGGCCGTGGAAGCACTGGAAGAGGGCTATGCAGGCGCGCCCCTGCGCACCAGTGAGCTGGGCCAGTATTACCGGCTGGCTGAGGAATATCTGAGCCGCTGCGGGGCCAAAAAGCCCATTGCGTCGGCGGCCCCGGAAGAGAAAGCACCCCGCGCGGCAAAGTCCGGCCAGAACACTGCGGGCAGGAAAAAAGAGGGGACTTCCGGCAGTGCTTCCCGCCGCAGCACAAAGCAGAACACGAGCGGCCGCAGCTCCGGCGGCAGATCCCAGAACCGGAAGCAGGGCGGCAGCCGGAACAGCCGTGCCCGGGCCAGACAGAAGCAGAAACAGGCCAACCGCACCGTTCTGCTGGTACTGCTGGCGATCCTGGCCGTGGGTCTGCTGATTCGCGGCTTTACCATGAACTGGCAGTGAAAGAGTGAGGGAATTATGAAGCAAAAACTGATTTTTCTGGATATTGACGGTACTTTGCTGCCGCCCGGTGAGATGACCGTTCCGGCCAGTGCCGTGGAGGCCATCCGGCAGGCCCGGGCCAACGGCCACAAGGTGTTTCTGTGCACTGGCCGTAACCTGCGCATGACAAAACCGCTGCTTGCCTACGGTTTCGATGGCTTTGTCTGCTCTGCAGGCGGCTATGTAGGCTGTGATGGGAAAATTCTCGTGGATCTTCCCATGGAGCCTGCGCAGGTCGAGGGCCTGCGGGAGGTGCTGGGGCGTGCCGGTGCCGAGTGCACACTGGAAGCCCGGGACGATACTTACGGCGGCATCAGGATGATCGAGCGGTTCGCCCATTTGTTCCCCCGCAAGCCGGGGCAGCTGAACAGCGAGGCCGAGCGCTGGCGCAAAACGATGGAGTATGGCATGACCATCCGGCCCATTGAGGAATACCACGGAGAGCCGGTTTACAAGGTGGTGTTCATCGCCCCCAACGAGGCCTGCCTTGCCGAGGCAAAGCAGCTGTACGAGGATCAGTTCATCTTCTGCGAGTCCCGGCTGGGGGATACCCCGTCAGCCATCGTCAACGGGGAACTCATCAACCGCAAGTTCAACAAGGGCACCGGCATCAAGGCCATCTGTGATGAGCTGGGGTGTTCGCTGGCCGATACCATCGGCTTTGGCGACAGCGACAATGACCTGCAGATGACCGATGTGGTAGGCATCAGCGTCTGCATGGCCAACGGCTCTGACAACCTGAAAAAGCTCTGCGACCGCATCTGCCCGGCTGTGACGGAGGACGGCGTGGCAAGGGAACTCAAAACTCTGGGCCTGATCTGAGCGCAGCCTTCCACAAAAGAAGAGATGATAACAAAAAATTCCCGCTCCATCGAGCGGGAATTTTTGTTAGAGAGGGTTATTTCTGATGGACTGCCTTGTGATATACCGCGTAGGCGATCACGGCAGAGAGGGCCTCTGTGATCCAGAAGGCGTGCCAGACACCGGTAGGGCCCATGCGACCGCACAGCACCCACGCAATGGGCATGATGAAGATGATATAGCGGCAGAGGGAGATGACCAGCGAGGGCACGCCCTTGCCCAGACCCTCCAGCGCGCCGGAAGAGGTGGTGGAGATGGCGGAGACCACAAAGCCCAGGCAGATGATCCGCAGAGCAATTTTTCCGGCTTCCACCGTCTCCGGGGTAGAGGTAAAGAGCCGCATGAGAGGCTCCGAGGCTGCCAGACAGCCAAGGGTGCCCGCTGCCATGATGGCGGCGCTCAGGATGAGGGTGATCTGGTAGAGCTGGCGTACCCGTTTGTGCTCCCCGGCACCGTAGTTGTAGCCGATGAGGGGACGCATTCCCTGCACGATGCCGTTGGCGGGCAGGTAGAGGAATGTCTGTAGTTTGTAGTAGATGCCCAGCACCACCACATAGCTGCCCGAGAACGCGGCCAGCAGGCTGTTGAGGAACGTGACCAGCAGAGAGGGAAGCGCCAGGTTGAGGATGGCCGGGATGCCGATGGAGTAGAGCCGGGTGTCCAGCTCTTTGTCCAGCTTCAGGCAGGCGCGGCGCAGCCGGACGGGCAGCTCTATGGAAGCGTACACCACGAGGTAGACACCCGTGCTCAGTGCCTGGCCGATACCGGTGGCCAGCGCCGCGCCTGCAATGCCCATGGCAGGGAACGGCCCGATGCCAAAGATGAGCAGCGGGTCCAGGATGATGTTGCCCACACAGCCCACGATGAGGGCTACCATGGTCACTTTCATCCGGCCCACGGACTGGAAGATCTTCTCAAAAGCCAGGGAGGCCATGTTGACCGTGGCAAAGCCAAACACGATGCGGGAATAGGTCAGGCCCATGGAGAGCACTTCGGCATCCGTTGTAAAGCGCCCCAGGAAAGACGGCATGATGGCAATGGCAATGGCCGAGCCGAGGATGCCGTGCAGCAGGGAAAACGCCATGCCGTGGGTAGTGGCCTGATCGGCTTTTTCGTGCTCCCCGGCACCCAGGCAGAGGGCCACCAGTGCATTGATGCCGATGCCAAAGCCGATGGCAATGGCGTTGAGCAGGTTCTGCACCGGGAAGACCAGCGAGAGGGCCGTCATGGCGGATTCGTTGATGCGGGCCACAAACAGGCTGTCCACAATGTTGTACAGCGAGTTGACCAGCATGGAAATGACATTGGGCAGCGCCATGGACATCAAAAGCGGGAAGACCGGGCGCTCTTTCATAAAGGTGTTGTTCACGGAAGAGATCTCCTTTCATCAGGTGGGGGCTGCAGAGGTTTGGACGCAAAAAAAGCCACACAATGGCTTTTGCACCATTGTGTGGCGAAAAATAGCTTGATACTGTAAAAATCCACACGATATTTTAGGAGCTTTAGGATATCACAGCCGAGGCGATTTGTCAAGAGGGCCGGGCGCTCAATCCTGCATGGTCAGGTTGCCGCCTGCGGAAAGGCCCTCTTTCACGCCTGCATCGGTATAGCTGTAGGTGCCGCCTTTCCGCGCTTTGCCGGCTTTCCAGGTGCCGCGGTAGGTGGTGCCGTTGGCCCAGGTGTAGGTGCCGCTGCCGTCCCGCAGGTCGGCGGCAAAGCTGCCGGAGAACTGATCCCCATTGGCGTAATTCACCGTGCCGGAGCCGCTGCGCTGGCCATCGGCCCAGCTGCCCGTGTAGGTGCTGCCGTTGGCATACTTCATGGTACCGGAGCCGCTGGGCTGGCCGCCTGCAAAATTGCCGTCATAGCTGTTGCCGCTGGCGGCTTTCAGGGTACCTTTGCCCTCCAGCTTGCCGTCCGTAAAGGTGCCGGTATAGACATCGCCGTTGGGTTTGGTCAGGGTGCCGGTCTGCTTGGAGCCGTCCACCTTGCCCACAAACTTGCTGCCGTCGGCAAGGGTCAGCGTCTGGGTCACGTTTTCCGGGGCCGCGGAGCTGGCAGCAGCCTCCGAAGAAGCCGTGCTGGATGCACTGCTGGCCGAAGAAGCAGGCTTCTCCTCTTTTTTGCTGGAAGCGCTGGCGGCCTTGGAACTGCTGGCTGCACTGGATGCCGCCTTGGAAGAAGCCGCGCTGCTGGCGGGCTCCTCCTGCTTGGTGGAGGGAGCGCTGGCCGGAGCTTCGCTGGCGGCGGGGGAGGAGGCAGCAGCCTCACTGGAAGAAGCTGCTTCGCTCTCTGCCGCACTGGAAGCGGCTTCACGTTCCGGTTCCGCGGCTTTGGAGCTGCTGGAAGTCTTGGCCGTTGCCGTGGGCAGGAAGAGCTCTTCCGCCGTCGGGGTACCCCGCAGGGTGAACTGATAGGCCAGCAGGCCGCCCAGGAACGCAACCGAGAGGACAGCCACCGGGAGCAGGGGGCCAAGCTTGACGGATTTTTTCTGGGCCGTGGGTTTGTAGACCGCCTGCGGCCCCTTGGGTGCATCGACGGTGCGTACCTTGCTCAGGTCCAGCTGGCCTGCCTGCAGGGCGGGGGTGTCGTCGGTTTTTTCAGGAGTGTCATCCACCGCGATCTCGATTTTGGTGGCATCGACCAGAGCCGCCCGGAATGCCTCCAACGACGGCCAGCGGTCGGCTGCGTTCAGAGCAAGGCCTTTCTGGAGCACGTTGTTCAGCGCGTCCGGGATGTCGGTCAGGGTGCGAAGCGCCGCACCGTTCAGCCGGGCTTTGGCCGCCATGGGCAGGTGGCCGCTCAGAGCGCCGAACAGGCAGGCCGCGACCGGGTAGACCTGAGCAGCCGGGGTGCGGGCACTCCAGGCGTTCCAAAACTCCCAGGGCAGCAGCTGCGGATTGGCGGCATCGGCGGCGTCCCACTCTTTCAGGGAGTGGGGCTTACCGCAGGAGAGCACTTCCCGGGCGTCTTTGCTCAGTACGATCTGCTCCGGGCAGACATCCATATAGGTGGTTTCCGGGTCTGCCTGAGCCGAAATGGTTTGGATGGTCAGCAGCGTCAGGCGCACAGCGTCCTGCCAGGGCAGGGAACCGCCGTTTGCCGCAACGTGCTGCGAAAATGTGAGTTGTTCCACGCTGGTTCCTCCAAAGGGTGATCAAAAAGCGGCTCAGCCGTAAAGCTGGCTCATCAGAGCCGCCCGCCGGGCGCTCTTCTGGCTCTTGTAACTGCTCATGGCCTGGTCTGCCAGGGCGGTGCTCTGGCCGTTGGCCTTGAGCACCGAGCGCATCTGGCTCACAATGCGGTTGACCTCACTGTCGCAGGAGGCCTGCAGGGCCGAGAGCTGGCCGGCTTTGGACATGCAGATGGCAATTTTGCGGCTGCGGGTCTGCTGCTCCGGCGGCAGAGATTTATACTCTGCCTTGGCGGAAGCAATGCAGGCATTCAGGCCGCCTTCCGCCCGGCCTTTCACAGCATAGAGCTGCTGGACCAGTGCTTTGACTTCGCCCTCATAGGCGGCCTCCGAGAGGCTGGCATTGCCGGAAGTGCCGGTGCTGCCGGAGACAGCACTGCTCTGGGCGGGCGTTTCTGCATCGGCCTGTGCCTCACGGGAAGCAGCGTCCGAAGAAGCTTCGCTCTCTGCAATGGCAGAAGCGGAAGTCTCGTCCGCAGGGGAGCGATTGGCCGCGCCGCCGCTCGGGGCGGCACCTGCCGTGGTGTCGGCGGGCTCCATGGTGATGACGCCGGGCAGGTCGGCCAGTGCATCCAGGGTCAGCTCACCGCTGATGAGCTGGGAAAGTTCGGTATCCGAGATGGTGACCACCTCCCGCGTGCTGCTTTCGGCTTCCAGGATGGTCTCATCCAGCGGAGCCGTGCGGGCCTTGACGTAATTGCTCACCGGCACGAGCCAGAAGCCGATCACGGCAGCCAGGACCGCGCCCACAGCCAGAAGCACGAGCTGAAAAATTTGTTTCTTTTGCATATACGTTACTTTTTAATTAGCCCAGGTAGCCCTTAACGTCTCTCCAGATGTGCCAGAAGCCGTAGAAGTAGCCCAGGTGTGCAATGACACCCATGTCGTCCACGTTCTTGAACCAGTTGGCAATGGGAGTGAAAGAACTCTGCTTGGCGCTGTTCCAGATGGCGTTGCGGACGTCACTCTTGACGGTGTCACGCAGGAAGTCGCCGATGAAGTAGTTGAACAGCTTCTCGTACTGGACATCGCCGCTGCCGACGATGTAGGTCTTTTCTTCTTCGGGGATCACGGCATAAGCAACAGGATAGTTCATAATAAAATTCCTCTTTTCCAAAGTTTGTAATAAAAATATCGGATTTTCAATCAAAGACAAAAGATGATCAAATCCACATGCCCAGCATCTTTTTGGGCTGGTGCGGGGAGATGATGTCCAGCTCCTGGTCGTCAAACAGCTCGTCACCGTTGCGGACGATCCGGTCGGCGATCTCAGTGCCCAGCGTCTTCTGCAGCATCTGGATGCCCTCCGCCATCCGGGGCGGGCGCTTGTCCGGGGAGTGGGTGTCCGTGGAGAGCACATGCACGAGCCCCCACGAGATGAATTTGCAGAGCTTCTTGCGGAGCTTTGCATCTTGCAGCAGGGCCCCGGCGTTGATCTGCGCGTAAGCACCGGCGGCCACCCACTCATACAGCAGGGTGGGGTCGTCCAGCACATAGGGGTAACGCTCAATGTGCGCGATCAGCGGCAGGATGCCCTGTTCCTGCAAAGCGTACAGGGTCTGCTTGATAAAATGAGGCTTATGGGTGGTGGGAAACTCAATGAGCATGTAGGCGGTGTCGCCCATGCAGAGGGCCTTGGCGTCCAGCTCACAGAGCTTGGGAGAAAAGTAAACTTCGCTGCCCAGCTTGAACCGGAAGTCCATCGGCTCTTCTTTCAGTGCCTCGGTCAGCCGCGCGTAGGCGGCGGCACGCTTTTCCAGAAAAGCTTCCACTGTGGTGCGCTCGCTGTTGAAATGGCTGGTGAACGCGATGTTGCGCACGCCGTCCTCATACTCCTTGTGGAGCAGCTCCAGCGAGACCGAGACATCTTTGGCACCGTCGTCAATACCGGGCAGGATATGGCAGTGCAGATCAGTCATGGTTCGTTACCCTTTCGGCTGGCTTTGCGTGCTTTCGCTTTTCCGGGCTTTGCGATGCCGCCGGATCCGTCTGGGGGGGGGGTACCGTAGGAGTAGCCGTAGCTATAATAGTTGTAAGCGTAGTTGGAGCCCTTGAGCGCCGTCTTGGCGTCATAGCGGGTCAGCACGGCACCCAGCACTTTTACGCCGGTGTCTTTCAGCTTCTTGACAGCGGCCTCCACGGACTCGGCCGGGGCGTAGCTGGAACGAACAACAAACAGAGCACCGTCCACCTGATTGCCGATGACCGCCGCGTCTGTCACCATGGAGATGGGAGGCGCGTCAAAGATGACATAATCAAAAGTGGCGCGCAGCTGCTGGATCATCTGCTGCATCCGGGCCGAGCCCAGCAGCTCCGAGGGGTTCGGAGGGGGCGTGCCGGCGGGCAGGAACGTGATCTTGAACTGTTCCAGCCGCAGCAGAGCCTCTTCCAGCTTGCACTGGTTGGAGACAATATTGGAAACGCCTTTCACGTTGTGACCGGCTTTCAGGTATTTGTGCAGCACGGGCTTGCGCAGGTCGCAGTCCACCAGGGCTACATTTTTGCCGTCTTCGGCCAGGGTCAGGGCCAGGTTGACTGAGACGTTGCTCTTGGCCTCTTCCGGCATGGTACTGGTGACCACAATGGCGCGGGCTCCGGTGGAGCTGGTCAGAAAGTTCAGGTTGGTGCGCAGGGATTTGTAAGCTTCCACATACGCAAAGGGCATTCCTTTCTGGGAGATCAGCTGCAGGGAGCGCTGGCCGGGGTCAGAGTTTTCAATTTTCGGTTTGAACGGATTCCACATCTTACATCACACCTCAGGGATAAAGCCCAAAACAGGGAGATCCAGCTTCTTCTGAACATCTTCGTCGTCTACAATGTAGTTGTGCAGCAGGTGGTTGACCACCAGCAGAGCGCAGGCCGCTACCATACCGGCCAGAGCGCAGAGCAGCATGGTCTTCTTGGTCTGGGGATAGACAGGCGTGGTGCCGATCTCCACGTCGCTCACTGCCTTGCAGGAGCCTGCCTCGACCTTTTCCACGATCACGTCCGGCGCGACCTCCGCGATCGTCTGCGCGATCTTGCCCGCCAGGCCCGGGTTCTCATTGGTCACCGTAATGGCCATGATCTGGGTGGAGTTGACGCTGCCCACCGTGATGCTGTCTGCCAGCTGGCTGTAGGTCATGTCCAGGCCCATCCGCTGGATGACATCGTTGAGCACGAGGTTGCTCTTGATGATGACTGCATAGGTGTCGATCATGTTTTTTGCCGAGGTGATGTTGTCAGTGCTCATGGTCGTCGTGTTATCCTGCCGGGTATTGACGATCATGTTGACGGACGCCTGATACCGGGGCGTCAGCGCGAACGTGCACACCAGAAAGCTGATCACCGCCGCCACAAGGCCCACCGCCACGATCTGCAGCACATGGCTCCACAAAAGCCGCAGCAGCTCGCTCAGGTCGATCACTTCTTCTTCCATTTCCATTTGCCTCATCGCCTTTCTCAATTGAAATTACGTGGGAACATGCCCTTAGCCTCTCTAAAAATTGACGCAGAAAGACAAAGGCTCTAACACCCCATCTAATTTTAAACGGTATGTCCCCACAATTCAAGCAAAATTGGAAAAAAACCAGGAATATGCAAAAGATTGGCGAAATTTACAAACGGAAGTAAAACTCTA
>OHZL01000674.1_pt1 | contig 11037 bp, 9 predicted proteins | sample 1580531 | NCBI WGS metagenome assembly OHZL01 (sample SAMEA3882522, study PRJEB24775) | human gut metagenome | biome: human-associated habitat; feature: intestine environment; material: feces | place: Netherlands | collected 2009/2010 | reverse complement strand
CGCCTTCGTCAAGCTCGACGACGGCTATTCCACCGGCTCCTCCATCATGCCGCAGAAGAAGAACCCGGATATCGCCGAGCTCGCCCGCGGCAAGTCCGGCCGACTCATCGGCGATCTGACCGGCCTGCTGGCCACCCTGAAGGGCCTGCCCACCGCCTACGCTCGCGATCTGCAGGAAGACAAGGAGGCCGTGTTCGACCAGGTCGATACGCTCGAAGTGCTGCTGCCCGCCTTCACCGGCATGGTCAGGACCATGCACTTCGACGGCGACCGCCTGGAAGAGGAAGCTCCGACCGGCTTCGCGCTGGCCACCGACATCGCCGAATGGCTCGTCAAGAACGGGGTGCCGTTCCGCCACGCGCACGAGCTCTCTGGTGCCTGCGTCAAGCTCGCCGAAGGCCGCGGCCAGGAACTGTGGGATCTGACCGACAATGACTTCATCGAGACCTTCGCCGCGTTCCTGCCGGCCGACAAGGCTCCGGGAGTACGCGAAGTGCTCTCCAGCCACGGTTCGGTCGACTCCCGCAACGGCAAGGGCGGCACCGCTTACGGTCGCGTGCGCGAGCAGATCGCCGACGCCAAGGCCGAGGTCGAAGAACTCAAGCTCTTCCCCGCATCCACGTCGGATGGCTCCGCCTACAAAGCCCCCGGCACGTTCTAGTCCCAATGAAGCTCCCTCTGATGAGGGAGCTCTATTTTGTTGTTGTCACTGCAACGGCATACACTGAGAAACCGTAACGAACGGGAGCCGTGAGGCTGAGAGGAAGTCGCCAGACTTCGACCGGGGAACTTGACGCGGGTCATGCCGCCGTAAGGAATCGTTGTCGCAGATTTGCCGGGTTCTCCGATACAGCTTTCATTCCGTTTGCATAATTCAGCCGTGAGACGGTCGTGATGGAGCCAATACATCACAGCGGTCGAACGGTCGCATGATTGGGTTCATGAATGGGCGCACCACTTAAGGTACGGTTCGTTTCGTGCACCCTTTTTTACTATCTGAAAGGATATTATGCAGGTCAACGGAGAGCAGGTCACGCTCGAGACGCCGGTCAGCGTCGCCGATTATCTCGAAGCGCACGGATTCCGCGCCGAGCGTGTGGCCATCGAACTCAATGGTGAGATTATCCCGCGCGATAAGCGTGCCGACGCCATGCTCGACGACCAGTGCGTCATGGAAATTGTGCAGTTTGTACAGGGTGGATGAAAGGAAAAGCTATGAGCAATATTAATCCGGTTACTGAAGCATCTGTTGAGGCGACTCCGCTGCCGCCGCAGCCCGCCGTCACCAATCCGGTCGGCACCGCCGCGCCGATTCTCCCGGTGGAAGACAAGCCGCTGAACCTGGGCGGTCACGAGTTCCAGTCGCGATTCATTCTGGGCTCCGGCCGCTACGACCTGAACCTCATCAAGGCTACGGTCGAACATGCAGGCACGCAAATCGTCACCATGGCACTGCGCCGCGCGCAGACCACCGAGAACAGCGTGCTCGACTACATTCCCGAAGGCATTACGCTGCTGCCCAACACCTCCGGTGCGCGCAACGCCGAGGAAGCCGTGCGTATCGCCCGACTGGCACGCGAAGTGTGCCACACCGACTTCGTCAAGGTCGAAATCGAACACGAGACCAAGTACCTCTTGCCGGACAACGCCGAAACCATCCGAGCCACCGAAATGCTGGCCAAGGAAGGCTTCGTGGTCATGCCCTACATGTTCCCGGACCCGATTGCGGCCCGTCAGCTGGAGGAGGCCGGTGCCGCTGCCGTTATGCCGCTCGGTTCGTTGATCGGCTCCAATATGGGCCTGCGCATGCGTGACTTCATCGAAATCATCATCGCCAACGCGCATGTGCCGGTCATCATCGACGCTGGTATCGGCCGTCCGAGCCAGGCCTGCGATGCGATGGAGATGGGTGCGGATGCGGTGATGGCGTACACGGCCGTTGCCTCTGCTGGCAATATCCCGCTGATGGCTGAGGCGTTCAAGCACGCCATCGATGCTGGTCGTGCGGCGTATTTGTCTGGCCTTGGCAAAGTGACCGAGGGACAGGCTGTGCCGTCCAGCCCGACTACGGGGTATTTGCACTGACACTTTTATTAGCTCCCCTCTCTGAGGGGAGCTGGCCGCGTAGCGGACTGAGGGGAGATGGAAACATGGAGAAAACATGGCATTGACTGATGAACAGGTGGAGCGGTACGCGCGCCATCTGATTTTGAAGGGTGTGGGGGTCAAAGGGCAAAAGCGGTTGCTGGCCTCCAGCGTGCTCATCATCGGAGCGGGCGGTCTTGGTTCTCCGGCCGCCCTGTATCTGGCGGCGGCCGGCGTCGGCCATATCGGACTGGTGGACGGCGATGTGGTGGATATGAGCAATCTGCAACGCCAAATCATCCATACCACTGCACGTGTCGGAGCGCCCAAAGTGGAATCCGCGGCCACAGCCATCCGCGCGCTCAACCCGGATGTGACGGTTGATACCTACTACGAGCTCGTCGACGCGAGCAACATCGCCGGCCTCATCGAACCGTACGATCTGGTGATCGATGCCACCGACAACTTCGCCGCAAAATTCCTCATCAATGACGCCTGCGTGCTGGCCGGCAAGCCGTATATCCATGCCGGCGTGGTCGGATTCGCCGGTCAGGTGATGACCGTCATTCCCGGCGAAGGCCCCTGCTACCGCTGCATCTTCCGCGACCTGCCCGCCGCCGGTGAGATTCCGACCTGCAAGGAAGCCGGCGTACTGGGCGCGGTGGTCGGCGTGATCGGCAGTCTGGAGGCGACTGAGGCCGTCAAGCTGATTGCCGGCGTGGGGGAGCCGCTCGTGGCTCGCATGCTCACTGTGGATGCCCTGACCATGAATATTCGACGGGTCCCACTGCCAAAGCATGTGCCGGATTGCCCGGTGTGCGGTGAGCAGCCGACCATTACTGCTATTGATCCGGCCAACTATATTCAGCCGGCCTGCGCGATTTAGAGCTATGTGGTGCCCCTCCTTGAGGGGTGCCAAGATCAGAACGAGAGGGGAAGAACATGCCTATTGCTTTGCATAATGCGGTCGATGACGATGAGAGCAGTGAAGCATCGTACCGCCGCATCACGCCGGCGGAATTTGCCAAGCTCGACCCGAATACGGTCACGCTGCTCGACTTGAGGGAACCAGCCGACTTCGCCGCCCACCCGGTCGAAGGTGCCATCAATGCACCACTCGACCCTCTGGCCCATGTGCTCAAAACCGTGCCCACAGATCGAACTGTCGTAGTCTATTGTGCTCAAGGATGGTGGAGCGAGGAAGTAGCTGAAATCCTTGCCGATCGCGGCTACGATGTAGCAAGCCTCGATGGCGGTTTTCAAGGTTATCTCGACTATCTTGAAACCCACCACGATTAACGGTTCCCGTTGTCGTTCTTTTGGATGAGTGTGCACGGACATATTTGTGCCCTACAATCGGTCACGGTATTACTCGATGGATTCTTGAATATCGCCGGGTAATCGTAATTCACAACAGGGGATTGCACTGAACCAACCCAAAACGGGAAGGACCGAAAATCGTGGGACATCTGCTCACCCGAACGCAGATTCAACGCCTGGTCGCCAAGCACGGCCGTGAGGTCATCGAGCATCGCCACATGCAGATCGAACGCTGCTGCTACCAGCATGGCAATGTCACCACGTTCGAACATTCCGTGCGTGTCGCCTGCCTGGCTGTGTGGATGGCCGACCGCGCACACCTGTGGTACCGCGTCGACCTCAAATCCCTGATTCGCGCGGCCCTCCTGCACGATTACTTCCTGTACGACTGGCACGACTGGGATAACGGCGAACACCAGTGGCATGGCTTCACCCATGGCCACGCCGCCCTGGTCAATGCCCTGAAGGACTTCAAGCTCAACGATATCGAACGCAACAGCATCGAGAACCACATGTTCCCGATGACCCCGGTGCCGCCGCGCTATATCGAAGGCTATCACCTTGGCGGACAAATGCTCCGCCACCGCTGAGACCTTCTCGTTCGACCGGTTCAACAAGCGCGCGTTGCCCGCCGCGAAGCCTTACGCCGAGATCGAAGCCCGTCGATGATCATCACACTCGAACATTATTTCCTCTGGTTTCTGTTCTACAGTTTCGTCGGCTGGATGTACGAGTCCATTCTCGTCTCCTGCCAACAGCACCGCTTGGTCAACCGAGGGTTCCTCAACGGCCCGCTGTGCCCGATCTACGGCACCGGCGCGATACTCGGCGTCGCCATTCTCGGCAACGTACATAACCCGATCATCATCTTCCTGATTTCGATGGTGGGCGCCACGATACTCGAATACACAACCTCGTGGGTCATGGAGCAGCTGTTCCACGCCCGCTGGTGGGATTACTCGAACTTCCGCTTCAACCTCCAAGGCCGCGTCTGCCTGCTGGGCGCGTTGATTTTCGGCCTCGGCGGCGTGGGCGTGGTACTTGGTTCGCAGCCATATGTCGAGCGGGTCACGGATATGATTCCGCTGCCGATGCTGCATACGCTGGTCACGGTACTGGCCCTGATCACCATCATCGACTTGGCGGTCACGGTTGCGGGCATGCTCGAATTCGAGCGGGTGCTCGATTCCGTCTCTCAGGTGGTGCAGGATGTGGCGGCACGCGCCGGTGGCACGTGGCAGTGGGGCTCCAGTGCGGTATCCGACAGGATGCGTGAGCTTTCGCAGGATACGGTTGAGCGTCTGCGCTGGGCCGTCAATGGCGTCATCAACGCACAGCAGAAGCGTATGCTCAAGTCCTTCCCGAAGTTCCAGGTGCCGGATCGTCAGGACATCATCGACTCTTTGCGCGAACTTATGGGCCCGCGCCGCTAGAATAAGGCGTTTTACTGAATCGCGCGGCTCGGCTGGTGTTCGGCACTGTCGCCATGTTCTGCGAAACTTGACTGTGCCCAATTGGGCAGTCTTATTCACAATTCGATAGGGAGAAGCGACAAGCTATGGCTCACGTCACCGACTTCAAGGAAGCGGGTTTCAACACCCTGCTTGAGGAACTGGAATGGCGCGGGTTGATTTCCCAGTCCACGGACCGGGATCGACTCGCAGAAGCACTGAACGGCGAGCCCATCACCTATTATTGTGGCTTCGATCCCACCGCTGCATCGTTGCATATCGGCAACCTCGTGCAGCTCATCAACATGCGTCACCTGCAGCTTGCGGGCCATCATCCGATCGCTTTGGTCGGTGGCGCCACCGGACTCATCGGCGACCCGCGCCAGTCCGGCGAACGTACGCTTAACCCGAAGGACGTGGTGGCCGGCTGGGCCGATCGCCTGAAGAATCAGATCGGCGGCATTCTGGACACCGAAGGCGCGAACGCCGTACGTTTCGTGTCCAATTACGATTGGACCGCCTCGATGACCGTCATCGACTTCCTGCGTGACGTCGGCAAGAACTTCCGTCTGGGCACCATGCTCGCCAAGGACACGGTCGCCCGCCGCCTGAACTCTGAGGAAGGCATCTCCTTCACCGAGTTCAGCTACCAGGTGCTGCAGGGCAACGACTTCCTGCACCTGTTCGACGAGTACCATTGCGTGCTGGAGATCGGCGGCTCCGACCAGTGGGGCAACCTCACCTCCGGCCTGGACCTGATCCACAAGGTGCGCGGTGTGGACGTCAACGTGTTCACCAGCCCGATTATCACCGATGCTTCCGGCAAGAAGTTCGGCAAGTCCGAAGGCAACGCCGTCTGGTTGGATGGCACGATGCTCAGCCCCTACAAGTTCTACCAGTTCTGGTTCAACCGTCCCGACAGCGAGATGGAGAACCTGCTCAAGGCGTTCACCTTCCTGCCAAAGGCCGAAATCGAACGGCTTATCGAGGAAAGCAAGACCAATCCGGGCGCGCGTGAGGCGCAGCGCACCCTCGCATGGGAGGTCACCAGCTTCGTGCATGGCGAGGAAGCCACTCGCCAGGCCATCGAAGCTGCCGGCGCGTTGTTCGGACGTGGCGGCGATCTGGCGGACATCGACGAGTCCACGCTTGAGGCCGCTATCGACGGCATGAAGGTCGATGGGGAATTCGCCAAGGTCGCAGCCGGCGACCGTGTGGCCGAGGCTGGTATGAAGGCAGGCCTGTTCAAGTCGATTTCCGAGGCGCGCAAGACCATCAAGTCCGGTGGCGTGTACCTCAACAACACGCGCGTGGAGGATGAGGAACAGACGTTGCAGGACGGTGACTTCCTGCATGGTCGTTTCGTGCTCATCCGCCGCGGCAAGAAGGCGCTCGGCGTCGTCGAACAGGCGTGAGACGCATAGGCAATCGTAAGTAAATAATCGCAAGTATCTCAAGACCAATAAGGAACAGCATGGCAGAAGAACAGCGCGGATCGCGCGGCAAATCCTACGGCAACCACAAGTCCTACGGCTCGGGCAGGCCGGGTAACCGCGGTGGCAAGGGATTCAAGCCGCGCGGCAACGGCGGCAAGTCCTACGGACACAAGTCCGGCGGTTTCCACAACGATGACCGTAAGGGCGGATATCGCAAGGGCAATGGCGGCGGATACCGTCGTGGCGACCGCGATTTCCATCGCGACGGCGAAAGCGAAGGCCAGGAGCGTCGTTTCCACAACGGTCCGCGCAAGTTCAACCGCGATGGCGAGCGTCGTGACGACCGCCGCGGCGGCTATCGTGGCAATCGCGGCGACAATCCGCGCTACCAGCGTGATGGCGAGCGTTCCGGTTTCCGCCATGATGACCGTCGCGATGGCGAGCGTCGCAATTTCCGTCATGACGGTGACCGTCGTGACTTCCGCCGTGACGATGGTGAGCGTCGTGGCGGCCGCAACTTCCACAAGGACGGCGATCGCAGAGACTTCCGCCGCGATGACCGCCGCGGGGAGCGCCGTGATGGCGAGCGTTGTAATTTCCGTCGTGATGATCGTCGTGACGGCGATCGCAGGGATTTCCGCCGTGACAACCAGCGTCGTGACTTCCACAAGGATCGCGACCAGCGTCCGGAAGGCGAGGAGCGCCGCGAATTCACCCGTGAAGAGAAGATGGAGTACCGCGAGGCGAAGCGTGGTGAATACCTGTCGAAGCCGCGTCGCAATTCCGACGGCACGATGAGCTTCCCGTCGCAAAACCCGTACACGCATCGTCGCCCGGGCGAGCCGAAGATGCCGAAGGGCATCGAGTGGAGCATGCTGTCCACCGATGACCGTGAGCGTCTGCGTGGCCTGTCCAAGGAACATGCGGAGAACATCGGCCTGCACATCCTCGCCGCCTACACGCTTGAGGAAAGGGATCCGGAGCTGGCGCTCGAACACGCCAAGTGGGTGGCGCATCAGGCTTCCCGTATTGATTTCGCGCGTGAGACCCTTGCGTTCGTGGCCTACCGTCAGGGCGATTACAAACTTGCCCTGCGTGAGTTCCGCACCGCGTTCCGCATGAACGGTTTCCTTGACTATCTGCCGTTCATCGCCTACTGCGAGCGTGGTATGGGCGAGCCGAAGAAGGCCATCGAAACCGCCATGAGCGATGACGCGAAGTATCTGCGCGGCGAATCCAAGGCCGAGATGTTCCTCGTGTACGCGGGCGCGCTGGGCGACCTCGAACTGTGGGATAAGGCCATTGAGATCGTGCATACGCTGGGCCGTTCCAAGGGTCTGGCCGGCGAATACCGCATGCGTGCGGTGCAGGCCGAACAGTACTTCCTCGAGCAGGCCGGACGCTCCGATGAGGCCGTGGCCCTCGACCAGCTGCTTGACAAGCTTGAGCTGCAGTACGCCGATGCCGAAGAGGACGAGACCTCCGACGATCTGGTCATCGAATACGACATGCAGGAATTGAACGACGAGCTTATGGACAAGCTCGGCATTTCCGAAGATGACGCTCAGTATGCGCCGGAAGACGAGGATGAGGACGATTCCGAGGCCGTCGACGAGAACGGCGAGACCAACGATGAGACCCAGCTTGATGCCGAAGCGGCCAAGGAAGGCGCCGAGTCCGACGACGAGCCTGCCGGTGACGGCGAAAACGCGGGCGACTCCGAAGACGACCAGACTGAGGATGAGGTCGAATCCGCAGCCGATTCCGACAACGAGTGAGGTGCGGCAAAACAATGCTGAAATCCACAACCCGTCCGCTGAGCGAAGCCTACCAGCTGGCGCTGCTTGATCTTGACGGCGTGGTCTACCGTGGCAAGAATCCGGTGGAACATGCTGCAGAGAGCATCCGCAAGGCCGAAGGCCTCGGCATGACGGTGGAATACACCACCAACAATTCCTCCCGACTGCAATCCGTGGTGGCCGACCAGCTTAAAGGCTTCGACCTTGAAGTCGAACCATGGCAGGTCATCACCTCGTCCGTGGTGGCTGCCCGCATGGTGGCCCGTGCGGTGCCGCAAGGTGCGAAAGTGTTTGTGCTCGGCGCACAGCATCTGCGTGAGGAAGTCGCCAAGCAGGGTCTTGAAGTGGTTGATTCCGCCGAAGACAAGCCGGTCGCGGCCATCCAAGGCTGGTACCCGGACATGTCTTGGAACCAGATGGCGCAAATCGCCTACGCCGTAGAACAGGGCGCCACGTATTTCGTGACCAACCGTGACCTGACCATTCCGCGTGAGCTGGGCATCGCCCCCGGTTGCGGTTCCATGATCATGGCCGTCATCAACGCCACTGGTGTGGAACCGGTTTCGTCCGCAGGCAAGCCGGAATCCGCCATGTATGACGAAGCCCGACTGCTTGCCGCGCATGATGGTGCCGAACCAGTGGCCAAGGAAGCATGCCTCGCCATCGGTGACCGTCTCGATACCGATATCGAAGCCGGCAACCGTGGCGGCTATGATTCCCTGGCCGTGCTGACCGGCGTCACCAATCCGCATGAGCTGATGTTCGCTCCGGAGCATCTGCGTCCGACCTACATCGCCAAGGACCTGACCGGACTTAACGAGCCGGCCCCCGAAGTCGTGCATGAGGCTGGCGCTTGGAGCTGCCGCGACGTGCAGTCGTGCGTCGACGGCGATCGTCTTTACGTCACCGACATCACCAGCGTCGACGGTCTTCGTGCGGCCTGCGCCGCCATGTGGGATGCGGCGGATCGCGGACACAGCGTCGACGGCATGATCGTGCCGGAATTCCGAATCGCCTGATTGCCGCACGTGCGTATGCGCAACATGAATGACGATTCCGGTGCCGTCGTCCGACTCGACATCGCGCTGGTGGAGCGTGGCGTCACGGACAGCCGCTCCAAAGCACAACGGCTGATCGAATCCGGCAAGGTCCGGGTGAACGGCATCGTCGCATCCAAAGCGTCGCTCAAAGTCACGGCCGCCGACACGCTTGATGCCGATCTGGGAGACGATTACGTCTCCCGTGGAGCCTACAAGTTGGTCGGCGCGTTCGACATGTTCTCCCAGACGGGCCTGCGTTCCGCGGAAGGATTCGATTGCCTCGACATCGGCGCGTCCACCGGCGGTTTCTGCGACGTGCTTCTGCGACGCGGTGCCGCGCATGTGATCGCGCTCGACGTGGGGCACGGCCAGCTTGACCCGCGCATCGCAGGCAACGAGCGCATCATCGAAATGAGCGGCGTCAACATCCGCGACGTCGAAGCGGATGATCTGCCGTACCGGCCAAGCATGATCGTATCCGACGTGTCATTCATCTCGTTGACATACGTGATTCCCGTCATCGCGCGCATCGCCGCGCCCGGCGCACACGTCGTGCTGCTGGTCAAACCGCAGTTCGAAGTCGGCAAAGGCAACCTCGGCAAAAACGGCATCGTGGAAAGCGAAACCTTACGCAAACAGGCGCTCGACACCGTCACCGCCTGCGCGAAAGCCAACGGACTGGATGTACGCGCCACGGCGGTCTCACCGATCGAAGGCACGCACGGCAACATCGAGTATCTGCTGTATGCAGTGGCGTAAACCGTTCTCCGCCAATCGATAGCGTAAAAATGAAAGGCCGGCAGCCCATATGAAAAATCCCATATGGACCCGCCGGCCTTTTGCATGTTCCGTGGGCCTAGCCCCTCAAAAACTTGTCGATCTGATCCTGCTTGCCCATGATGATGAGCTCGTCGTTACGGTGCATAATCAGCTCTTTCGAACCGTATTCGAATTCCTTGCCCGGCGATTTGACACCGACCACGGTGATGCCGAACCGTTCATGTACGCGCGCATCCTCGATGGAGTAACCGACGACATGCGGGGGAGTGTGGATCTTCACCACGCTGTACGCGCCTTCAAGCTCGATGTAGTCCAGATAGTTGCCGGACACCAAGTGCCCTACGCGTTTGCCGGCATCGGTCTCCGCGTTGATGATGTGCCGTGCGCCGATACGCTGCAGAATGCGCGCATGCTCCTTGGACACCGACTTCGCCCAAATGTCGGAGATGCCCGCGTCCAGCAGATTGCCGGCGGTGATGACGGACGCTTCGACGCTGTCGCCGATGGCAACGACCGCCGTATCGAAATCGGAGGCGTTGATCTGCTCCAACGCCATCACGTCGGTCATGTCGGCCTGCACGGTGGGAATCTGCGACGACCAGCGGTTCACCAGTTCGCCGTCCTTGTCGACGGCGAGCACATCCTGGCCCATCGCATCCAATGTGGTGGCTACGGAACTGCCGAAACGGCCGAGTCCTACCACAAGAACGCTTCTGGTGTTGTTAGCCATGATTGTTCGCGTACCTTTCGATGTTCTGTTCCGGATTCAAGTATAGGAAGTTGCGGGTATAGAAACCGTATCGACGAATCCGCTCAGCCGACCACGATCTGCTCGGTGGGGTAGCGGACCGGCTCCACATTGCGCGGCCTGGAGATCGCGTAGGCGATGGTGAGCGGACCGAGCCTGCCGATGAACATGGTCGCGGCGAGAATGTACAGGACCGCTGGACTAGAAGCGCTGGCCACGCCGACCGAATAGCCTCCCAGACCGAACGCCGAGCAGGTGTCGAACAGCGCGTTGCTCAGCGAGCAGCCGGTGATGGCCATCAACGCCATGGACACCACGGTGACAAGCATCAGACATGACGTGGTGACGGCCACAGCGGTCATGACGGCTTGCGAATGG
>OHZL01000672.1_pt1 | contig 11069 bp, 10 predicted proteins | sample 1580531 | NCBI WGS metagenome assembly OHZL01 (sample SAMEA3882522, study PRJEB24775) | human gut metagenome | biome: human-associated habitat; feature: intestine environment; material: feces | place: Netherlands | collected 2009/2010 | reverse complement strand
TAGGCACATATGAGCATACCTGAGCGACGCAACACATGCGCTCCATCTATCCCAACAAGCTCCAGCGGTACCCGCACTTCCCATTTCGTGTAGAAAAGGGCCTGTATATACTTCCCATTTCGTGTATTGAATCAGGTAACCACACTTCCCATTTCGTGTATACAGCAGCTAGATTGGGCAATCATGTCAGTATTCAGACGTACGGCCTACAATAAACTCCTCGATTGGAAAGCGAGCAATGGATCCCGAGCCATCATGCTCGAGGGGGCCCGCCGCGTTGGAAAAAGCACCCTTGCCCAAGAGTTTGCGCAGTCCAAATACAAATCCCACCTCGTGATCGACGAATCTGTTGCGAGTGAAAAAAGAAGACCGGAGACTCAACTGGTCTCCGGCCTCATTTCTAAAAAACGTCTCGTGGTTCTACTCGTGCTGTCGGGCTTCTACCAGCCTGCAGAAGTCGTTGACGCTCATGAGCCATTCCCTTTGCGCGGGCGTGTAGGTTTCGAACAGCGATGAGGGCACAACGAGGCTGAGCCTGTCCTTAGCCATAGCTCGTGTGTAATCCTCACTTACGGCGGGCTCAAGTGTTACAAGATGCTTGTCCTCGATTCTGTCAGCCTCATCAAGCACCTGACGCCAACGCTCCTTAATGGTTGTCTTGGCACCGAGCATCGTCAGTCGAGCGACAGGGAACTTGGGGTCGTGGTAATCGTCAATAGAGGGAAAGATGAAATCCGGCTTTGATTTGCCCTCGGTGTATTTCTGCGCCGAGTAGCGTATGCCCCTAGCATCGAATAGCATCGAGAGTTGATTCTCGAACGCCGTCCCCGCACGGGACTTGCGGCGCTGGAAGGCCGACATAGTGGTGCGCAGCACGCCATCAACATCAAGCGCCGAGCCAAGGTATGGCGCGAGGTCGCGCTCCAAGAGATGCCGCTCGAAGACGCGGAACAGCATCTCTTCGCGTTCGTAACAAGCGACCAAGCAGCCATCCGGGTCGCCCGTCCAATCGAGCTTTCCAAGGGTGGAAGCTGAGTAGGCTGAGAAGTCTGCCCCTTTGGGGAAGGACTCGCCGAATTTCTCGATCATACCGTCGAGGAAGTTCTCCGCTGCGATCGGCATGCTAACTTCGATGCCGATGGACTCCAAAATCCTTGCGGCGATCGACGTGATGCGCGTATCCTCCCGAGCAGAGGGCGTAAAACCCTTCTCGCCAACCCCGTCGAGTGCGAAGAGCCAGCGAACTTGAGATTCCGCCGTACTCCCCGCTCGGGCAAATAGGATTACGACCTCCTTGGCTTCGTGTAGGGCCAAAACCATGAGGTCGCCCGGACGGGCCATGCCCATGGCAGCATTATCGTTGTAGTAGAGCCTATACTCAGTTCTAGTTGGATGCTTCCTGCGGGCGTCGTACCAAGTGGTATAACCATGGTCGAATATAGGGTCTGCACCATCATCGAGATATGCGAAGGTAGTTCGCATCCCCTTTATGTCATCGTCTCCGAAAAGCGCGCGCAAAGGCCCCACGCCGTTGAATTCGTGCTGGTGGCTTTTATTGGCCCCCATGATGTCAACGCCCGCGAGGGTTTTCGCGACAGCACCGTCAAAATACGCGCCAAGTACTCCATAGTCCATCCTAGAACACCTCCATCATCAACTTCGCGACCGAGCGCACGACCGGCACGGTCACGGAGTTGCCGAACTGCCTGTATGCCTGAGTATCCGACACCGGGATGATGAACTCATCGGGAAATCCTTGCAGGCGCGCGCATTCGCGGGGAGTGAGTTTACGAGGGTTTTTTCCTTCCTGCCCGACCAGAATCTCGCTGCCATCCTTGTGGTACCGGGCGGAAAGCGTCCTTGTCGTGTCCTCTGGGCCGACCATCGAGTATCCAAAGCCGTGGCCCGCCGCCTCATGCTTTTCGCGATAGGCGCGCAGATAGGCCCATAGCTTATCCGAAATGGTGTAGCGTTCGTTTGGTTGCTCTTCGAGGATTTCCCCTAGCGTATGTCCCGGTCCCGGCACCTCAAGGTCATCCCACGAGAAGGGAACTTCCTCCCTGAACCCCACGATGTAGATGCGCTCCCTGTGCTGGCACGTCCAGTTTTTTGAATCAAGCACTTTCCAGAAAATATGGTATCCAAGGTCCTCCTCAAGCGTCTGTCGTATGACCTTGAAGGTCTTCCCGCCGTCGTGACTCGTAAGGTTCTTAACGTTCTCAAGCAAGAAGGCCTTCGGGCGCTTGTCGCGTATGATGCGAGCGACCTCGAAAAAGAGGGTTCCCTGCGTTTTATCCTCAAAGCCGGTGGGTCTCCCCAAAGATTGCTTCTTCGAAACACCTGCAAGGGAGAATGGCTGACAAGGAAAGCCTGCGAGCAGGACATCGAAGTCCGGTATATCGTTTGATGCGACCTGACGGATGTCGCCCGCCGGGGTCTCTCCATAGTTCATCCGGTAGGTTTTCTGGGCGAACTTATCCCACTCGCAAGAGAAGACGCACCTACCGCCAAGCTCCTGGAACGGCATTCGTATACCGCCGATGCCCGCGAAGAGATCGCAGAAGGTAAAAGGCGCGTCGCTGCGCTCCCCTTGGTCAAATGGAGCCCCCGCATCGAGCGATGCGATAAAGGCGCATTCAGCCGCCGTTGGACTAGTATCCCCAGACTCCCAGCGCCGAACGGTGCGTTCGCCAGACGAGCCCATACCAAGGGCGGCGGCAAACTCCTTTTGGGTGAGGCCGAGGTCAATTCTCTTTTGCGCTATATCAGCTGCATTTAGTTGCATGGGACGCCTATCTTGGTTGAAAAACGGTCAAACTGTCCTGTATTTACCACAGCGTTAGTCTATCACCCCGAGCGGACATGTCTTCCCCTTGCTTCAGTCCGCCTCTAAACCCCGTAGCATCAACTGGGCTTTAGGGCTTGGACACTCTACCGGAGGGCTCTAGACGCAATTGGTGACGCGGGTGTCGACGGCCCGAATCCGGCCTTTAGACCAGAAGAGCCCGGCACCATAGCGGTACCGGGCTCGGTCAATCTCTGGTGCCCCCGGGCGGATTCGAACCGTCGACACCCGCTTTAGGAGAGCGGTGCTCTATCCCCTGAGCTACGGAGGCATGTTGTACTAGTGTAGCAGATTTACGCCACTACCATGCAGCGCATAGCCGCTCTTCGAGATAGTCATCTGCGACGTTCTTTAATAACTGGTCGTTTAAGAACGTCGCAGGAGACTAGTTGCCTTTGTGGAAGAGGTTTTTGATAACGGAGGGGATGCTCTTCGCACCCTTGGCCGTCACATCGATGAAGTCGGGCGAACGCACGAGCTTATCCTCGTCGACGTACCTACGAACCGCACGAAGCGTCTCTTTGTCGTCGCGCGTCGAAAACGTAAAGTGACCGTTGTCCTTGGTGAAGATGGCAAAACGCGTGATCTTCTTGGTGCCGCGTAAAACCTCGGCGGCAATATAGTCGACCTCGTCCCATGGGATTTGAATATAATCCTCGGGATTGCGCTCGTTATAGTACTCAAACGCCTTATTGCCCACCATCACGTTACCGTGACTGGTAAGCCCCATCAGGCAGGTTGCCGGCGTTGCCAGATCGACCGTGCTGTTCTGAGATTGCGCCATGCGCGCCTCGCCCTCCAAATAAAACAATCGGACCGCATCCAGTGTACCCACCGGGTGCGGTCCGTTTCAATGGCTCAAAAGCCCTTGCCTAGCAACTCTCGGTCTTAAGCCGAAGCGTGCTTACATGAAGCCGCAGACGCGACCGATGATGCCGACGGCGAAGAGAGCCAGGATGATGACGATCGGGCTGACCTTCTTCTTGAGGAGCTTGCAGACCAGCAGGGTCAGGCACACGGCGGCAAGGCCGGGGATGAGCTGATCGAGGTTAGCCTGAAGCGTGGTGACCTTCACCTGATCAAGGGCGTTAGCACCGATGGAGTTATACATCGTCAGTGCTTCCTTGACACCCTCAGAACCGGAGGGCAGGTTAGCCCAGTCGATAAAGGCGCCAGCAGACTGCGTGACCTTGGAGACGACCGGGGTGAAGGAGATGGACACCCAGCGCTCGACCAGGGCGCCGATGATGAACATACCCAGGATGGAAGCGCCCTCGGTGACCTTGCCCATCAGACCACCGGAGAGGTCCTTGGCGATGGAGGAGCCGACCTTGTAGCCAAACTCCTGCGTGTACCACAGGAAAGCGTAACGGATGATGTTCCACGCGAAGAAGAACAGCAGCGGACCGACGATGCTGCCGGACATGGCCAGGGAAGCGCCCAGAGCGCCCAGAATCGGGCGAAGGGTGAACCAGAAGACGGGGTCACCGACGCCGGCGAGCGGGCCCATCATACCGACCTTGACGCCCTGGATGGCGACGTCGTCGATCGGAGCACCGTTGGCGCGCTCCTCCTCGAGAGCGAGGGTAACGCCAATGACGGGGGCGGAAACATAGGGGTGGGTGTTATAGAACTCCAGGTGGCGCTTAAGAGCGGCAATCTGGTCATCCTTGCTGGTGTAGAGCTTCTTGATCGCAGGGATCATTGCGAAGCACCAGCCGCCGTTCTGCATACGCTCGTAGTTCCACGAGCCCTGAAGGAACTGATGACGGAAGCAAACCTTCTTGCGGTCAGCCTTGGTGAGCTGAATCTTGTTCTCTGCCATATGTATCACTCCCCTCCTACTCGTAATCGTTCAGAATGTCGCCGAGCGGGTCGCCGGAGCCACCGCCCATGCCGCCACCCTGCTTGGCCAGATCCTTAAGGCCAAGGTAGATGAGGGCAAGGGAGATGCCGATGAGACCAAGGGCGATCAGCGTGAGCTGAGGGATGGCAGCAAGGACAAAGCCGAGGACGAAGAACGGCCAGGTCTCCTTGGTGGCCATCATGTTGATGACCATGGCGTAACCGACGGAAGCGACCATGCCGCCGCCGACAGCCATGCCGCCGGACAGCCAGTCGGGCATAGCGTTAAGCGCGTTGGTAACAGCCTCGGCCGGGATGATGCACAGAAGCACTGCCGGGATGGCGATACGAAGGCCCTGCATGAGGATGGCAGCATACTGCCAGCGCTCGATGCCGGAGAAGTCGCCCTTCTCGGCGCAACCGTCCATGGCGTGAGCGATAGCGGTAGCCAGGGTACGGCAGATCATGGTCAGGAACAGACCAGCGACCGACAGCGGGACGGCGACGGCGATGGCGGCGGTAACGGCCTTCGACGGATCGGTAGCGCCGCCGTTGAGGGCGAGCACCATGATGATCGAAGAAGCGACCGAGGCCAGAGCGGCGTCAGGCGCGACAGCGGCGCCGACGTTAGCCCAGCCAAGGGCCATCATCTGGAGCGAACCGCCCAGGAGGATGCCCTCCTGAAGGTGACCGGTTACGAGACCGATAAGCGTGCATGCCACGAGCGGCTGATGGAACTGGAACTCATCCAGAATGCCTTCCATACCGGCAAGCAACGCGACAATCGCAACAAGCAGAATAGTGATTGCAGACATGTATCGGACCCTCCTTTACTATGCTTGAGCGGCCAGTTCGGCCTTAGCTTTCTTCAACATGGCGTCGAGATCCTCGGAGGAATCCGAAGGAACCTTGCGGACCTCGAACTTGACGCCCTTGGCCTTGAGGGCCTCGAGAGTCTTGACGTCGTCATCGCCCATAGCGACGGCGTTGGTGACGACGACCTTGCCCTTGGAGTGAGCCATGGAACCGATGTTGACTTCCTTGATGTCGACGCCGGCCTCGATGGCCTTGAGCAGATCCTGCGGGTTCTCAAAGAGCAGCATGGCCTTGGTGTCACCAAAGCGCGTGTCCTTGACGACCTCGGCCATCTTCTTGATGGGAACGACGTTGGCATGGACTCCCGGAGGGGCAGCCTGCTCGATCATGGTCTTGCGGAGCTCGTCGTGAGCAACGCCGTCGGAAACCACGATGATGCGGTTGGGGTTGATCTGCTTGGTCCACGTGGTGGCCACCTGGCCATGAAGCAGACGGGTGTCGATACGGACGTGGGCGATCTTGATGTGCCCATCGCCGATGACCGTTCCCGGAGGAATGGCGCCTGCAGGAGCAGCGGCGGCCGTAGCCGGCTTCTTCTCCTCGGGCTCCAGAGACTCGGGCTTGACGCGCACGCCAGCCTTAGCCTCAGTCACGAGATGTTTTGCGATCGCATGTGCAGTGTTCTTTGCGTCAAAGCGCTGCGAATATGCCTCGATGAGCATAGGCAGGTTGACACCGGTGACGATAGCCCAGGAATCATGGCCCTCGATGAGCCCGCTGATCTGGTTGAACGGCGTGCCGCCCCACAGATCAACGAGGAAGAGCACCTGCTCCTGGTCCTCGAAGGAAGCGACTGCTTCCTCGACCTTGGCACGGAAGTCGTCGGGGCCCATGCTCGGCTCGAGCGAGACCACGGCAACAGACGGCTGATCGCCAAAGACCATCGAGCCCGTCTGCTTGATTCCAGCTGCCAAGTCCCCGTGGCTAGCAAGAACAATACTTACCATCACATAACCTCCTTTTTGTCTACGTATTTCCTACACGACATGAAGGAAGTATACCTGTTTGGTTTGTGGAATTATAGCTAAATTCGCAAAAGGTTGGATTATTTGTTTAAACGTCTAAGTTTGTTACAAATTGATTACGTTGCCGGTTTACAGCTTATTGCCTGCTAAAACGTGATTTGCTGATTGCTTTCAAAGACATATAAAGGTGCACTGTTCGTTAAGACCGCTTTTAGGTGGATCCCAATGCGTCTGCGTGCCACCATTTTGTTTAAACAGACATGACTTGACTAACCGAAGCAAATATGTTTAGAACTCTAGCCCATGTAGTCATTGGATGTTAGGCGATGTGGAGAGGGTTGGCGGCGTCGACGGCATCGGGGGCGTCGGAAGGGCCGTCGGGGGCAGCGTCTGCCGGTTCCTCGTCGGGGGTCTCAATCTGCTTGATCATGACCTCTTGGCCCTGGAGCAGATAGGTATCGCCGCTACCGCAATGGGGGCAGGTCTTGCCGTGCTCGACCGTCGCGTAGTCGCGGCCGCACGCCTCGCAATGCGTCACGGCCTCGACAGGCTCCACGATAAGCTCCGCGCCCTGCGTGATAGGCTTTTTATCCGCCGCCCAGCGCCAAGCGTCGAGCAGTAAGTCGGAAACGACGCCCGAGACCTCGCCCAGCAGCAGCGTGACGCTCGAAACGCGACGCACGCCATGAGCGCGCGCCACATTCTCAACATCGCGAATGATGTGATAAACGATTCCCAATTCGTGCAAGGTAGAAACCTTTCAACAACGGTTGATGCGATGCAAACTCAAAGCAAGGGGACGGCGAAATCTAGTCTGCGCCGTCCCCCTACCGGCCATGGTTACCTATTTACGACCGAACTTGATTTTGATTGCGCGTTTCAAAGCGTACTTACCCAGACTGGGGAGCTTTTGCTCGTATTTGACCATCGTGGAGCACTCGGGGCGGTCGCGATCCAGATGGATGGCGTCGAACGCGCACTTGGTGGTGCACAGGCCGCAGCCGATGCACTTGTTGGGGTCGACGATCGAGGCACCGCAACCCAGGCAGCGGGCGGTCTCGGCGCGCACCTGCTCTTCGGTAAAGGTCTCGACGTACTCGCTAAAGGGCGCAGCCTTCTCGCGCTCGCGGTCCACGTGGGCAACCTCGCGGCTCGCGTTGTCGTAGCCCTCGAGCACAACGTCGTCGCGGTCGAGCGCGGTGTAGCGGCGCTGGTTGCGGCCGATGGTGAGCGTGGAGCCCGGCTGCACAAAGCGATGGATGGACACGGCAGCCTCGTGGCCGGCGGCAATGGCATCGATGGCAAAGCTGGGGCCGGTGTAGACGTCGCCGCCCACAAAGATGTCGGGTTCGGCGGTCTGGTAAGTCTGGGGATCGGCCAGGGCGCCCTGGCCGCGGCCGAGCTCCACCTTGGAGCCAGCCAGCAGGTCGCCCCACACAATGGACTGGCCAATCGACATGACGACACGGTCGGCATCGACACGGCGCAAGTCGTTCTCGTCGTACTCGGGCGCAAAACGGCCCTCGTCGTCAAAGACACGCGTGCAGCGCTTGAAGGTGATACCGCACACACGACCGGCCTCGTCCAGGTGAACCTCCTTGGGACCCCAGCCGCAGCTGATGTGCGCGCCGTCCTCAACGGCCTCGCGACGCTCCTCCTCGCTGGCGGGCATCTGCGCCTCGCTCTCCAGGCAGAACATCTCAACGTGCTCGGAGCCCAGACGGCAGGCGTTTCGGGCCACGTCGATGGCCACGTTGCCGCCGCCCACCACGATGGTGCGGCCGGGCAGCGCGTCGATCTTGCCGCTGTTAACCTCGCGAAGGAAGTCGACGGCCACGGTCACGTCCTCGGCATCCTCGCCCGGAATACCGGCAAGGCGGCCGCCCTGGCAGCCAATAGCCACGTAGAAGGCCTTAAAGCCCTGCTCGCGCAGCTCGTCGAGCGTCACATCGCGACCGACCTCCACGCCATAGCGGAACTCGGCACCCATCAGGCGAATGATCTCGACCTCGGCCTCGATAACGTCCTTCTCCAGCTTAAAGCTGGGAATACCGTAGGTAAGCATACCGCCCGGGCGCTCGTTCTTCTCGAACACGACAGGCTTGTAGCCCTTCTCGGCCAGGTAGAAAGCGCAGGACAGGCCGGCCGGACCGGCACCGATAATGGCGATCTTCTGGTCGAAGCCGCCAGCGCGCGTCGGCGTCACCACGGGCGGGACATAGCGGGTCGCGGCATCAAGATCGCGCTGGGCGATGAACTTCTTGACCTCGTCGATAGCCACGGCGGCGTCCACACGGCCGCGGGTGCAGGCATCCTCGCAGCGGCGATTGCACACACGGCCACAGATAGCGGGCAGCGGGTTCTCGCGCTTGATGAGTGCTAGGGCCTCGTCATAGCGACCCTGAGCCGCGAGCTTCAAATAGCCCTGAACGGCGACATGCGCGGGGCAGGCCGTCTTGCAGGGCGCGGTGCCGGACTCGTGCGTCTCGATACGGTTATCGTTGCGGTAGTTGGGCGACCACTTGGTGTGGTCCCATTTGGTGGCATCGGGCAGCTCCTGGCGCGGATACTCGGGCACCTGTCCGCCGGCCTTTTTGCTGCAGAGCTTCTGGCCCAGCTTAGCGGCACCGGCCGGGCACACCTCAACGCAGCGACCGCAGGCCACGCACTTGTCCTTCTCGACCTTGGCGACATAGGCCGAGCGCGACAGGTTGGGCGTGTTGAACAGCTGCGAGGTGCGCAGGGCATAGCACACGTTGACGTTGCAGTTGCAGATGGCGAAGATCTTGTTCTCGCCGTCGATGTTGGTGATCTGGTGCACAAAGCCGTTGTCCTCGGCTTTCTGCAAGATCCGCATCACTTCGTCATAGGTCACATAATGGCCCTTGTTGGTTTCCACCAGATAGTCCGCCATATCGCCCACGCCGATGCACCAGTCATCCGGGTCATCGCCGCAGCCTTCGCCCATGGCGGCGCGGGACATACGGCAGGAACAGGGGCCGGCGGCATACTTGCCCTGGTATTTTTTCAGCCAGTGGGAGATGTGTTCGATATCCAGCGAGTGGTTTTCGGTCTCGATGGCTTTTTCGACCGGGATCACGTGCATGCCAATGCCTGCGCCGCCTGGGGGCACCATGGCGGTAATGTGTTCCAGCGGCAAAAAGGTCATCCGCTCAAAAAAGGCGGTCACTTCGGGGTGGTCGGCAATCTGCTGTTTGTTCATGTTAAAGAACTCGGCGCTGCCGGGCACAAACATGGGCAGAATGTACTGTTTTTCGCGGCGGGGGTTCTCCCAGTTGTATTCCAACAGGCCAACGCAGCTCATCTGATACAGCAGGGGCTCCAGCTCTTTGGCGGGTTTGCCGGTGGCTTTTTCCAGTTCCGGCAGGGTCATTGGCTGGCGCACCTTCATTTTCAGGGCAACATCGGCCATTTCGTCAGTCACAATGCTGGCCAGACCCCAATATTCGGGGTCCTCCACCGTCAGGCGGCGCAGCTTGGCGGGCACACGGTCGGTGATCATCTGCCCCAGCTTCATAATTTTTTCCCGCGGCTTTGTGTCCTTAGGGATCTTGAACGGCAGCTTGCTTTCGTCCAGTGGGAAAGCGGTCGGTTCGCTCATGGCTTGCTCCTTTTATTGCTCTGTGCATGTTCTGCTTCGTTTGCATTGCTTTGCAGGCGGTCCGGGTTTGCTGTGCCCTTATGCCTGCCACGCTTTCACCTGCTCCCGCAGCCAATCGGTCCATTCGGCAATGCCCTCGCCGGTTTTGGCGCAGATGGGGATGACCTTTGCGTTGGGGTTGCGCATGGCGATATATTCCCGGCATTTGTCCATATCGAAATCAAAATACGGCAAAACGTCAATTTTGTTGATAAGAACCACGTCGCACACCTGAAACATCAGGGGGTACTTCAATGGCTTATCGTCCCCTTCGGGCACGGATAGGATCATCGCGTTTTTCACCGCACCGGTGTCAAACTCTGCCGGGCAGACCAAGTTGCCCACGTTTTCCAGCACCACAAGGTCCACATCCTGGGGGCCAAGGCCCTCCAGCCCCTGGCGAGTCATCTCGGCATCCAGGTGGCACATGCCGCCGGTGTGCAGCTGGATGGCTTTTGCCCCGGCAGCGGCAATGGCTTTGGCGTCCACATCGGAATCAATGTCCGCTTCCATCACACCGATGCGCAGCTCATCTTTCAGCGCGGCAATGGTGCTGCGCAGGGTGGTGGTTTTGCCGCTGCCCGGTGCGCTCATCAAATTCAGCAGAAAGATCTTTTTCTCTTTCAGGCTCTGCCGCAGCTGGGCGGCCTGTTCATCATTGGAAGCAAAAATGCTCTGTTTTACTTCCAGAATTTTCACGTTGTCCATGGGGGTGCTCCTTACATGTGTTTATCGCGGTATACTCTTGTTAACAGTTTAACATCCGGGTGGCGAAAGCGCAATGTTAAACGGAGATTTTGGTATTCCCGCCAAATTGGGCAAAAAGAAGCAGGCAGAATGACGGAACGCCGCCACACTGCCTGCAGGGAAAGATAAG
>OHZL01000671.1_pt1 | contig 11088 bp, 3 predicted proteins | sample 1580531 | NCBI WGS metagenome assembly OHZL01 (sample SAMEA3882522, study PRJEB24775) | human gut metagenome | biome: human-associated habitat; feature: intestine environment; material: feces | place: Netherlands | collected 2009/2010 | reverse complement strand
GCGACGCACAAATCATAGTGAGTCGTTTCCCCTTTAGGGGCGAGGGTTGTGGTGGGCGCCTCTAAATTATAGAAGGCGCCGGTTTGTATAAAACCATACAACCGCCCTGTGGGCGAGGAAATGCACCCCTTTTGGTGGCTGGCGCCACCACCTTCCCCCCGGTGGGGGACTTTATTCTTCGCTATGCGTTGAGTGACGAACGAGGCTTCGCGGTGTTTTATTCTGCCCCCTGCATAGGTGGAAGTCCGGCGCGGCCGGATAGGGGGGCGAGCGCAGCGAGCCAGTCAGCAGGATTGTTTTCATGTCATATGACACTGAAAGTAAATCCCGTAACGCTGACTTTATAAGCATTGCCGCAGAGCGGCAATCCGCAACCTTAGGGGCCAAAGGCCCCGTCAAACTTACGAACCCTTGGGCCGAAGGCCCATCCATCTTAAGAACCCTTTTTATGCAACCCTTCTACACAACCCGCGGCGCCAGCCGCGCCCCTTTTTATAATCTGCGGCGTCAGCCGCCACCACCACCCTCTGAACCTTTTGAACCTTTTGAACCCTATGAACCCGGGTCACAAAGTGGCCCCATAGCGCTCCCATCACCCTCTCCCGCTGGCCTTGTCCAGATCCGCCGCATTTTTCAGGATTTCCCGATTTCCATCCCGCTTCATCAGCAGCTTCTGCAGCTTTTTCCGCTTGGATCTTTCAATGTACTGGTGGGCCAGCACGTCGGGCAGGGTGGCGCCCAGGGATATGCCCAGAAGGATGAGCATGGCTTCTACGCCGGTCCGGAAGGCCATCATGAGCTCCAGCAGGTTCATATGGGAAATGTCGATAATGGCGAAAAGGAAGCGGTACAGCAGCACGCCGGGAATGAGAGGGATAATGGCAGGAATGGTGACTACGAATACGGGAGCGTGAAAATATTTGGAAATACTGAAATAGAGCAGAGACAGCACGGCGGCGCCGAAGAAGGAGGCGCTGGCCATGCCAGTGTGAAAGAGCACCATGGATACGTCCCGCACGTCCACGGTAATAATGGCCCCCAGGCAGGCGGCGGGGATGTAGCGTTTAGGCACATTGAACATGATGGAAAAGCCCAGGGCCGCCATGGCAGCCGCCAGTGCCTGGGTCAGGTACAGGCTCTCCGGCGCAATGTTCACGTCGGTGAAGCTGGGTACGTCGGTGATTCCCACAGCGCCGGCAATGCCGAAGGTCATGGCCAGCATGATGAGAAGGGTATGGGTGATGCGGGTCATGCCGGAGGTGAGGTAATTGTTTAGAAAATCGTCTACCGCATTAATGAGGGGCACCCCCGGTATCAACGTGAGGGCGCAGGCCACAATGGGCAGGAAAGGGGAAATGGCACCGGGCAGGTACATAGTGAAATAGGCGGTTACTGTAGCAGCAAAAGCGGAGGCTGCAATGGTGACATACACATTGAATTCCACCCGGCTGCAGAGGTAGCGCACCAGGGCGCCGGCCATGGCTGCCAGCATGGTATAGAGCGCTTCCACAGCATGACCGCCGAAAATGAGGCAGAAGGCAGAAGAGGCCAGCCCTATGGCCAGAATCACCATCCATTCCGGATAAATGCGGCGGGTGCTGGACTCCTGGATATGGTGCAGATGGGTCACAAACCGGTCATAAGGCGCATTCTGGTAGAGGGCATTCCGGGAAGCCCGGCTGGCCTGGAGCACGGCAGTCATATTGATGCCGTGGCGGTAGCATTTTCGAAACATGGTATGCGTGGTTTTTCCGTCATCCACATTAATCATAATGGTGGAGTAGGTCAGATGAATCTGCACATCCTGCCAGTAAATACCAAGATAGGCAGCGGTTTCCAGCATATCCCTGACGATACGCTTGCTGCCGGAACCGTTCTCCATCAAAAGCTGCCCCGTGTCCAGAATCAGCTTCATCTTATCCCGGATGGTGAGGTTATTTCTATCTATAGTTTCCAACATAAGACTTCTTTCGTATATTCAGCTTTCATAGTTGTGCCTGCCGACCGGTACTGTTTAGTGAGCTGGTGTACTAGTGAGCGAGCTGGCTGGAGTCGTTTACGGCATACACCGGAACTGTTTCCCGCCGGCGGATATGGATTGACGATTGTGTCATAAATGCCAGCGCCTGGATTCTTCACTGCATTCAAAATAACCAGTGGAAGACGGGAAGTTAAGCACGGATTGCCGCCAAAAGGCGGCTTTATCATCATTGCCCCCTAAAGGGGAAACGACTCACTACATTTTGTGCGTCGCTAGCGCTCCTTCAAAATGTGTTCGCTGTGCACCGCAGGGTGATACCACCACCCTCGGGGCCAAAGGCCCCGTCAAACTTAAGAACCCTTGGGCCGAAGGCCCATCCATCTTAAGAACCTTTCCCTCTGAACCCTTCGAACCCTCTGAACCTTCTGAACCCGGGCCACAGAGTGGCCCTATTCCCTATTGCTTTTTCCCTCCTGCAATGCTAGAATTGGCTGGAACAAAAAGTGCTGAAAATGCAATAGGAAATTTTTGCGCAAGAAAATTTCTATAGCAGGCATAAAAAATTCTATAAAAGAAAATATCTTGACTGTGTTATTCAAAAGTTTTTGGTATAAATGAGGAACGAATCCTTGCATTGTGTCTTTAAATGTAGTAAAATTTACCTTTGCAACCGTTCCTTTTTATTTTATTTATAAGGTATGTATATAGGCTGAAGGGAGAACCATTTCCCGGAGGCCCTGTTTTGAAACGAAAGGGTGAGGCGAGGAATGCCCAAAAGCAAGATGTTCAGACCTGTGCAGGTTGGTAAGAAGAAGAGATACACCTATGCCAGATCACAGGAAGTTCTGAAAATGCCGCATTTGCTCGATCTGCAGACGAAGTCCTATGAATGGTTCTGCAGGGAAGGGCTGAAGGATGTATTTGCAGATATTTCCCCAATTGAGGACAGCGCACATAAGTGGGCGCTTCACTTTGGCGATTACTATTTCGGCAAAGGCAAGTACAATATCGAACAGTGCAAGGCGAAGGATGTCAATTATTCGGCTCCTCTCTATGTGAAGGTGCGCCTGGAAAACAAGGAGACCGGCGAGCTGAAGGAACATGATCTTTTCATGGGTGATTTCCCGGTCATGACCGATACCGGCACGTTTATCATCAACGGTGCTGAACGTGTCATCGTTTCCCAGCTGGTCCGTTCTCCCGGCGTGTACTACAAGAAGGAAAGGGACGCTTTCGATAAGGAAATCTACAGTGCCCAGCTCATTCCGAACCGCGGTGCCTGGATCGAACTGGAATCGGATCCGTCAGGTTCCATTTCCGTTCGTATCGACAGAAACCGCAAGATGCCGGTGACTGTTCTTGTCCGTGCCCTGGGCTATTCTTCCAATGAGGAAATCCTGGATCTTTTCGATCATGATATCCACATTGAAAGGACGCTGGAGAAGGATAATACTACGGACCGCAAGTCCGCTCTCATTGAAATTTACCACAAGCTGCGCCCCGGTGAACCGGCTACGGAAGAATCCGGTACTACGCTGCTTAACAATTTCTTCTATGATCCCCGCCGTTACGACCTGGCCAAGGTAGGCCGCTACAAGCTGAACAAGAAGCTGGCCTGGAAGAACCGTCTTCGCGGCCATAAGACCGATGGCCCCATCGTGAATACGGAAACCGGCGAAGTGGTGATTGAAGCCAACAGCCTCATTGATGATGATGCTATTGCCCGTATCGAGGAAAGCGGCGTGTTCTCTTCCTTCGACCAGGTGGAAGTGATGACGCAGAAGGATGACGGCACACCGGTCAAGGTGATTTGCTCTTCCGGCAACAGGGAAGATAATTACCGTATCCTGGAACGGTGCGACATTATTGCCTGCATCGATTACCTGCTGAACATGATGCAGGGCTACGGCAGAAGCGATGATATCGACCATCTGGGCAACCGCCGCGTTCGCTGCGTAGGCGAACTTCTGCAGAACCAGTTCCGCATCGGCCTCACCCGTATGGAACGAGTGGTTCGTGAAAGAATGACTACCCAGGACCAGGACAAGATGACCCCCCAGGCTCTGGTGAATATCCGCCCTGTAGTGGCAGCTATCAAGGAATTCTTCGGATCCTCCCAGCTGTCCCAGTTCATGGACCAGACAAACCCGCTGGCTGAACTGACCCATAAGCGCCGTCTGTCCGCTCTGGGCCCCGGCGGTCTGTCCCGTGAAAGAGCAGGGTTCGAAGTCCGCGACGTACATTACTCCCATTACGGCCGTATGTGCCCGGTAGAAACCCCTGAAGGTCCTAACATCGGCCTGATTTCCTCTCTGTCCAACTACGGTATCATCAACAAGTACGGCCTCATCGAGACGCCGTACCGCATTATCGAAAAGACGGAAGATCCCAAGACCGGCGTTAAGGAATACCACGTAACCGACGAAACAAAGTATGTCACCGCCGATATCGAAGAAGACAAGATCATTGCCCAGGCTTCGGAACCGCTGGATGCGGAAGGCCATTTCATCCATAAGAATGTGGCAAGCCGCCGCGGCCCCGATGTATTGGAAGCAGAACCGGAAGAAGTAGACCTGATGGACGTATCTCCAAAGCAGGTTGTCTCCATCGGTACATCCCTCATTCCATTCCTGGAACACGATGATACGAACCGTGCCCTCATGGGTGCCAACATGCAGCGCCAGGCTGTGCCGCTGCTCCGTCCGGAAGCGCCTCTCGTAGGCACCGGTATGGAATGGGTGGCAGGCCAGGACTCCGGCGTCTGCATCCTCGCCAAGAGGGGCGGCACCGTGGAAAGAGTGACAGGCCGCCAGATCATTGTCCGCGCAGACAATGGCGAGCTTGACACCTATGACCTCATTAAGTTCATGCGTTCCAACCAGTCCACCTGCATCAACCAGCGCCCCACCGTATTCAAGGGCGAAAGGGTTGAAAAGGGCGACACCCTGGCTGACGGCATGGCAACGGACCAGGGCGAACTGGCTCTGGGCCACAACGTACTGGTAGCCTTCGTATCCTGGGAAGGGTACAACCACGAAGACGCCGTACTGATTTCCGAACGTCTCTGCAAGGATGACCTCTATACTTCCATCCATATTGAAGAATACGAATGCGACGCCAGAGATACCAAGCTGGGCGAAGAAGAAATTACCCGCCAGCTGTCTTCCGTTTCCGAAGACGCTGTGAAATATCTGGATGAGAACGGGATTATCATGGTTGGTGCTGACGTACGGCCCGGCGATATCCTGGTAGGCAAGGTGACACCGAAGGGCGAAACCGAACTGACTCCGGAAGAAAGACTTCTGCGCGCCATCTTCGGCGATAAGGAAAGAGAAGTCCGCGATACATCCCTGCGCGTGCCCCATGGCGAATTCGGCAAGGTGGTGGACGTGAAGGTATTCACCCGTGAAAACGGCGACGAACTGGCTCCCGGCGTGAACAAACTGGTGCGTGTCTACATTGCCCAGAAACGTAAGATCCGCGAAGGCGACAAGATGGCCGGCCGTCACGGCAACAAGTGCGTATGCTCCAGAATCCTTCCGGTGGAAGATATGCCTTTCACCCCCGATGGCCGTCCGGTGGACCTGGTACTGAACCCCCTGGGCGTACCGTCCCGAATGAATATCGGCCAGATTCTGGAAATCCATCTGTCCTGGGCCTGCCATATGCTGGGCGAAGAAATCCGCGCAGCCCTGAAAGCAGGAGAGGGTTCTGACCAGTACGAAGAAATGAAGCAGCGCCTCATCGACTGCGGCTATGATTTTGATACATACGGCATGCCTGAACCTACAGAATCGGGCATCCACATTGCAACGCCTGTCTTCGACGGCTGCCGCGATGAAGACCTGGCAGCTACCCTGAAGGCAGCCGGACTTCCGGCCAACGCCAAGACCGACCTCTATGACGGCCGTACCGGTGAAAAACTGGACAACCAGGTCACCATCGGCTGGAAATACATGCTGAAACTCCATCATCTGGTTGATGATAAGATTCATGCCCGCTCCACCGGTCCATACTCCCTGGTTACCCAGCAGCCGCTGGGCGGCAAGGCACAGTTCGGCGGCCAGCGCTTCGGCGAAATGGAAGTCTGGGCACTGGAAGCCTACGGTGCAGCCTACACCCTGCAGGAAATCCTGACAGTGAAGTCCGATGATGTCATCGGCCGTGTGAAGGCTTATGAAAAGATTGTAAAGGGCGAAAACATTCCGAGCCCCGGCGTTCCGGAATCTTTCAAGGTCCTCATGAAAGAACTGCAGTCCATCGGACTGGACGTACGGATTCTCAATGAAAACGGGGATGAAGTGGTTCTGAAGGAACTGGACGAAAGCGATCTGGAACAGGGTTACGGCGGCGGCGAACGCTGGCACCGGGACGAAGTGAAGGAAGCCATGGAAGGGGACAGTGCAGTCACTGAATCCAGAAATGCCATGGAAACATCCATGAACGGCGGAGCAGCTGCCGACAATAACGATGTAGCCTCCTTCAACGATACCCTGGAAGCCGAAGCCAATGCTCCCACCGACGAAGAAGCAGGATTCGGCGAAACGGATATGAACAATGAAACCGGCCACAATGATGGCCAGGATGAATAAACCCGGAAAGGAGAAGAACCCAATTGTTAGATGTAAACGAATTTGATTCCATGAAAATCGGTATCGCCTCTCCGGAAAAGATCCTTGAATGGTCCCACGGCGAAGTGACCAAGCCGGAAACCATCAACTACAGAACCCTGAAGGCAGAAACCGACGGTCTCTTCTGTGAAAAGATTTTCGGACCAACCAAGGACTGGGAATGCAAATGCGGCAAATACAAGAAAATGCGCTACAGAGGCACCATCTGCGACAAGTGCGGCGTAGAAGTGACCAGCTCCAAGGTGCGTCGTGAAAGAATGGGCCACATTGCTCTTGCCTGCCCGGTATCCCATATCTGGTATTTCAAAGGCACCCCTTCCCGCATCGGCCTGATTCTTGAAATTTCCCCCCGCCAGCTGGAAAGAGTCCTCTATTTCGCAGCTTATATCGTCCTTGACCCCGGCAGCACAGACCTTCTGAAGAAGCAGGTGCTGAACGAACAGGAATACCAGGACGCTGTAGCTAAATTCGGCCCCGGCTCCTTCAAGGCCCAGATGGGCGCAGAAGCCATCCAGAAACTGCTGAAGGAACTGGACCTGCCGAAACTGGAAGCAGCCCTCAAGAAGGAAATCGAAGAAGGCAGCGGCCAGCGCAAGGTAAGATGCATCCGCCGTCTGGAAGAAGTGGAAGCCTTCCTTCACTCCGGCAACAAACCGGAATGGATGATTCTTACCGTCCTTCCTGTCATTCCGCCGGACCTCCGTCCTATGGTCCAGCTCGACGGCGGCCGTTTTGCCACCTCCGACCTGAATGACCTGTACCGCCGCGTCATCAACAGAAACAACCGTCTGAAACGGCTTATGGAACTGGGCGCTCCGGAAATCATCATCCGCAACGAAAAACGTATGCTCCAGGAAGCAGTGGATGCCCTCATCGATAACGGCCGCCGCGGCAGAGCCGTATCGGGCCCCGGCAACCGTCCCCTGAAGTCCCTGTCCGACATGCTGAAAGGCAAGCAGGGCCGTTTCCGTCAGAACCTCCTCGGTAAACGTGTAGACTACTCCGGCCGTTCCGTAATCGTCGTGGGTCCTGAACTGAAAATGTACCAGTGCGGCCTTCCGAAGGAAATGGCCATCGAACTCTTCAAGCCCTTCATTATGCATGAGCTCATCAAGAGAGGCGTAGCCAACAACCTGAAAGCTGCCCGTAAGAAAGTAGACAAACTGGCTCCGGAAGTCTGGGATGTACTGGGCGATGTGATCAAAGAACATCCGGTACTCCTGAACCGTGCGCCTACCCTGCACAGACTGGGCATCCAGGCCTTCGAACCCATCCTCTGGGAAGGCCGTGCCATCAAGCTGCACCCCCTGGTATGCCCGGGCTACAACGCCGACTTCGACGGCGACCAGATGGCCTGCCATCTGCCGCTGTCCGTGGAAGCACAGGCCGAAGCCAGAACCCTCATGCTTTCCATTAACAACATCCTTTCCACCAAGGATGGCAAACCGGTAGCTATTCCTTCCCAGGATATGATTCTGGGCTCCTACTACCTCACCATTGTGGAAACGGCCAACGATGCGAAAGTCGATTTCACACCGGAAGAAAAGGCAGCCAACCCCAATGCGAAATTTGATCCCATGAAACAGTGGAAAAAGGCAGAAGATGAAATGGACACCTCCCGCCTCCACGCCTATACCGGATACGACGAAGTCATGCTGGCCTATGCCCTCCATGAAATCCGCATCCACGATTTCATCAAAGTCCGCATCCCCAAAGAAGACCGTCCCGACGGCTTCAATGAAGATGACAAGGACCTGGTCATCACCACCCCGGGCCGTCTGATTTTCAACTACGCCATTCCAAGGGAACTCCGTTTCTTCTACAAACGCCATGAAAAGAGAGTAGACGAAAACGGAAAGACCTACGAAGTAGTGAACAACGGTCTGGGCATCACCATCGGCAAGAAACAGATGGGCAAGCTCGTAAACGACTGCTTCAAGAAACTGGGCTTCAAAGCTACCGGCGACCTTCTGGACTCCGTCAAAGCCCTGGGCTTCCACTACGCCCTGGTTTCCGGCATTTCCATCGGCATCTACGACGTAGCCGTACCGCCTGAAAAGGATAAGATCCTGGCAGACGGCGATGCCAAGGTAGAACAGATTAAGAAATTCTTCCGCCGCGGCCTCATGACCGACGATGAAAGATACAGAAGAGTAGTTGAAGTATGGAGCAAGAAGACAGACGAAGTAGGTGCTGCCATGAAGAGCTCCATGGTGAAATTCAACCCGCTGACCATGATGGCCCAGTCCGGCGCCCGTGGTAATGATAACCAGATCAGACAGCTGGCCGGCATGCGCGGCCTCATTGCCGATACCTCCGGTAAGACCGTAGAACTGCCGGTTAAGGCAAACTTCCGCGAAGGCCTCACCGTCCTCGATTACTTCACCTCCTCCCACGGCGCCCGTAAAGGTCTGGCCGACACCGCACTCCGTACGGCAGACTCCGGCTACCTGACCCGCCGTCTGGTCGACGTTTCCCAGGACGTCATCGTCCGCGAAGAAGACTGCGACGTACAGGTGCTGAACTTCGACAGAGAACAGAGCATCATCGCCTCCCAGCCGGAAGTGAAGAACCGCATTATGACCCTGAAGCCCCACCTTCTGGGAGCTGTCCTTGACGAAGACGTCATTGACAGAAGAAACGGCGACATCCTTCTGGTGAAAGGCAAGACTCTGGACGCCGACGATGTGACCCTTCTGAACCACCACCTGGTGGAAGAAATCAAAGTCATCATCCCCTCCGCTGAAGGCGAAGAAGCTGAAAAACAGCAGACCTTCAACCTGGGCACCGCTGACGCCGTAGCCGAATACAACCGGGCTATGCGCCACCACCTCACCGTCCACTTTGCCGGAAAGAAACTGGAAGAAGACGCCTATGACCGCAAAGGAAACCTGGTTCTTCCGAAAGGCACCGAAATCACTCCGGAAGCTGCAGAAACCATTCTCTCCTCCGACATTCCTCTCATCAAAGTCCGTATGGACCAGATGGAAGGCGTAGAAGTCAGCAAGATCGAAGAAAACGGACAGCCCATCGAATCCTTGGCAGACCGCATTGCCGGCCGCTGCCCGCTGGAAGATGTGGTGAACCCTGACACCGGCGAAATCATCGCTAAGAAGAACGAAGAAATCACCGATGACCAGGCAGCTGAAATCGAAAAACACTACGACAAGCTCAAAGTCCGCTCCATCCTTACCTGCCGCTCCGCTCACGGCGTCTGCGCTAAATGCTATGGCAGAAACCTGGCTACCGGCCGCCATGTAGAAATCGGCGAAGCCGTAGGCATCATCGCCGCCCAGTCCATCGGCGAACCTGGTACCCAGCTCACCATGCGTACATTCCATACCGGCGGCGTTGCTTCCGCAGAAGATATCACACAGGGTCTTCCTCGTGTCGAAGAATTGTTCGAAGCACGCAAACCGAAAGGCAATGCCACCATTTCCCGCATCGCCGGCACCGTATCCATTACCTCCGCTGAAGACAACCCCAACGTTAAGATCATCAACATCACCAACGATGAGGAAACGGAAAGCGAAAAGATTCCGGTGGCCAAAAAGATTTCCGTACAGGACGGACAGCACATCGAAGCAGGCACCCGCCTCTTTGAAGGTAACGTCAACCCCCACGATATCCTGGCAGTCCTCGGCGTACAGGCTACCCAGAACTATATCGTTAAAGAAGTACAGAAAGTATATAGAAGCCAGGGCGTAGAAATCAATGATAAACACATTGAAATCATCGTTCACCAGATGCTCCGCAAGATCAAGATCTTAGATCCCGGAGACTCCGGCTGGCTCCCCGGCGAAACCGTAGATATCGTCGCATACCGCGGCACCAATGAACGCCTCGAAGACGAAGGCAGAAAGAAAGCCATCGGTGAAAACCTGCTCCTCGGCACCACCAAGGCAGCCCTGGCCACCGACTCCTTCCTCTCCGCCGCATCCTTCCAGGAAACCACCAGAGTACTTACCGAAGCCGCTATCAAAGGCAAGGAAGATCCTCTCCTGGGCCTCAAGGAAAACGTCATCATCGGCAAACTCATTCCTGCCGGCACCGGCATGTCCCGCTACCGCAAGCTCAAAGTGGTTCACAACGACGAACCGCCGGCAGCTGAAGAAAAAGCGGAATAATATCATAAAAAAACAGCTCCTTTCAAGGGGCTGTTTTTTTTATGGACAAGCCCTGCGGGCTTGAGGGTTCTAAAGTTTGACGGGGCTGTGGCCCCGAGGGTTCTTAAGTTTGACAGCGGCTATGCCGCTGAGGGTTGTGGAGGGCGCCTCTAAATTTATAGAAGGCGCCAGTTTGTATAAAACCTTTACAACCGCCCTGCGGGCGAGGGAAATGCATTCCCCCTTTGGTGGCTTAGCAATGGAGCCATGTCTCTGCAGGAAAGCATAGAGCGATTTATTCTGTCCCCCGGATGGGGTGGCAAGGGAACACGATTCGTAAGGGAGCAAAGCGACCTGAGAATCGTGTGAC
>OHZL01000666.1_pt1 | contig 11125 bp, 14 predicted proteins | sample 1580531 | NCBI WGS metagenome assembly OHZL01 (sample SAMEA3882522, study PRJEB24775) | human gut metagenome | biome: human-associated habitat; feature: intestine environment; material: feces | place: Netherlands | collected 2009/2010 | reverse complement strand
CGTGCAGACTTCATCGGGGATGATTGGGACTACACAGACACACTGGAAGGCACGTACACCGGAGCCCGGACGTCATATAAAAAGGGCAATGACAGCAAAGAAATCAGCATCTATGTCGGACTGGTTGGAGAAAAAGCAAAAGGAGCCCGGACGCTAAAAATCAGCGAGCAGAGCGACAGCGAGAACGACGCCAGATACAAAGCTGCAGCCAAGGTCAACCTGGAGAACGAAAAAGCAACCGTGCTCACAGGAACGATATTCGCAAGGCCAGAAATCGTGGCCGGAATCTGCGTAACCGTGAAAGACCTCGGCAAAGCAGACGGAAAATACTTCGTGGACGAAGTGAAGACCAAAGTATCAGACAGCGGAACCACACAAGAGATTCAGCTGCATAAGTGTCAGAAGCAGCTCAAAGGAGATCCGCCACCAGCGCCACCAGCACCACCGGCGCCAGCAAAGAAGACGTACAAGGTCGGCGACATTGTAAACTTCCATGGCGGAACACACTACTACAGTTCATATCCAGGAGCGCGAGGTTACAGAGCAAGAGCAGGCAGAGCAAGGATAACGCTCGGACCTGACTGCAGAGGAAATGGCCACGCACATCCATGGCACCTGATACACGTAGACAGCTCGTCGAACGTTTACGGATGGGTAGACGAGGGAACATTTGACTAGGAGGTAAATCATGGCAGACAGAACCATCAGAATCGGGAAGGTCTCGTCCGTTGATTACGGAAGCGGAATGATCAAGGTCACATATCCAGATCTCGACAATTCCGTGACCGACGACCTCCCTTATTTAACATTCAACGATGAATACAAGATGCCGAAGGTCGGAGCCAGCGTGCTGGTCGTTCATCTTTCCAACGGATCCGCGATGGGAATCGTGGCCGGAACGTACTGGAACAGCAGCCACAGACCACCGGTCAGCGGCAAAGGCGTATACAGAAAAGACCTGGCGCAGGCAATCGGTGAAGCCTTCCTGCAGTATTCAGGAAGCTCGCTGCAGATTCATGCACCAGCAATCACTCTCGACGCTTCAAGGATCAAGCTGGCCACAAAGAGCGGAAGCATCACCGTGGCCGAAATCATCAACCATATCAAGGGATAGGAGGTATTCAGATGGCGACATACAAAGTCACAGCGAGGTCAGGGCTCCGCGTGAGAAGCAGGCCGAACGGAACCATCATGACAGCAATGCCATACGGAACCACGGTATCCGGAGATGGGAAAAAGCAAGGCGGATGGTACCACGTAAAATACAAAGGAAGATGGGGCTGGTCTTATGGCCAATACCTGAAAACGGTCGCAGAGAAAAAGAAGACCGTGGCCAGTATTGCAGCCAAGAAGAAACCGGCCAAAAAGCCCAATACGAAAAAAGCTAACAGCAAAAAGAAAACAGACACTAAGAAGAAGACCGATGAATCAAAGAACCGTGCAAAAGCAAAAGGAACACTCGGCTGCTGGGGCACAGATCTGATATTCGAGGTCAATAGCAAGAAGATCCTGACAGCTAAAGATATCAAGGTATCGCAGGACTCCCGATGGACGAAGCACAACATCCTTCAGAACGTGCCGCGCGGGGAATTTAGCGGTCCGGATACAATGGGCGTCACTCTTACCATCACGCTATCTGCAGAGCATGGCGTGAAGCCAAGAAGCATGGTCGAGAAGATCCGGAAAGCCAACCGGAGCGGACAGGTGGAATACCTGGTCATTGGAGGCAAAATCATGGGCTCCAATAAAATGGCAATCACAGCAACATCGGAGGCCTGGAACACGATCTACAACAAGGGCGAGCTTGTGAAAGCTAAGATCGACGTCACATTCATGGAATATTCATAAGGGAGGGAATCTAAGTGGCTTTTATAAGAATTAACCAGATCAAAGACGCGGACGGTTCCATCGAACCGGATGAATTGGAACTGGCCAACGACATCATCGAAGCAATGATGATCACAAGAAAAGGATCTATCCCTGGAAGCCGGGGATACGGTCTTACACAGATTTTTATTGACATGCCAGGGCCGGACGCAATCAACATGATCACAGTGGAGCTCGCAGAGGCGATGGACGAATACATACCAAGCCTGGAGCTTCAGGACATAAAAGGAACCCAGGACGAAGAAGGCGTGCTGGAGCTAGATATTTACTTAGGAAGGAGGTAAAAAGAGCATGGCAATCGAACAGATCGAGAGACTCCCGGACGTCAACTTCATCGATGAAGACATCAACCTGGATGGAATCCAGAAGCAGATGCTCCAGGACTACCAGGACAAATACATGGAGGAAACCGGAGAAGAAACCGTGCTGGACAGAGGCGAACCGATCGCCCTGATCTTATACGCCTGCAGCGTGCAGATTTACCAGATGTACATGTACGTCGATAGAGCCGGAAAGCAGAACCTTCTCAAGTACGCATTCGGAGCCTTCCTGGACAACCTGGCAGCGCTCAAGGGCATCGAGAGAACTGCCGCCAAGCCAGCGACCGTGACGATGCGCTTCACACTTTCAGAGGCGCAGACCGGAGCGATAGCAATCCCGGCCGGAACCAGAGTCACGGATGGCGAGGCGTACTTCACGACCGATGAGTATGCGGAGATTAAAGCAGGAGAGACCACAGTCGACGTGGCCTGCACTTCCATCGAGACCGGCGTAGATCTGAATGGAATCCATGAGGGAGCCATCCAGACACTCGTGGATCCGATCCCGTACATAGAGAGCGTGACCAACATCACGGAAACAGATGGCGGCGCGGATCCGGAGAGCGACGAATCCCTGAAGGACAGAATCTACATCGCACCGTCCCGCTATTAAACAGCAGGAACCGAGGAAGCATATATCTACTGGGTAAAGACCTACAACAGCACCATCGCAGACGTCAAGGTTTCAAGTGACAACCCAGGCGAGGTAGACATCGTATTCCTGATGGATGACGGAATACCAAGCCAGGAGATGATCACAGGGCTGACAAAGTACATCACGGATCCGAACATCCGGCCGCTGACTGACAAGGTCGTCGTGAAGGCGCCAACAGCGGTGAATTACAGCATCAGCCTGACCTATTATATCAATTCTTCAGATTCAGGATCCGTGGCAACAATACAGAGCGAGGTCGCCAAGGCAGTGGATGACTTCGTAACCTGGCAGCAGTCTAAGATCGGCCGAGACATCAACAGCTCAGAGCTGATCAAGAGAGTGACTGCAGCAGGAGCCAAGAGAGTAGAGATTAAGAGCCCGGTCTTTCAGAAGATCGGCGGCACTTCCATCGCGTACTGCACAAGCAAGAACGTGACATACGGAGGTGTTGAGGATGATTGATATTAGAAACGGAGAGCTCGCAGACCTCTGGCCGGATGAGACAAGTCCGGAATTTAAGAGCATAAGCTACGCGCTACACATGGCAATTATTAGAATGCTGGAAAAAGCTGCAGGCGTAGGCAGCTCCTGCGACATTGACCACCTGGCAGAATCCACGCTGGACTACCTGGCCGTGGAGATGCGAGCCATGTACTACGACCAGGGCGCAGACATCGAGACAAAGCGCTCAATCATAAAGAACACGCTCAAGTGGTACACACAAGCCGGAACAGTCAAAGCAACAGAGGAACTGATCGCCTCAGTGTTCGGAGGCGATGCGAGACTGATCGAGTGGTTCGACTTTACCGAGCCGCCGATCGAAGCGAACACATTCGATGTGGAGACGGAAGCGCTGATGACAAAGGACATCATCAACGAGCTGACCTCGGTCATTAAAAAGGTCAAGAATTCAAAGTCCCACATCCGAAGGGTGACCGTGCTGCGAGAACTCCACTCAGCAGCAACCATAGCCACCTGCATCACAGCAATAAATGAATGCACCGTGAGCAATCACGAGATATCAGATACAGACGCAACCGAAGGAATGAACGTGGCAGCAGTCGCCGCACCGGTTACAGAGACCTACGCTCTGAACACCACAGCAGGAGACGCCCAAGCTACGGCCGGAGCATTTATCGCAAGCGCAACCGGCACCGAAGGAAGCACATACGTCCTGAATGATAACCAGGGAGCCACGGAGGCATCCGGCACCATCGATGTCGGGCCAGTCAATGCATCAGAGGAAAGCACCCACGCGCTGAACGCAGAAACCGGCAAAGCGGACCTCTCACAAAGCGAAAGAGCAGCCATGAGAGCAAACATCGACTATCAGACAACAACAGTCATAAAGGAGGAATAAATCAATGCTTATTTGGAATCCAAGTAAACTGACCACAAAAGGAAAAGCGCTCCTGGCAAAAGCCCAGGCGGGCAGATGCACAATCAAAATCACGAAGGCGCAGACCGGATCCGGCCAGTACAGCTCCGGAGAGGCAACAGACACCAGAACGTCACTCAAGGCACCGGTGCAGACACTGCCAATCCACAGCAAAGAGATCCAGAACGGAAGTACACTCGTTCTGAAGGTAGCGATCACAAATAAGACTAGCGACACGGACGTCCTGAAATCAGGATACGAAATCCGCGAGTTCGGTATCTTTGCACAGGATCCGGACGATGGTGAAATCTTATACAGCATCGCAACCGCAAGCACCAGCGACTACATGCCAGCATACAATGGCGTGATCCCGTCCGTCATTTCCATGAGTTACTACCTGGAGGTAGCCAACGCATCAAGCGTCACAATCGTGACCGCAGGAGGCCTGGCGCTGCAGAGCGACCTGGAAGCACTGGCAGACAGAGTAACCATCATCGAACAGGCAGCCGTGAAGAAATACGGAGCCAGGAAGAAAGTCGGTCAGCAGAGCTGCGGCGCAGAGAGCTGGGAAAGACTCGGTGGAGCTGTTGGCCTTACAGCCAAGGCAGCAGTCGGAACCGGAGACGTCCAGAACGACTTCATGAAGTCGGTATATCCATACAATGCCTGCAGACCGTGCAACCTTTCAGAAGACAGAAAAGTCACCGCATACCTGGGAGACGCCAACTTCTCCTGGACAGGAGATAACGGAGACGTCATGCTGGAAATGCCGCTCTGCTACACATCCCGCTACTTTGAAACGGATAGCGACGGAGTAGAGTGGGAATACCGCTGGGTATCATCCGCACCGGTAGATGGCCTGCACGTCAACCCTGCATTCACAGACGGAAGCAGCATCAGCGACAAGATCTACATCCCGATCTTCAACGGATCCGCAGGAAAAGATGCAGCCACAGGAGCCAAGGACGTCATCCGTTCGATTGCCGGAGCGACACCGCTCACAGAGGTAACCAGGGCAACCTTCAGAACCCGCAGCCGCAACAAAGGCGAAGGCTGGCAGCTTGACGACGTATGGAACATGTTCCTGCTCGACCATTTATTTATAATCATGTTCGCAGGAACCCAGGCGCAGAGAATCCTCGGATCCGGACGTACTGAATTCAGAGAGAGTGGAGACGACAAGGCTCTGAAAGCCAAGACAGGAACCAACTGTATCACAATCGCAAGTGACAGAGCTGCGCAGTTCTTCGTAGGCCAGCAGATCGCCATCGGAACAGCACTCTGGAATCATTCAGTATTATGGGGCAGAACGATCACAGCATTCAAGGCTTCAACAGAGGTGGAAGCAGCGACAGAAATCTACTTCGACGGAGATCCGGTGGATATCGCAGTCGGAAATGTAATCTGGTCATGCGTTCAGAAAACAGGCGAGACCACCGCAATGAAATGCCCGAACGGATGCATGGAAAATCCCGAAGGGCCTACCGGAGTCAAACTCTCCGGAAGACGTGCGGTCCGTTTCTTATGGATCGAGGACTGGTTCGGCAACATGTGGCAGTTCCGCGACGGAGTCAACATCAAGAACCGCCAGCACTACTGCTGCAATAAGCGTGCAAGCTACGCAGACGACACATACACCGGAGACTACCAGAAGCTCGGCTACGTATGCCCGACAAATGAAGGCTTCATCAAAAAGATGGGATTCGACAGCCTGCATCCGGAGTACGAAATGCCGGTAGAAGTAGGAGGCGGAGCAGACAGCTACGTCGGAGACTATTACTATTCCTCCGAAGGAGGAACGCTGGTGATCTCTGGCGCTTACGTGGTCGACGGTACGATTGCCGGACCTTTCTACCGGGCCTGTGTCCGCGGTACGGGTGATCTGCCCTGGTACATCGGCGGTCGCCCTCATTGCCGCAAGGCTGCCATTTAAAGGGGGACCGGGGGAACTTTATCCCCCGGAACTACCGGCAGCATAACTGAAAAATAGGCAGGCGCAAAGACGAAGGCGCCTGCTGCCAATAAAGAAAATTAAATACAGGGAGCGCAACTGCGCGCGGCTGGTGATCTCTGGCGCTAACGTGAACAACGGTACGGGTAATCTGAACTGGAACATCGGCGGTCGCCCACTTTGTTAGATTCTCGATTTTTTATGGCATCATCGATTTATTCGTTAAGATAATGCCGCAGGTGCGCTTCCTTACCCCTTGGTAAAAATAGGCCGCGAATGGCGCTGGTTAGTACGCCAGGAATGGAGCTGGAAAGTCAGCGAGGCTAACAAAGAGAGTCTGAAAGGAGATAGCCATTCATGGAAGATACACAAAAGCAAGACAAGCTACCACCAATCAAATACACGAAGCGAGTCGGCCACTTATTCGAGCACGTCCGAGACATCGACAACCTGAAGGAAGCGATCATGCTAAGGATCAGCCGGAAAGCCAGGACGATCGCCAGAGCTGCATACGCATCCATCCGGAACGCACACGCCATGGTTTCATACATCGGATATATCGTGAATTCAGACAGCCAGCGCTTCTACGAGAAGTGGGTGCGGCCGTTTGTTAATATTAAGCATCTGAAAGGAGTAATCGCTGATGAAGACAGAAAGCAACATCAGGCCTGCGTCGCAGTTTGAAATTGAGGCGCTCCCGCCAATCGAAGGAAGATCCTGCACCGTCATTTTATATGACAATATCCAGGGACCATTCACACGCCAGGCTTCAGGAGAAGACCAGGAGCCACAGGAATACTTCACATTTGACCGCTACACAGTAGACACGATCTACAGAGAAGGCCTCGCTGCAGCAGTCGCAGCAGACACAGAGACCTGGATCCAGAATGCCAAGGAGGCGGAAGCATCTGGAGAACAGCCATCAGAGCTGGAAATCCTGACAAAGACCGTCACAAAGCAGCAGGCTCAGATCGAGTCGATCAACCAGAGCGTCGACGACATCACGCTCGCGATTCTTGGAGGTGAGTAAAATGTATGAAAGACTGAAAAGATTATACCAGGAAGGACGCGCGTCCGAAGCAATGCTGAAGAACGCAGTCAAGATAGGATGGATCACAGATGAAGAAATGCAGGAGATCATCGCCTCAAAGAAAGAGCCAGAGGTTCCAGTGTCTACACCGGAATCCAGATAGCACCTGCAGAAGGACATACGAGCCATGCACGGAAAGCTGCCGGTACTTCGGTACCTGCGGCGAGTGCGTGGCTTATTTTATTCCGGCAGGCCAGCAGCCATGCAGAAGCTGCAACAAATTAAATGCAGGAGGGAGGTAGGAACCAATGGACATGACAACAATCGTCGTGGCTGCCAGCATTCCGTCCGCGTTCACAGGCTTCTGTTTCTGGCTCATCGAGCAGAATCTCAAGAAGCGTGCGGACAATGAAAAAGAGGAACGCGAGGAGCGCCAGAAACAGCTGGACGAACGCGAACAGATCAGAGAGAAGAAAGAGCTCTGCATCATCAACAGCGTGAACGCAGCCATAGCGCTCGGAGAGGCCACAGCCAGAGCCGTGCAGAGAATCCCGGATGCACACTGCAATGGAGACATGCACGCAGCCCTGGACTACGCTCAGAAGGTCAAGCACGAACAAAAGAACTTTCTGAACGAGCAAGCACTGAAACATATCATCGAGGAAGGAGAACAAACATCATGAAAAACATCGACTGGAAAAGAAAACTGACAAGCAGAAAACTCTGGACAGCAGTGGCATCATTCGTATCAATGATGATCGTAGCCACAGGAGGCGCAGAGAACACAGCCACACAGGTAACGGCACTCATCATGGCCGGAGCATCCGTCGTGGCATACATCATCGGAGAAGGACTCACCGACTCCGCAAACATTGGATCCGACGATTCAGAGGAATAAGAAGCACAAAGCACCCAGGGCGGCCACCAGGCTGCCCTTTTTATTTAGGAGGTATGCAAGATGGCAATCACAGAGAAACAGCAGAGATTCATCGAAGACATAGCAAAGCACGTGCAGAAGTACGCGAAAGCATACGGAATCCTGGTACACAGTCCCATCATCGCCCAGGCAATCCTGGAATCCGGATGGGGAGAGAGCAAGCTGGCATCCAAGTATCATAACTACTTCGGAATGAAATGCGGGACAACCTGGAAGGGCAAGAGCGTAAACATGGAGACGAAGGAGGAATATACGCCAGGGACCCTGACAACGATCAAGGACAATTTCAGAGTATACGACAGCATGGAGGAAGGCGTAAAGGGTTACTTCGAATTTATTCAGAAGCCGAGGTACAAAAATCTGAAAGGTGTTACAGATCCAAAGAAATACCTTCAGCTTATCAAGGCAGATGGATATGCGACTGATAGCAGCTACGTCGAGAGCACATACCGACTGGTTACACAGTACGAACTCACAGAGTACGACGCGGAAGGAGGAATCAACATCATCAAGCAGACCGGGACGCACGGCCTGTATTCAACCGGCAGAGGGAAAGATAAGTACCTGGTATACCATTACACAGCCGGAGTAACGAGCAAAAAAGGATCGGCCAGAGCGACAGCGTCCTGGTTTGCAAATCCAAAAGCTGGAGGAACTGCGGACTTCATCGTAGACGATGAGGAAATCGTACAGTACAATCCGGATCCGGAGAAATATTCCTGCTGGGCCGTCGGCGGCAGCGCATACGGAAACAAGGGCGGCAAGCTCCATGGAGTCGCTACGAACCACAACTGCATATCTATCGAGATCTGCAGCACCAATAAGACCGGCCGCGTGACAAACCCGAACGACGATAACTGGTACTTCACAGACGCTGCGCTCGCCAATGCAGCCAAGCTGGGACGATACCTCATGGAAGTATACGGAATCCCTGCCAGCAGAGTAATCCGTCACTATGACGTTACCGGCAAGCTCTGCCCCGGCATTAAAGGATGGAACCTGGAGAACGGATCCGATGATAAGAAGTGGCAGACGTTCAAGGCGCAGCTGTCTGCAGAAGCAGAGGATAACACACCGGCACCTGCTCCAGCACCAGCTCCAGCACCAGCTCCGTCCGGAGCAACGACAGTCAACTATGCGTATAAGGTCACGGTCTCAGATTTGAACATTAGAAAAGGACCAGGCACAAACTATGACTCGGCTGGATACACCGGCAAGGGAGTATTCACAATCGTGGCAGAAAAGGGCGGCTGGGGCAAGCTCAAATCCGGAGCAGGCTGGATCAGCCTCAACAGCAAATATGGCCACAAGGTAAGTAGTGGATCCACCGCACCTGCAGCAGCTCCATCAACGCTGAAATGGACCGTCACGATTTCAGATCTGCGCATCAGAAAAGGACCAGGCATAAACTATGACTGGACCGGAGCGTACACCGGCAAGGGAACATTCACGATCGTAGAGAAGAAAAATGGATGGGGAAGATTAAAGTCCGGAGCAGGCTGGATCAGCCTCAACACAGCATACGGACACAAAGCATGATCCCGACATCAATGTCGGAAACATAGACAGAAGCCAGGGAGGTCAAGCCTCTCTGGCTTCTTTTTTGATGGCCTCAGCATCGGCCAGGAAGAATATATCCCACACGTCCTGCGGGGAGAGTTGATACCGGACTGCGATCCGGACTATGTGCTTGCGCTGGAATGGCTGCCGCCCGTTCCAAATCGTCGAGAAATTGGATGCAGTCATGCCCAGGAAGACCGCAAGCGCCTTATTTGTATCGCCATGATCATCCATGGCCTGTTTCAATTTTTCTTTGTCAAACATTTTGATTCATTCCTTTCTAAAAGGATTACCGTGGAGCGCTTCGATTAAGCTGCGCGGGGAAGCTGCAGAAAACCCAGGATAAAATTTATACAATCATAGGCGACGCCTTTCTGGCCGGTGGCCGGGTGCAAGGTTTACGAGGACGTCCAGCGGGGCTGCCAGACCTTCAGGCTTTCACATTAAAAACCAGGGAAACTTGTCGAACATCAATCCACGGTATCCGTCGCGCTTCTTCCTGCAGGGCTTCGGACCTGCCATCGGCGGTTTAATACCGGAGGCCTAAACCTCCTCGCGATAAATTTCTTCGAAATCTTCAACAACGATCGTCCGCTCGGTTCCACCAAGAACCAGCTCGATCTGGACATAATCGCCATCATCGTCGCAGGATACCGTGATGCTTTCACGGTTGGACTCCAGGACTTCAAATCCGTAATGCTTCAGATCCTGGAACAGATCCTCCATACTGCCATACCAATCATTCATAATTCCACAAAGTAAAGATTGTTCATACATAGCCAAGACCTCCTATCTTTCAGACACCCAACGCTCTACCTGTTCAACGTTGCACTCGATATAACAATCGCATACGTCGCGGAAGACTGCGATTTTTTCAGTTTTTCCACACCAGGTATGAGTTTCAAATCTTACGAACCAGGCACTGCGGCTAGCCCATCCGCACCAGTACTTCTTTCCAACAACTAATTCATTCGCTTTCATTTTTACGTCCTCCGTTTCGTTTTGCTTTCCTTTAGGTTGTCTGTATATTAGCTCTGGTGCCGCTACTATTCAAGTTATTTATAACCGTAATTTGCACAAAGATCTCGGCCGGTTTTTGGTGGTAATTATGACATTTCAACCAGGAATTCATTCGCAAGCGCGCGCACATATTCAACGCTCGCTGAACGATCAACGATCACCTCTTCCGGACCGAGATATTGATACAAAATATCGCAGTCCGGACACCAGAGAAGCGGCACACGACGATTACCACACACCGTCGCAAACTCAAGATCATGCCTGCAGTGCTTGCACTGCAGGAGCGTTTTAATTTTACAAGCCACGCTGAATCACCTCCTTTATTTTATATTCACTTTTTTATATTGCGGGCGGAACCCCACCATTATGAAATAGTGAGGTTTAGAG
>OHZL01000663.1_pt1 | contig 11133 bp, 8 predicted proteins | sample 1580531 | NCBI WGS metagenome assembly OHZL01 (sample SAMEA3882522, study PRJEB24775) | human gut metagenome | biome: human-associated habitat; feature: intestine environment; material: feces | place: Netherlands | collected 2009/2010 | reverse complement strand
TAGACAGACAAGTGCACCGGTGCGAAAAAGGTGCGTTGTGTTGAGGAAGAGTGGTGGAGGGTTTATGAAAGGTGAGGTAAAAAAGGGAATAATCCTCGTCGGGGTGGTTCTGGTAATCGTGATATTCTGCATCGTAAGAAAACAGATGTCGGCAGTGGAAAATTATCAGGACAAATACCAGGGAGCCGATTTAACCGTTGAAGTGGACGGACTGGGCAGGGAAGGAACCTACACAGAATATCAGAACAGTCATGAGACGGTATATCCTTCAGAAGACATCCCGATTGATGTATGTGATTATGAAGAGGGAACAGACGTTACAGTGTATCAGGATTTTGACGGAGCCAAAGAAGCGCTTTATACCGGAGACAACTCAAAGGTTACCTGGAAGGTGGATGTAAAAGAAGCCGGATTGTATCAGGTGTATCTGGAATATCAGACGGTGGAGTCAAGAGGCGTTGCGGTTGAACGTGCCCTGTATATTAACGGAGAACTTCCATTTGCAGATGCTTCCAATCTTACATTCAGCCGCCTGTGGACAGATGGCGGAGAAGCGAGAACGGATAATCAGGGAAACCAGATACGGCCGACACAGGTTGAGGTATATGACTGGCAGGGAAGTTACTGCCGGGATGATATGGGATATACAGTGAAACCATATGAGTTCTATTTTGAAAAAGGAGAAAATGAACTCACACTTGAGGCAGTCAATGAGCCAGTCATCCTTCGCGCAGTTACTCTTTGCGCAGTAAAAGAAAAATGGGATTATGAAACATATCTTGCAAACCAGAAGACGGTTGGAGAAACACAGGAATACGTCACCAAGATTCAGGGAGAGGATTCCACACTGCGTTCAGAACCATCTCTTTATGCAAAGTATGACAGGGCTTCCGCAAACACAGAGCCGTACAGTGTGACAAACACCATTTTAAATTATACCGGAGGGGATGCGTGGAATGCAGCCGGACAGTGGATTGAATGGGAATTTGAAGTGCCGGAGGATGGATTCTACAACATTACGGTAAAAGGAAGACAGAATTACGCAAGAGGAAGTGTTTCATCGCGGTGTCTTTATCTGGACGGAGAAGTGCCATTTCAGGAAGTGGAAACCATTTCTTTTGAATATGACAATGACTGGAATGTGATGACATTGTCGGATGAAAACGGAACACCATATGAATTTTATCTGGCAGCAGGAAAGCACACATTAAGACTTGAGGCAACACTTGGTGGAATGGGAGAAATCCTTGAAGAACTCGAAGACTCTACGTACCGTCTGAATCAGATTTACCGTAGGATTCTGGTGTATACCGGAGCAAATCCGGATAAGTACCGCGATTACAATATCAATCAGGTATATCCGGAAGTAATGGAAGCAATGGATCTTGAGGCAAAGCGGTTATATAAGATTATTGATGATGTGGTGGCTTACACCGGACAGAAAGCAGAAAAGATTGCAACGGCACAGACACTTGCACAGCAGATGGAACTGTTCTTGAAACGTCCGGACAAAATTACGGTAAACTTTACAACATTTAAAGATAATATCACATCCCTTGGAACTGCTATCTTAAATATGAGTGAAACAAAACTGGATGTGGATTATATCGAGGTCAACAGCGTGGGAAGCAAAGTGCCGGAGGATAAGGCAAGTGCTTTTGCAAAAATCTGGCATGAAATCAAATCATTCGCGGCATCCTTTGTGGTGGATTATGATGCGGTCGGAGATGTTTACAGCGATAAAGATGAAGGAATTGTAAAGGTATGGATTGTCACAGGACGTGATCAGGGAACGATTTTAAAGACGATGGTAGACGATACGTTTACACCGGAGAGCGGAGTAAAGGTGAACGTTGAGATTGTAGACCCGACTGCACTCTTAAACGCAGTAGTGGCGGGCAGAGGACCGGATGTGGTGCTTTCTGTAGGTGCAGACCAGCCGGTAAATTACGCACTGCGAAATGCGGTGGAGGATTTAAGACAGTTTGAGGACTGTGATGAAGTATTGTCGGTATTTTATGACAGCGCATACCGTGCGTATGAATATAATGACGGATTGTATGCAATTCCGGAGACGCAGACTTATAATGTGATGTTTTACCGGAAAGATATTTTAGAGGAACTTGGTCTTACAGTTCCGGATACCTGGGATGAACTTGTGGATATGCTTCCGACGATTCAGGGAAACAATATGGAAGTTGGAATACCGTCCACTGCCAGCACAACGTTGCCGGATTTATCATTGTTTTACACATTACTCTATCAGGGAGGCAGCGATGTATATGATGATGAGGCAAAGAAAACCATTATTGATAACGAAGCGGGTGTAAATGCATTTGCTACTTATACAAGTTTCTTTAATGATTACGGAATGCCGACGGAATATGACTTTGTCAGCCGTTTCCGTTCCGGACAGATGCCGATAGGAATTGCAAACTACAGTATATATAATACATTAGTAGTTTCTGCACCGGAAATTCGCGGATTATGGGATTTTACACTGATTCCGGCGACAGAGGTGACAGACGAAACCGGAGCTGTCACGAAGAACCGCTCCGTATATTCCACCGGAACCTGCAGCATGATGATTAAGACTGAGGATGAGACGGTAAGACAGAATGCGTGGACATTTATGAAGTGGTGGGCACAGACCGATACACAGGTACGCTTTGGACGTGAATTAGAGGCACTGCTTGGTTCCTCAGCAAGATATGCAACTGCCAACAGGGAAGCATTTGATCAGCTTGCATGGAGTGCAGATGATGTGGAAGTATTAGAAGAACAGTGGAAGTCTGCGGTTGGATTCAGGGAAGTAGCCGGTGGTTATTATACAGGACGGCATATTGTTAATGCAGTTCGAAAAGTTATCAATGAGAAGGAAGATCCGAGAGAAACCATTCTTGATTATGCGATTACCATTAACGATGAGCTTATCAAGAAACGGACAGAATTTGGACTGCCGACAGACTGATAGGGGGTAGCAATGAAAACGTACTTGAAAAAATATCTGATCCTGCGCCGACATGAGTTTTCCATCATGGTAAAGAAGGCGAAGAAGAGCAAATCGTGCTATGCGTTTTTAGCACCCTATGCAATCCTGTTTTTTGTATTTTACCTTTTGCCGGTATGCTCTTCCATATTTTTTAGTTTTACCTATTACAACATTTTAGAGAAGCCAAGATTTATCGGATTGCAGAATTACATCAATCTGATCCTGCAGGATGACATCTTCTTAACCTCTATAAAAAATACCTTTTTGATTGCAGTTATTACGGGACCGCTCGGATACATACTGTCTTTCCTGTTTGCCTGGCTTATTAACGAGCTCCCGAGATGGCTGCGCACCATAGCGGTAATTGTATTTTATGCACCGTCCATTGCAGGAAACGTTTACGTGATATTTTCCATCTTCTTCCCTGGAGATGCATACGGATATGTGAATGCGTTCCTGATGAATTTAGGAATTATCGATTCACCGATTTTGTGGCTGACAAATCCGGATTATATGCTTCCGGTATGTATGATTGTCATTCTGTGGATGAGCCTTGGAACCGGATTCCTTTCCTTCGTGGCAGGATTACAGGGTGTGGATCGTTCACAGTTTGAGGCAGGGTACATGGATGGTGTCAAAAACCGCTGGCAGGAATTGTGGTACATTACCCTACCAAATATGAAACCGATGCTGTTATTCGGTGCGATTATGTCAATTACCCAGGCATTTAACGTCTGTGATGTCACGATGGCATTGTGTGGATATCCGAGTACGGACTACGCAGCACGCACGGTTGTAACACACCTGTTTGACTATGGATTTTCAAGATTTGAGATGGGATATGCTTCCGCGATTGCGACATTGTTATTCCTCATCATGATCTTGTGTAAAAAAGCGATACAGAATCTGTTGGGAAGAGTAGGGACCTGATATGAAAAAAATAGTAAAGAGAAGAAAACCGAACCGGTCGGTGGTGGGAGATGTCGTTATTTATTTCCTGTTATTTTTAATCGCACTTGCCATGGTATTTCCACTGGTCTTTGCGGTCAGCAGTGCCTTAAAGCCGTTGGATGAGCTGTTTTTATTCCCACCGAAGGTATTTGCACAGAATCCGACAATGGACAATTTCCAGGATTTGTTTGTTACGATGGGAAAGTCGTGGGTTACTTTTTCAAGATACATATTCAATACTGTATTTATTACGGTTGTAGGAACTGCCGGACATCTGATTATTGCATCCATGGGAGCGTTTGTTCTTGCAAAATACGAGTTTCCGGGAAGCAAGCTGTTCTTCTCCATCGTCGTAACGGCATTGATGTTTAACGGATATGTAACCGCTATCCCAAACTATCTGATTATCAGTAAACTTGGATGGATTGATACATACTGGGCAATTATTGTGCCGGCATTTGCAGCACCCATGGGATTGTTTTTGATGAAACAGTTTATGGAGGGACTGCCAATGTCATTGGTAGAGGCAGCGATGATAGACGGGGCGAGCCGATGGAAGATATTTATCCAGATTATTATGCCGAATGTAAAACCGGCATGGCTGACACTCATTATTTTCTCTGTACAAAACCTGTGGAACAACAAGGCAGCAACCTTTATCTACTCGGAGGAAAAGAAGACGCTTGTTTATGCATTGCAGCAGATTCAGAGCGGCGGTATTGCACGAACCGGTCAGGCAGCAGCAGTAACAGTGGTCGTTATGGTTGTTCCGATTTTAATCTTTGTGTTGTCTGAGAGCCAGATCCTTGAAACAATGGCAAGCTCCGGTCTGAAAGATTAAAGATGGAGGGAAAGAGGATGAAGAGAAGGAGTTTTAAGATTCTTTGGGGTCTGGTACTTGCAGCGGGAATGTTACTTTCACCGTTTGCGGATGTCCATGCAGAGGATGGACTCGAAAATGGATATACCTACAATTATGATTACTGGGAAGAAATCCAGTATTCTCCGGATGCTTACAGCACGGTGGGAGTTTATACAGCGGCAGAACTTGGACTGGATAAAAATTTGAATTCCCCGCAGGGAATGTGTGTACAGGGAAAAGAGGTTTATATCTGTGATACCGGAAACAACCGGATTTTACAGTTAAACCGGACCAGCAATGAAAAATTTGAACTGGTACGCATTATTGATGAAATAAAAGGATGCGATAATACTGCATTATCGGGACCGACAGATATCAGTGTCGATGAAGACGGAATCATGTATATCTGTGATAAGGAAAATAACCGGATTTTAAAAATTGACAAGGACTTAAATTATCTGATGGAATTTGGAAAGCCGACAGATGCGACATTTGACCAGTCGCTGTCTTTCCTGCCGGATAAGCTGGTTGTGGACGGTGCCGGAAGAGTGTACTGCATTGCGGATAACGTCAATAAGGGAATTGTCAAGTATGAAAATGACGGAACATTTACCGGATTTTACGGTGCCAGTCAGGTTACCTATGACTGGGCGGATTATATCTGGAAGAAATTTTCCACACAGGCACAGCGTGCAGCACTGGAATCATTTGTTCCGACAGAGTATGACAATGTCTATATGGATTCCGAAGGATTTATTTTTACATGCACTACAAATGTGAGCTCAAATGGTATCAAAAGTGGTGAAGACGAACCGATTCGAAGACTCAATCTGATGGGAAACAATATTTTAATTACAAACGGAAATTTCCGGCCGATTGGAGATATCTACTGGGGAAAAGCCGGTGGCTACGACGGACCATCTTTGATTGCAGATGTGACAGCGTTAGAGAATGGAATTTATTTTGGAATAGACAGGGTGAGAGGCAGATTGTTTGCCTATGATACACAGGGAAATCTGTTATATGCGTTTGGTGGAAACGGAAATCAGGACGGATATTTTAAGCGCCCCGAAGCGTTAGAACATATGGGAAAAGACCTTCTGGTGCTTGATTCCCAGGACGCAAGTTTTACCGTATTTACCCCGACCGTATTTGGAAATAAGATTTACCAGGCGATTGCTGAATATGACCAGGGAGATTATGAGAAATCCGGAGAAACCTGGCGGGAAGTTATGAACATGAATGGAAATTATGACCAGGCATATATCGGAATCGGAAGGGCTTTGATGCGTCAGGGAGAATACAAAGAGGCAATGAAGTACTTCCGGCTTAAGTGGGATGATGACAATTATTCCAAGGCGTTTAAGCAGTACCGCAAGGATTGGGTGGAAGAACATATTGGATGGATTTTTCTGGCAGTATTTCTTTTATTTATCCTTCCGATGATTGTGGGAAGAGTGAAGAAAGTAAAATTTCAGATTGATACCGCAGAAATTTTTAAAAGTTGACAGGGAATGGAGGCAGATATGCTAGCTTCATTAAAGAATAAAGAAAAATACAGCCGCTATTTTGGCAGCCTCAAATATGCTCTTTATGTCATTACACATCCGCTGGATGGTTTTTGGGACTTGACGCATGAGAAGCGCGGTTCTATTGCAGCAGCAAATACAATTGTAATTTTGACAGTGCTGGCACGCATTATGTCACTGCAGTTTACAAGTTTCCTGTTTATGCAGGTTTACTGGGAAGATGTCAATATCTTTTTATATATTGCAAGTATTCTTTTTCCATTGGCGCTGTTTTGCGTTGGAAACTGGGGACTTACCACACTGTTTGATGGAAAGGGAAGATTGTCACAGATTTATATGGGAACAGCTTATGCGATGACACCTTATCCGCTCATCCAGTTTCCGATGATTCTGTTAAGCAATGTGGTTACAAAAGAAGAGGGAACATTTTATCATTTTGCAGTGGTACTTTCCCTGGCGTGGGCAGCGTTACTGATTATCTGTGCCATGATGGAAATTCATGAGTACAGCCTTAGCAAAACACTTTTGTTTATGGTGGCATCTGTTTTTGCCATGATGGTGATGGTATTTATCTTATTACTGTTTTTTAGCATGATTAGTCAGGGAATTGCCTATTTCGTATCAATTGCCAAAGAAATCATGTTTCGGATGTAACGGGTAGGGGGGAAAGAAAAACATGAAAGTGAAAGCTGCATTGAAAGAACAGGCAAAAAGCCTCCTGGTGCCAGTATTGTTTCTTCTGGCAATTGGAATTGTGGCACTTACTGTATCTCTTATTCCGGAAGAAGAGGAGACAGCAGAGGTGATACCGGTAAGCAAATATGAGGGAAACGGCGGGGAGCTGGTACTGGAAAATGATTCCGTAAAGTTTGTACTGGATGCAGAAACAACACAGTTTTCCGTGACACAGAAGGATAACGGAACCGTGTGGTACTCAAATCCACAGGATGCAGATGAAGATCCGGTGGCATTGCCGTCAGACATTGAGAATCTTAAGTCCACGCTGCTTTTGACATACAGTACCATTAACGGAGTTGATACACTGTACAACAATTATAAATATAGTATCGCGGCTAAAAATTATGAGATTGAGCAGGGAACAGATTTTATCAAAGTTCACTATTCGGTTGGCGAGATGGAAAAAGAGTTTATGATTCCAAAAGTCATCACAGAGGAACGGATGCTTTCTTTTATGGAGCAGATGAGTAAAACGGACGCCAGCAATGTAGGGGATTCTTACAAGAAATATGATATTAACAATCTCGGAAAGAAAGATAACCGTGAGGAACTTTTAGAACAGTATCCGGTTCTTGAAACAGAAGTCATTTATGTACTGCGAAACGGTGTAAAAGACAATATGAAAAAGAAGTTAGAACAGTATTTCGCAGATGCCGGTTATACCGCAGAGGATTATGCTTCTGACAAGGAGCTTGACTTATCAGAATCATCTTCATCAAAACCGGTCTTTAATATCAGTGTGGTCTATCGGTTAGAAGGTCAGGATTTACTGGTATCGGTTCCGATGAATGAAATTGAGTATAAAGAGGATTATCCGCTTATTACGGTAAATGTGCTTCCTTATTTCGGGGCAGGCACAACGAATGAAGAAGGCTATCTGCTGGTGCCGGAAGGAGGAGGTTCGATTATCAATTTTAATAACGGAAAGACAGCGCAGAGCAGTTACTATTCCAGTCTTTACGGATGGGATATGGCGCAGGGAAGAGATTATCTTGTGCATGAAACGCGTGTTTATTATGGACTGTTCGGAATTTCCAAAGGAGACAGTTCCATGCTGTGTATGTTGGAGGACGGAGCTTCCTATGCGGGCATCAATGCAGATATCAGTGGAAGAAACAACAGCTATAACTTTGTAAGCGCAAATTACACCCTGCTTCACAGGGAACAGTGTGATGTGGCAGATAAATATAACGGTGAGATGTTTATGTATGAGCAGGCAATTCCGGATGAGACAATTGTGCAGCGTTACCGTTTCGTTGATTCCGGCAGCTATGTGGATATGGCAAATGTGTATCATGACTATCTGGAACAGAAATATCCGGATGCTTTTGTGAAGAAAGAGGATACAGATGTACCGGTAGCAGTTGAAATTCTTGGAGCAGTTGATAAAGTAGAACAAATCTGTGGAATTCCTGTGTCGAGACCGCTTGCACTCACTACATATGAAGAGGCGGAAGAGATGATAACGGATTTAAAGAAATCCGGAATTGAGGACCTTTCGGTGAAGTTAAGTGGTTGGGCAAACGGTGGTATCAATCAGAAGATTTTAAAGAAGGTAAAATTAGTTGGAAGACTTGGAAGTAAAAAAGATTTAAAGAATCTGACTTCCTGTGCCGCAGAGAATCAGGTAGACCTTTATTTAGACGGAGTAGCGACCTATGAATATGACAGCAATCTTTTGAATGGCTTTCTTGTTTTCAGGGATGCGGCAACCTTTGCGAACGAGAAGAGAGTGAAGCTACTTCCGTTTGACAAAATTTATTATGGTGAGCAGAATGACCAGAACCCGTATTATTTACTGAAGCCGGAGATAATTCTTCAGAATGTAGAGAATCTTTCAAAGGCAGCGGACACTTACGGTGGGGCAGGGATTTCACTCCGGGATATCGGTTATGAATTGTCGGCGGATTATAACCAGAAACAGCTTGTGACCAGAGAGAACATGAAGAAAGAGCAGGTGGCACTTTTAAATGGAATCAAGGCATCCGGTCAGAAGATTATGACCAATATGGGAAACGATTATACACTCGGTGTGACGGATTTTATTACCAATATGGATTTAAACGGTTCCGGCTATACCATTTTAGATGCGGCAGTTCCTTTTTATCAGATTGCGATTCATGGATATGTGAATTATGCAGGGGAGGCATTAAACCTGACAGCTGATTGCGAGGAAGAGCTTTTAAAATCAGCAGAGTATGGAGCAGGACTTTATTTTTCCCTGATGGATGCAGATGCTACAGAATTGCAGAACACGAAGTATACACAGTATTTTGGCGCAAATTATGAGGCTTCAAAGGATGAACTTTTTGCAATTTATACAAGATATCAAAAGGAGCTTGGCAGTGTTTTTCATCAGAGAATCGTAGACCATGCAATTTTAGACAGTGGCATTACACTTACTGTTTATGAAGATGGAACAAAGGTATATGTAAATTATAACTATGATAATGTAACGATGGACGGAATAGAGATACCGGCAAGGGATTATCTGGTGATGCCGTAAAATGAGGGAAAGGGGTTATACGATATGAAGAAGCAAAGGAAGTTAAGAGGGCTTCAAAGAAAAAAGATGGTAGCCGGATATCTGTTTATCATGCCTTTTATCCTTGGTTTTCTGGCATTTATGGTGAAGCCGTTTTTGCAGTCACTTTATATGAGCTTTTGTAATGTGGAGATAAGTTCGACCGGTTTTCATATGATTTTTGCCGGAATGGCCAACTATATCAGAGCCTTTACCATAGACACGGAATTTAACCGTCTTCTGGTCGAGGAAATTGCCAAGATGACATACAACTCACTGGCAATCATGGTATTCAGTTTCTTTGTGGCACTGATTCTGAATCAGAAATTTAAGGATGCGTCATGCTGCTCATGCAGCGAGAAGACGGTAACATCCGATGAAAAGAATAGATTTTTCGATTTTTTTGAAAAAAAATTGCGCGGAAATTTTTCTAAAATAATTTCAAAAATAATAACTATTACTACTTGACATTCCGCACGAATCTGCTATACTGTAGATGTCGAAAGACAAAAGACCTTCCGGAGGTGCAGCATGCGAATCACGCATGAGGCGGATTACGCAATCCGTATTATGTACTGTTTGGCTGAGCGAAATCAGACGATCAGTGCAAAGCAAATTTCAGATGACAGCGGGGTTCCTTCTCGGTTCGCTCTGAAAATCCTGCGCAGGCTGACGCAGGCCGGTCTGACAGAGTCCTTTAAGGGCGTCAGCGGCGGCTACCAGCTCGCCCGCGCAGCAGATCAGATCTCCCTCGGTGAGATCATTGAGGTAATCGACGGTCCGATTGAAATCAACCACTGCCTGAGCAGTGAATTTGACTGCAGCCGCGTGCAGCAAAAAAATGAATGCACATTTCACCGGCTGTTCAGCGCAATCAATCAGGATATCCGCAGCAAATTATATGACCTGCCTCTGTCACAGTTCGTGCCGGAGAAAAATCAGGCATAATAATTATATTTTGAGTTCAAACACACGATACTATACTATATTATTTAGGAGGATATGATTATGGCTAAGTTTGTATGTACTGTATGTGGCTATGTATACGAAGGCGACGCAGCTCCGGAGCAGTGCCCGGTATGTAAGGCACCGGCTAAGATGTTCAAGGAAGTAGCTGGCGAAATCGAGCTGGCAGCTGAGCATGAGTACGGCGTATACGAAAAGACCGTTGCCAACAACGACAACGTTTCCGCTGAGGACAAGGAATATATTCTGGAGCAGCTGAAGGCAAACTTCAACGGCGAATGTTCTGAAGTTGGTATGTATCTGTGCATGGCTCGCATCGCACACCGCGAGGGCTATCCGGAAATCGGTCTGTACTGGGAAAAGGCAGCGTATGAAGAAGCAGAACACGCTGCAAAGTTCGCAGAACTGCTGGGCGAAGTCGTAACCGATTCCACCAAGAAGAATCTGGAGATGAGAGTAGATGCCGAGAACGGTGCAACCGCAGGTAAGTTTGATCTGGCTAAGAGAGCCAAGGCTCTGAACCTGGATGCTATCCATGACACCGTTCATGAGATGGCTCGTGATGAGGCAA
>OHZL01000659.1_pt1 | contig 11265 bp, 8 predicted proteins | sample 1580531 | NCBI WGS metagenome assembly OHZL01 (sample SAMEA3882522, study PRJEB24775) | human gut metagenome | biome: human-associated habitat; feature: intestine environment; material: feces | place: Netherlands | collected 2009/2010 | reverse complement strand
GGTGGAGGGGATGTTTCGGGCCGGCCATCGTCGGCCTCCAATCCAATGATGCCCTCGACCTGGTGTTCGAACATGAACGAGAAGGTTCTGCGTTCCACGTCTTTTCTGCCGTCGGTATCCACCACCAGCAGAATTTTCCCATTGCGCCAGGCTTCGTCCTGCGCGCCTTGGATCACCTGGCCGGCGAAGGGCGATGTGGCCACTCCGTCGCTGATGAAGCCGATGATGTCGGAGCGGCCTCGGGCCAATCCGCGGGCGAGCGCGTTGTGATGGTAGCCGAGTTCGTCAGCGGCCCTGCGCACCTTGCGGCGTGTGGATTCCGTGATCCGCACGTCCCGGTTGTCGTTCACCGCCCATGAGGCGGTTGCGATGGAGACACCAGCCGCTTCGGCCACGTCCCGCAATGTCACTTTCGCCATGCCCGCGTATCAGCCCCGTCCGACGCCTAGCGCATCAGGTTGCGCAGGACGTACTGGAGAATACCTCCGTTGCGGTAGTAGTCCGCTTCGCCTGGCGTATCGATGCGAACGACGGCATCGAATTCGGTCGTGGAACCGTCCGCGTGGGTGGCGGTGACGTGGACCGTCTTCGGGGTGACGCCCTTGTTGAGTTCCTCGACACCGGAGATGTCGTAGGTTTCGGTGCCGTTCAGGCCGAGGCTCTCATACGATTCGCCTTCGGGGAACTGCAATGGCAGCACGCCCATGCCGATGAGGTTGGAACGGTGGATGCGTTCGAAGCTTTCGGTGATGACGGCTTTGACACCCAACATGACGGTGCCCTTGGCGGCCCAGTCACGGGAGGAGCCGGTACCGTATTCCTTGCCTGCGAGCACGACGAGCGGCACATCATGGTCGATATAGTCGCGAGACGCTTCGAAGATCGTGGTCGGCTTCTTGTCGAGGAAGTCGTAGGTGTAGCCACCAGGGGTGATTTCCTCGCCGACGGAGGCGAGCAACTGGTTGCGCAGGCGGATGTTGCCAAACGTGCCGCGGACCATGACCTCATGGTTGCCTCGACGGGAACCGTAGGAGTTGAAGTTCTTCGGTTCGACGCCACGGTCGGTCAGGTATTTGCCTGCCGGGCTGTAGGCCTTGAACGCGCCTGCCGGGGAGATGTGGTCGGTGGTCACGGAGTCGCCGAGCAGCGCGAGCACGCGGGCGCCGTGGATGTCCTTGACCGGATCCGGGGTGGCCTTCATGCCGTCGAAGAAGGTCTGCTTGCGCACGTAGGTGGAGTTCTCATCCCATGCGAACAGTTCGCCTTCCGGCACGTCAAGGCCCTTCCAACGGCGGTCGCCTTCGAACACGGAGGCGTAATCCTTGAGGAACATCTCGCGGCTGACGGTGCCATCCACCACTGCGGCGACTTCCTCATTGGTAGGCCAGATGTCCTTCAGGTACACGTCGTTGCCGTCCTGGTCCTTGCCGAGCGGCTGGGTTTCGAAATCGAAATCCATAGTGCCGGCGAGCGCGTAGGCGATGACAAGCGGCGGGGACGCGAGGTAGTTCATCTTGACGTCCGGGCTGATGCGGCCTTCGAAGTTGCGGTTGCCGGAAAGCACGGCGGTGACGGTCAGGTCGTTGGCGTTGATGGCCTCGGAGATTTCCGGCAGCAGCGGGCCGGAGTTGCCGATGCAGGTGGCGCAGCCGAAGCCGACCAGCTGGTAGCCGAGCGCGTCGAGATCATCCTGCAGACCGGCGGCCTTCAGATAGTCGGCGACGACCTGGGAGCCCGGAGCAAGTGACGTCTTGACCCACGGCTTGGGCTTCAGTCCCTTGGCATGCGCGTTGCGGGCGATCAGGCCGGCGGCGATCATGACGGACGGGTTGGAGGTGTTGGTGCACGACGTGATGGACGCGATCGCCACGTCGCCGTTCTTGATATCGAAGTCGCCGCGGAAGTCAGTGGATACCGCGATCGGCTTCTGCACGGTTTTGTCGGTTTCGTATGCCGGTAGCGTGGCTTCGAACTTCTCTTTCGATTCGGACAGCCTGATGCGGTCCTGAGGACGCTTCGGGCCTGCGATGGACGGCACGACGGTGCCGAGGTCGAGTTCCAGGTATTCGGAGTACTGCGGTTCTACGTAGTCCGGATCGGTGGCGTCGCCCCAGAGCTTGTTGGCTTTCGCGTAGGCTTCGACGAGAGCGATCTGCTCTTCGGAACGGCCGGTCAGACGCAGGTAGTCGAGGGTGACGTTGTCGATCGGAAAGATGCCACAGGTGGAGCCGAATTCCGGTCCCATGTTGCCGATGGTGGCGCGGTTGGCCAGCGGCACGGAAGCGATGCCTTCGCCGTAGAATTCCACGAATTTGCCGACCACACCGTGCTGGCGGAGCATGTCGGTGATGGTGAGGACCACGTCGGTGGCGGTGACGCCTTCCGGAATGGAACCGGTGAGCTTGAAGCCGACGACGCGCGGCACGAGCATGGAGATCGGCTGGCCGAGCATGGCGGCTTCGGCTTCGATGCCGCCGACGCCCCAGCCGAGCACGCCCAGACCGTTGACGGTGGTGGTGTGCGAATCGGTGCCCACGCAGGAGTCGAGGTAGGCGAGGTCGCGACCGCGCTCCCCCGCCTTGGTCATGACGACTTTGGCGAGGTATTCGATGTTGACTTGGTGGATGATGCCGGTTCCCGGCGGCACCACGCGGAAGTTGCGGAAGGCCTGCTGGCCCCAACGCAGGAACTGGTAGCGTTCGCCGTTGCGCTGGTACTCGATGTCCATGTTTTGCTGGACCGCGTCGGCGATGCCGTACTTGTCGATCTGCACGGAATGGTCGATGACCATGTCGGACTGGACCTGCGGGTTGATGACTTCCGGATCTCCGCCAAGCTCCTTGACGGCGTCACGCATGGTGGCGAGGTCGACGATGCACGGCACGCCGGTGAAGTCCTGCATGACCACGCGGGACGGGGTGAACTGGATCTCGTGGCTCGGCTGTGCGGCCGGATCCCAATCCAACAGGGCCTTGACATGATCATCCGTGATGTTGGCGCCATCGATGTTGCGCACCAGGTTCTCAACAAGAACCTTCAACGAATACGGGAGATGATCGATGCCCGGCAAATCCGCGATACGGTAAAAGTCGTAATCCTTGCCGCCCACCTTCAGGGTGTCGAGCTGGTCGTCGCGCACAGACATGCTACCTCCGAGCTTTTGTGGCTGGTTGAAACTTTCCAGCAGCCGATTATCCGTTGCCAACGATACAGCCACGTTACTTCAGCACTGGCGTGTCTTCTTGAAACGTGAGAAAATGGCGACTATTTTCGGCACGCACCACAGGCACAGCACGAAAATGATGGCGGACACCACAAGCGCGATGCCCGTCGCCGCGAGCATTTCGCCGGACGGTATCACGAGCGCGAAGAAACGCGCGACGGGCGGAATGAACATGCCGGCCACGCCCGCCACGGCGAACGCCAATACCAGACCGCCTCTCCACGAGTTGAGTGGACGGGCCACGCGCGCCAGTACGAAGATGCCCATCATCAGCAGGATAATCGCGTTGACGCCACGAAGCATGCCCAGCTGCGCGGCGGAATGCTGTGCGTCCCAGCCCATGAACTTCGGCAACAGCCACGAATCGGCGAGAATCGACAGAGCCGTGGCGATGCCTCCCGGCAATGCGAAGTGCACCACGCGCCTGAGGAAGCCCGGAATGTAGCGGCGCGTGTTCGGCGCAAGCGCGAGGATGAACGCCGGCATGCCGATGGTGAGTGCGCCGATGTAGGTGATATGGCGGGGCAGGTATGGGAATGGGATCTGCGTCAGCACCACGCCGAGCGAGATCAGCGCGGAATATACGGTTTTGACGAGGAACAGGCTGGCCACGCGTTCCATGTTGGCCATGACCTGGCGTCCACGTGCCACCACATCGGGCAGATGCGAGAATTTCGAATCGACGAGCACCACTTGTGCGACGGCTTTGGTGGCGGGTGCCGCGTTGCCCATCGCGATGCCCAGGTCGGCCTCCTTGATGGCGAGCGCGTCGTTCACGCCGTCGCCGGTCATCGCCACGACATGATCGCCTAGGTGCAGCGCCTGGACGATCGCCTTCTTCTGGTCGGGCAGGACACGGCCGAGCACGTCCACGTTCTCCAGTACTTTCGCCAGTTCCGTGATGTCGGCGGGCAGTTCGCGCGCGTCCATGAAGCGTGGCTCCGCGTCTCCGGTGAGCCGTACTTTTCTTGCGATCGCACCGACGGTGACGGGATTGTCGCCGGAGATGATGCGGCAGCGCACGCCCTGCTCGCGGAACCAGGCGAGTGTGGCTTCGGCGTCGTCGCGAATGTGCTCGGAGCATAATACCAGCGCGACGGGCCGCGATGCGGGATCGATGGCGGGATCGCTTTGGTAATCGGCGGGCGCCTTGCCGTCATGCCGTGCGATCAGCAGCACGCGGTTGCCGTCGTGTGCGGAATCGTTGACCAGTCGAAGAACGTCGGCGTAATCGCCATCCAAGTGGGACAGCACGACTTCCGGCGCGCCCATCGTCCATACCGCGCCGTCATCGGCAATCGAGCTCCATTTGCGTGCCGACGAGAACGGAACGCGCGCCGCGACGGGACCGGCGGAGAATCCCTGCTTGCCCAGTCCGTTGAGAATCGCCAATCCGGTGCCGTTCGGCTGTCCTTCGTTCGACAGGTCGTACAACGCCTGTTTCACGGCATGTTCGTCAACGGTATTGGCTCCGATGCCATCCAGCATGCGTATTTCGTTGAGCATGATGCCGCCGTCGGTGACGGTGCCGGTTTTGTCGAGGTTCAGGCAGTCCACGCGTGCGAGGGTCTCCACGGATTCGAGCTCCTGCACGAGCGTGTTCTTGCGTGCCAAACGGATGGCGGCGAGCGCGAAGTTGAGCGAGGTGAGCAGTACGAGGCCTTCGGGGATCATGCCGACCACGCCAGCCACGGCGGACACCACGGCGGAACGCCATTGGCCGGTGGAGACGGCTACGTCCCAACCGCCGACCGCGTGCACCTGCGACCAGATGAGCAGCACGCACAGCGGCACGACGAGGAAGGTCATGAATTTGAGGATGGTGTTGATGCCCTTGTTGAGGTCGGACACGGTCTTTTTGTAGACCTTCGCCTGCGCGGTCAAGGTGGCGGCATAGCTGTGCGCGCCGACCGCGTTGACCTTGACCAAGGCCATGCCGGAGACCGCGGTGGATCCGGAATAGATGTCGTCGCCTTCGTTCTTGCGCACGGTGCGCGATTCGCCAGTGAGCATGGATTCGTCGAGTTCCAGGCCCCAGGTGCGCACGATCTGCGCGTCGGCGGGAACCTGTTCGCCGGAGCGGATCCACATGAGGTCGCCGAGCACGATTTCGTTGTGCGGCACTTCGACGTCCTTGCCGTCGCGTCGTACGAGATAGTCGGAGGCTACGAGGATGGAAAGCTTGTCGAGCGTTCGTTTGGCTTTCAGTTCGGTGATGATGCCGATGCCGGTGTTGATGAGGATGACGAGGCCGAACACGGCGTCTCTCCATGATCCCGTGACCAATACCATGACCATGGCGGCGAAGATGATGCCGTTGAACAGGGTGAACACGTTGGCTCGCACGATGTCGGCGAACGAACGTGACGTGGACGATTTGACGGCGTTGACCTGCCCGCTTTCCGTAAGGGCGGCGACTTCCGCTGCGGTGAGCCCCTTTTCACTGGTTTCAGGCATGGTTTGACTTTCACTCATGCTGCCAGCCTACCGCTTGGCGATGCGCACCCGCAGGCTTTTCCCGTAAAGCTCCGGCAAAATTCAGGGTTTTCTCAGGGTGCGTTCAGCGCCACTCATCCGAACCGATTCGAACTCACCCGAATGCGTGGAGCGGTTCACTGTTTGCCGCCGTGGCTGATGGTGGTGACGAGGATTGTTCTGTCGTGCGGGTCGTTGTTGGCTATGCCGGCTACCGCGTCGGCGAGCGGCGTCGCATCCGTCATGCGGTCGTTGATTGTGAGCGTCGCCGCGAACAGCGTGCTGTCGGTCGGCGTGGCGATCGGGTTGAGCAGTGCCACTGGAATGCCCGCCTGTCTTGCGGTTGTCAGCGTGTCGTACCAGCCGTCATGGTTCACGCCGGACACGTCGATTCCCGAAATGACGATGATGCTGACCATGCGTTGCGCCATATCCTCGACCGCTTGCCGGGCGGTGTCCTGCATGTCGACCGTGCCGGCGACCGGCAGATACACCGGCCTGAGCCCGCCCGCCTCCATGGCATCCAACGCCAGGCGATCGGTCTGTTCGTCTTGGGAGCCGATCATGGCCACGTCGAGACTGTTGCGGTCCTTCATGCTGTGGGCGACCGCATCGCCTGCGGACTGCGTATCTCCCACCGCGGCATTGTTCGGCGTGCAGCCGGCCAGCATGGAGATGCCGAAGACGGCTGCAAGGAGACCGGCTGCGGCACGCCGCGCAAAACCGGTCATCGTGTGGCTTTCCTGAATAGCGCCACCGTTTCGACATGGTGGGTGGTCGGATAGATGTCGAATGCGCGAATATCGGCAAGATCGTATCCGAGCGAGGCCAATGTGGCGGTGTCGCGTGCCAGCGATGCCGGGTCGCAGGCGATGTATACGACGCTTCGCGCGCCGGATTCGGCGATCTGCCTGCATACCTTCGCACGTGCGCCGGCACGCGGCGGATCAAGCACCACGATATCGGGTTTGGCCAAATCGTTGCGTACGTTGGCAAGCGTCTTGGCCACATCGCCCACACGGGCGTCGACATTGCCCAAATGGATGGCCCTCAGATTGCGTTGCGCGTGTTTGACAGCGGTCTTGCCACCTTCCACGCTCAGCATGCGCGTGCGGCCGGCGCTTAACGTGGCCAACGGCAGCGTGAACAGGCCGGAACCGGAATACAAATCCCACAGGCATGCGGAAGCGGCGCCGTCAAGCTCGCCATGCACCAAGGACATCACATGGCCGGTCAACGCGATCGGCGCGTGACGGTGCATCTGCCAGAATCCGCCGGCGTCCACACCATATTCGAATTCACGTCCGCACACCGTCACCTTTTCGGTAAGCTCGCGATTGCCCGCCGTCACCTCGCCATCGACGAGCACGGCGTAGTTGTCGGCGATTTCGGCATTGCCGCGAGGCTCGGGAACAGACAGACGAATCTGCGATCCGGGAGTGAATCCCCCATCCCACACGTGTTCCTTCTCGGCCACGTTAAGCAACGCGCGACTGGCCAACGGCATGGTGTCGATCGGCACGCGCACGTGGGTGCCGCGTCTGCGCATGGACGGTCGGCCGTTCTCGTCCGCGATCATCTCGATGCGGGTACGCCAGTGCAGCCCCTGCTCCGCCTCATCCTCGGGCATGCGCTCGATCGGCACGTCAACGTCGACATGGCCGAGACGTCTCATCTGTTCGGCGATGGACATGGATTTCCATTTAAGCTGTCCGGGCAGTGAGACGTGCACCAAATCGGCACCGCCGACGCCGCCGCCCATGGCAAGCGGACCCGCCAACGGCCATACGGGTTCGACGCGGTCCTCGCTGGCTTCCAGCACTTCCGTCACTTCGCCAGTCCAAAAACGGTCCTCGCGATCATGTGGCTCGTCCAAAACGACGCGTACCAGCTCGCCCGGCAACGCGAATCGCACGAACACGACGCGTCCGTCGATGTGGCCGACGCAACGGCCTTGGTCGGCATATCGTTCGATGCGGATGGTCGATTCCATCAGTGCTGTTCCTCCGTTTCGTTGTTGTCGTCCATCGCGTCGGCGTTTGGTTCGGCCAACGTCTTATGCCGATGCATAGGGGTGGCCACGATGAGGTACGACACCCAGATGGCCAACGCCCAGAACGGAATGCCCATGAGCAGACGTGCAGTGCCGAGCCAGCCGACCTGGTTGGACAGGTACAACGGCACCTGCACCACCAGTCGCAGTGAGAACACACCGATCCACAACGCGGTGATGATGGTGTACGCGCGGTTCAATGCCTTGTCGCCACGCCAATCGGCAAGCCATGCGCGCAGATGCTCGGTTGGCAGTGTCCGGATGAATTCGATCACCAAGCCAAGTCCCGGTACACGTACCATCAACGAAATGGCGAGCAGCACGATGTAGAAGGCGTTGGTCAGGAATCCGAACATGTAGTAGTTGCGCGCCTCGTGGCTGTTCCATGCCCAGATCAGGCAGATGCCGACTGCCAGAAGGCCGGAGACGGCGCCCATGACGGATTGGCGTTGGCATAGGCGGACGATCACCTGCAGTACGGCGAGGGCTGCGGATACGCCGATGGTCAGATGCAGGTCGGAGGTGATGACGAACATCACCACGAACACCACGCCCGGCAGCATCGATTCGACGACGCCGCGCGGACCGCCGATCGCGTCGATGACGGAGAAATCGTCGGCATCGCCGGCGTCGGCGAGCGCGCCGAGGCCGGTTCTTTTCTTGGTTTCGGTTTCAGCCATGCGTTTGTGTTTTCGTGGTCGTCGTTCGCTCAGCGCACTTCGGAGAACATCGGTCCACGCGACAACGTGGTCTTGACCTCGACCTGCTGGTCGGAGTCAAACGGTCCCTTCGGCTGGCCTGGAATGTCCATCGTCCTGCCTGCCTGTTCGGCTTCGGCGGCTTCCTTGGCGGCCTTGCGTTCGGCCGGGGCGACCGGCGGATGCATCGGGATGAGGTCACGCGGGGCCAGCGGGTCCTCGCCGCGTTCCACGACGATGTTGGAGAAAAGCTGGTTCAGCGCCTTGGTTTCGGCGTGGTCCGGATCGGTGGCGGCTTTGCCGGAGAAGATGCCGCGCAGCATCCACCGCGGTCCGTCCACACCGACGATGCGGGTGACGACCTTGCGTCCGCCCTTGACCACGACCGGCAGTGTCAGTTCGGTGCCGAACACGCCGTCGGTCTCCTTGGCGTCTTTGTTGGCCTCAACCAGGTCGGCGCGCACGTCATCCCACAGTCCCATGGTCTTCGGCGCGGCGAAGGCTTCGATCTCCACGCTGGAGGATCCGTAGGTGATGGTGGTGCCGAGCACCTGCTGGGTGGCGCGGTTGGCCTTCACGCGCAGTTCGATGCCTTGGAGGAACGGCAGATAGTAGGCGCCCATGTCGAGGTATTCGTCATAGTCGGGCACGTTCTCGTCGTCGACGTCCCACGGACCGTGCTCATCGCCACGGCCGTCGTACTCATCGGACGGTTCCGGAAGGATGGTTTCCTGAATTCCACCGGCGGGCGCCTCGGCGGTTTCGGAGATGGCCTCATCGGCCTTGTCGTTCTCTTCGGCGGCGGCTTCAGCGGCTTCCTCGCTCTGACGCTTCTTCTTGCCGAATCCAAACAGTCCCATGATGTTCCTCATTTCATTACGGTTGCAACCGTGACTAGCCTAGCACCCATGCTTAATACGGGCTGGGAATCGGAGTGTGTCCTCCTGTTGCCCGGCATTGGCCGGATGACGGCCGCAAAAACTCACACGTCGTAGGTGATGCTCAGCGGCGCATGGTCCGACCATCGCAGGTCGTAGGTCGGAGCTTTGTCGATGACGAATCCGCGGGCCGTTTCGGCGAGTTCGGGTGTGGCGAACTGGTAGTCGATCCTCCAGCCGACGTTGTTGTCGAAGGCGCGGCCCCGCTGGCTCCACCAGGTGTACGGTCCTTGGATGTCTCCGCACAGGGAACGCATCACATCCACGAATTCCAACTCCCCCAGCCATTTGTCCACGTAGGCGCGTTCCTCGGGCAGGAAGCCGGCGTGCTTCTCGTTGGCTTTCGCGTTCTTGATGTCGAGCGGCGTGTGCGCGATGTTGAAATCGCCGCACAATACCGCCTGCTTGCCGCCGTGCGCCGCTTCATCGCGCAGTTGTCCCATACGTACCAGCATGGTGTCGAGGAAACGGTATTTCTGCTTCATTTTCTCCGGATCGTCGGTGTTGCCGGCGTGCACGTACACGCATACGACAGTGACGGTGTACCCTTGCGGGGTCTTCACATCCGCTTCGATCCAACGGCCGGAATCGACGTCCTCGGCAAGTCCCGGCAGTCCGTAGCGCTTGTCGATGACGGGCAGCGCGGAGAGCAGACCGACGCCGGCGCGTCCCTTGATACGGCAGATCTCGTTCATGCGATCAAGCCCGCTTTGGTCGGCGATGCGTCCGGCGGTCGCGTATTCGAAGCCGAATTCGTCGAAGATGGGGTCGATTTCGTTTTGCGGGGCGCGTACTTCCTGCATGCACCACACGTCCGGCGTGTTCTTCGCGGCCCATTGCTCGATGCCTTTGCGTTTCGCCGCGCGGATTCCATTCACATTCGATGTCGTGATTGTGATCGTCATAGCGCCTTAGCCTAGCCGGAATACAAGAAAACCTCCCTTGTGGGAAGGGAGGTTTTCCAGATGGCTGACGCGATCAGTCGAGTCCGAGCTGCAGCTTGCCGCCTGGGATGGCGTCCAGCAGGTCGCGGGTGTACTGCTTCTTCGGATGGTCGAAGACCTCGTCGGTGGTGGCATGCTCCACCAGCTTGCCGTGCTGCATCACCACGACCTCATCGGCGATCTGACGCACCACCGCCAGATCATGGGTGATGAACAGGTAGCTCAGTCCCTTTTCCGCCTGCAGGTCGTTGAGCAGGCGAAGCACCTGGTCCTGCACCAGCACGTCCAATGCGGAGACGGCCTCGTCGCAGACGATCACATCCGGATCGAGGGCCATGGCGCGCGCGATGGCGATGCGCTGCCTTTGGCCGCCGGAAAGCTCGTTCGGATAACGGCTCATCACCGATTCCGGCAATTCCACCATGTCGATGAGCTCGCGCACACGCTTGGCACGGCTCTTCTTGTCTCCGATGCCGTGGATGCGCAGCGGCTCCTCGATGGAACGGAAGATGGAGTACATCGGGTCGAGCGAACCGTAGGGGTTCTGGAACACCGGCTGAACGTGGCGGCGGAAACCGAGCAGATCCTTGGCCTTGAACGTGGAGGTGTCGCGGCCTTCGTAGAACACCTTGCCGGAAGTGGGCTTGTCAAGACCGCCGAGCATATGGAGAAGTGTTGATTTACCGCTGCCTGATGTTCCGACGACTGCGGCAAATTCACCGTTTTCGATGGCAAGGTTTACATTTTGTAATGCGTGTACGGCATTGTCACCTGAGCCATAGATTTTTGTAAGATTTTCTGTTTTTAGTATTGTCATAATGACCTCCGTTCTGAAAAAATATCTGTAAGATTTTACTATAATAGTATGGCATATAAAACTTTCCAAAATCTTTCAGAACACAATATGAAATCTTACAGTTTTGAAAGAAATACG
>OHZL01000648.1_pt1 | contig 11436 bp, 8 predicted proteins | sample 1580531 | NCBI WGS metagenome assembly OHZL01 (sample SAMEA3882522, study PRJEB24775) | human gut metagenome | biome: human-associated habitat; feature: intestine environment; material: feces | place: Netherlands | collected 2009/2010 | reverse complement strand
GATGAGAATCGGCCGGCCCTGGCTTTTGAGACAGAAAAAGAGGGATTCCTATGGGAAAAAAGAAAACATGGAAAAATATAAAAAGAGCATTTCCATTATATATAATGGTAGCGCCGGGATTTTTATATCTTTTAATTAATAACTATGTGCCGATGACCGGTATCATCATTGCTTTTAAACATTTGAATTTTGCAAAAGGAATTTTGCACAGTGACTGGGCGGGGCTTTCCAATTTTAAATATCTGTTTAAAACACCGGATGCAGCACTGATTACAAGAAACACATTATTATACAATTTTGCATTTATTGTCGTTAATACGACGGTATCTATTCTGATTGCAATTTTACTGAGTGAATTAAGAAGCAAGACAAAAGTGAAAATTTTTCAGTCTGCTGTTCTGATTCCATCTTTGATTTCGATTATCATTGTCAGCTATCTGGTATATGCGTTCTTAAGCGGACGTACTGGCTTTGCTAATGGACTGCTGACTTCTCTTGGAAAAGAAAATATCTCATTTTATACCGAGTCAAAATACTGGCCATTCATCCTGATTTTTGTAAACTGCTGGAAGGGAGCCGGATATTCATCCATTATTTATCTGGCAGCGATTCTTGGAATTGACCAGGAAATGTATGAGGCAGCTGAGATTGACGGAGCAACAAGATGGCATAAAATCAAATGTATTACCCTTCCGCTGCTGAAATCTACAGTAATCACAATGACACTGCTGTCCATCGGAAGAATTTTCTATTCTGATTTTGGTCTGTTTTATCAGGTACCAATGAACTCGGGAGCGCTGATCAATGCAACCAACACGATTGATACTTACGTATATCGAGGACTGATTGAGCTGGGTGACATCAGTATGTCATCGGCAGCCTGTGTATATCAGTCGCTGATGGGATTTGCACTTGTCATGATTGCAAACTGGCTTACAAAACGTTACAGCAGTGAGAATGCACTGTTCTGACAGAAAAGAGGACAAAATTATGGTAGGAAAACAGGAACGGCGTTATCAGAGAATGATCACGGTAGTTCTGGCACTGATTTCACTGATTATGGTGATTCCGCTGGTGCTTCTGGTGGTTGCATCGTTTACAAGCAACAATGAGATTGTGCTGCATGGATATTCTTTCTTCCCAAAAGAACTGAGTCTGGAAGCATACAGGTACATTTGGAACGAGAGGGCACAGGTTTTCCATGCATATGGAATCACCGTTCTGGTAACCGCGATTGGAACAACGATTGGCGTGATGATGACACTTTTGTATGCGTATGTACTGGCACATGAGAAATTTCCTGGAAAAACATTTCTTGCATTTTATCTGTTTTTCACGATGCTGTTTAATGGTGGACTGGTACCGACCTATATTATGTATACCCGCTACCTGCACATGAAAAATACGATTCCGGCATTAATTATACCGGGTCTGCTGATGAGTGCTTTTAATGTGATTCTGACAAGAACGTATATTCAGTCAAATGTACCGGCGGCATTAAGTGAGGCTGCCAAAATTGATGGTGCAACAGAGTTTCAGGTATTCCGCAAAGTAGTTCTTCCTATGTGTAAACCGATCATTGCAACGGTCGGATTATTTGCCGGACTTGGTTATTGGAATGACTGGACGAATGGATTATACTATATTACAGATACTAACAAATTCAGCATTCAGCAGCTTTTGAATAATATGATTAAAAATATCGAATTTCTTTCCAAAAATGCGAACAGCAATATCAATCTGGCCAGCGTAGGAGGGGGAATCCCGCAGGAGACCGTGCGTATGGCAATCGCCATCGTCGGACTGCTTCCGATTCTGATCGTATTCCCATTCGTACAGAAATATTTTGTAAAAGGAATTTCTATTGGAGCTGTAAAAGGCTGAGAAAAAATTGGGGGAAAGCAAATGAAAATAAAAGAGATGGAAACAGAAAAACTGATTTCGCTTCTCTGCGGCGATCAGTTTATGAATACAAAAGCACTGCCGGAATACGATATTCCATCCCTGGAAATGAGCGATGGACCGATGGGGCTTCGCTATCAGAAAAAGGATAAGGATTCTCTTGGCATTAATCGAAGTGAACCGGCGACCTGTCTGCCGGCGGGAGTAGCAGTAGCGGCATCCTGGAACCCGGATGTAGCAGAGCAGGTAGGAACAATCATTGGATCAGAGGCGGCTGCGTACGGAGTGGATCTGGTGCTGGGACCGGCGGTTAATTTGGAACGGAATCCCCTCTGCGGAAGAAATGTGGAATATCTTTCCGAGGATCCGCTTCTTGCAGGAAGACTGGGAGGTGCCTATATCCGCGGCGTGCAGTCACAGCAGGTCGGCGCATGTATCAAGCACTTTGCTGCAAATAATCAGGAGACCGAACGGGAATATCTGAATGTAATCTGTGAGGAAGATGCCCTGCGGGATCTGTATTTAAAAGCATTTGAAATTGCAATCCGTGAGGGAAAACCGGCAGCGGTCATGACGAGCCTTTCGAAGATCAATGGAACATACTGTGCAGAAAATCGCTGGCTGTTCGATATTCTTCGAAAAGAATGGGGCTTTGACGGACTGGTCATGACGGACTGGTTCGGACTGGACGATCGGGTGAAATCGGCAGAGGCAGGACTGGATCTTGAAATGCCGGGAACGGATGGAAAAAGCACTGCTTATATGGTGGAGCAGTGGAAACAGGGCAGACTGAACGAACACGTGATCCGTGAGCGGGCAGAATGCATCATACGAAATGCGAGAAAGTGGAAGATTCCGAAAACGAAAAAGACAGAGGAAGAACGAGAGCTGCTTTTAAAAGAAAATCATGAAAAAGTCTGCGCAGCAGCAGAAGAAGCCATTGTTCTGCTGAAAAATAAAGAGGATATTCTGCCGCTGCAGCAGGGCAGAAAGCTGGCGGTTATTGGAGAATATGCGAGAGAACCTCTGTTTCAGGCGGAGGGCTCCGGAAAAGTAGAAGGAGCAGGAAAAGAAGACGCCTGGGAATGTGCAGAAAAATGGAACGGAGCAGATAATACACCGTTTGCGATGGGATATCGCAGGAACAATGTGGGAAGTGAAGCGGAGCAGCAAAAACTCCGGGATGAGGCGGTGAAAACAGCAGCGGATGCAGATGCGGTTCTGTTTTTCCTTGCTATGGATTTTGGTTTTGAAGGAGAAGGAAATGACCGTGTGCAGTATGAACTGCCGGAATACCAGGTGGCTCTTTTAAAAGAAATTGCTGCAGTTAATTCGAATGTAATTGCGGTTGTGATGAACGGCGGAGCCGTTGCCATGCCGTGGGCTGACGAAGTAAAGGCGATTCTGGAATGCTTCTACGGCGGTCAGGGGATTGGAAGAGCGATTGTGAAAGTGATAAGCGGAGAGGTGAATCCGTCCGGACATATGCCTGTGTCAGTTCCGGCGTTCCGGGAACAGATTATCTCGGATGAAAATTTTGCAGAGCAGACGGAGCAGGTGACGTACCGCGAGGGTATGTTTATGGGCTACCGAGGATACGAGACGAAAAAAATTCCGGTGCAGTTTCCGTTTGGATTCGGACTTTCGTATACAACATTTGAAATTACGGAGTGCAGCGTGGAGCAGGAGAAAATCACGGATTGTGAGAAAACAGTTCTGCGTGGAAAAATTAAAAATACGGGCAACAGAAAAGGGGCTCAGGTCGTTCAGCTCTATGTGAAAAATCCAAGAGCATGGAAAGCAAGGCCAGCCAGGGAACTTCGCGATTTTCAGAAAATCATACTGGAGGCGGGAGAAGAAAAAGAGTTTGTATTTTCCATTTCACGTGAACTGTTTGAACTCTACGATGAACGCGTTGATGAGCGGACGGTACCGCAGGGAATGTATGGACTTGAGCTTGGATTTTCAGTACAGGATATCCGTGCAACACAGAAGATCGAAGTAACACCGGTTTTTCCAGTACCAAAACAGATCCAGGGATGGGATAAAACGGAGCGTCTGCTGGAAACGAAGGCTGGGGAACAGATTTTTGAAGAGCTGTATCGTAAAATTACAGAAAAAGCAGGAGGAATCTTCGCGCAGCGTCTGAAAGAAGAGAAAAATGTAAGAGAAATGCTTCTTTCTCAGCCCATTCGTATCGTTCACCTGATGATCTGGAATGAGATGACAGATTCAGAATTAATTGCTATATTGGAAAAGGTAAATCAAGAACTGTATCATGACTACCGGGAAAAGATGCGGAGTTTGGAGAAAAAATGAAAACAATAGAAGAAATGAAATCCTTTCCGGCTGCAAGAAAAAATTACAGACCGGAAAAGGTAGAAAAACTGTCGGAAGAACAGATGAAATGGTTCCGGGATGCGAAGTTTGGCATGTTTATTCACTGGGGAGTATATTCGATGCTCGGAAAAGGGGAATGGGTGCTGATGAATGAGCATCTGGATGTGCGGAAGTATGAGACACTGAAGGATGACTTTCTTGCAGAAAATTTTGATGCGGAACAGTGGGCCAAAAATGCAAAGGCAGCGGGGATGAAGTACATGGTGCTGACAACACGCCACCACGATGGCTTTTGCCTGTTCGATTCGAAATGCAGTGATTTTACCGCAATGAAAGGAGCTGCACATCGGGATTTTGTTAAAGAATATGTGGAGGCGTGCCGGAAAGAAGGAATGAAAGTTGGCTTTTATTATTCTCCTCTCGACTGGCGCTTTCCAGGCTATTTCATGCCGGATCTTTACTGGGAGAGTGCAGAGGCACTGAAAAAACAGTGCCATGATCAGCTGATGGAGCTGATGAGTAATTATGGAAAGATTGATCTGCTCTGGTTCGACGGTGAGTGGCTTGCACTTGGAGGAATGGATTGGAATGGAGAAAGAGGCTGGTACAGGAAAGATGACTGGCAGACCAGTGAATATATGAGGGTCAATTATTTCTGGGAGTCGGAGAAACTGATAAATGAAATTCGACAGCTGCAGCCGGGTATTATGATCAATAACCGCGGCGGCTGGGAAGGCGATTTCCATGTGCGGGAACGCAGAATCGACGGGATGCGGACGGACAAGCCGTGGGACAGCAACGACTGTATTGCGGATTCCTGGGGCTATATCCCGGGCAGACCAGTGCTGCCGCTGCGCCAGCTGATTCAGAATCTGGTTTCAATCGTCGTGCGGGACGGCAATTATCTGCTGAATATCGGCCCGGACGGAACGGGAAAAATGGATGAGGAGCAGGTAGAACGCCTGCGCCAGGCCGGAGAATGGCTTTCGAAATACGGCGAAACGCTGTACGGCCTGCGCGGCGGCCCTGTGATTGCGGACCGCTGGGGCGGAACGACGTACCGCGACAACATTGTTTATGTGCATATTCTGGAATGGGAAAAAGATCAGATCACGTTTGAAATTCCGGGGAATACAATGGAAAAATGGAAAGTGATTTCCGGCGGAAAAGCAGAACTGACGGAAGAAAACGGAACCTTTTCGATCTCCGTCCCGATTCCGGAGCGCGACAGCATTGATACCATTCTGAAACTTACCTTTGCAGAACCGATTGTATGGGAGGGCTGCAAAGGACGGGAAAATGATGTGTATGGACTTGCGGACGGTCTGAAAGAAGAATAGAGGATACAAAAAAACGGATCGAGTATCTGACTTTAAAATCAGATGTTCGATCCGTTTTTTGCGTGTAAATCGTATCAATCGCTTACTGTTCATTTTCATCCTTCGGCAGCCGCACGATCCGTACCTTGTCGACTCTCCGGTCTGCCATTTTCAGTACGGTTACGTCGAGGCCATCCGAGACGAAATGATCGCCTTCCTTTGGCACGCGCTCGAGGATCCCCATGATCCATCCGCTGACCGTAAAGACGTCAAATTCTTTGTCAATATCGAGCTCTTCATACACCTTGTCGATGCTTGCCGTTCCGGTCACGAGGTATTCGTTTTCGGAAACTTTCTGGATTTCCTGTACAACCGCATCATGCTCATCCCAGATTTCGCCGACGAGCTCTTCGAGGATATCTTCCATGGTGATGATACCGTCGGTGCCGCCGAATTCATCAATGATAATGGCAATATGCGATTTCTTCGCCTGCATCTTTTTTAGCAGCGGGCCGACCTTCGTATTCTCGGTTACAAAGAGCGCCGGGCGGATGATGCTGCTTAGCGGTTTGTTGGTGTGGTAAATGTGGTTGTGGAAATCCTTCTGATACACAATTCCCACAATGTGGTCGATATCATCATCATACACCGGCAGCCGGGAAAATCCGGTGTCGGAGAAAGTCTTAGCGATCTCGGATTTCGTCGCATCGAGCGGAATGCCGATGACGTTGACACGCGGAGTAAAAATCTCTGCGGCCTCCATCTCCATGAAGCCGATTGCATTCTGAATCAGATCGCCTTCCTGGTCGTTGATGTCGCCCTCCTGGGTCGCCTCCTCGACGATGGTCATCAGTTCCTCATCGGTGATGCCGTGGTTTTCCGAGGATTTGAAGATGCGGGAGAGCAGCTTCTTCCACTGGGAAAAGAGAAACGTCACCGGGGTCAGCATGATCATCAGAATGTGGAGAAACGGTGCGGAAAATTTGGCGATCGTCTCCGGGGATTCTTTTGCAATGCTTTTCGGGGAAACTTCGCCGAAGATCAGGACCACGATAGTGGTTACGATCGTGGAAACCGTCGCACCGGAGTCGCCGCCGAGAAGCTTGATAAAAAGCACCGTGGCAAGGGAGCTGAGTCCGATGTTGACGATGTTGTTGCCGACGAGAATCGTGGAGAGCAGCTTGTCAAAGTTCTCCAGCAACTTTAACACCAGTTCCGCCCGCTTGTCGCCTTTTTCTGCCATATTTTTCATGCGGATGCGGTTCAGCGAGGTGAAAGAAGTTTCCGTCGCCGAAAAGTAGGCTGAGAGCATGACGCAGATAAGAATGATGATGAGTGACACAATGTCGCTGTTCATTTGTTTTTCCTTTCTTAGGAAACCGGGACACGATGCAAAAAATGTACAAAAAGACATAACCTATCTTGAATCTGGCGGAATCAAAGATAGATTATGTCTCCGTTTATCAAATGATGAAAATAAAGCATCGTCGAGGCATACTGCCTGAGTCGTCCATGTTTCTGTAATCCTTTCGTTGATCAGTAATCCCCTTTATTGTACGGTATGTGGGAATAATTGTCAATAAGGCATGCGAAAATCACAGGAAATACGAAACCGCATTGTTGTAGCTGATATTTTCCACCATCTCTTTCAGAAACTCCAGGTTCGCCGGGTACTCCCCGTTTTCCACCCAGTTTCCGATTTGATTGCAGAGAATCCGGCGGAAATATTCGTGGCGCGGGAAAGAGAGGAAGCTGCGGGAGTCGGTCAGCATGCCGATGAAGGTGGAGAGCATGCCGATGCTGGAAAGCGTCGCAAGCTGGGATTCCATGCCGTATTTGTGATCGTTGAACCACCATGCGGTACCGAACTGCACTTTTGAGCGGATGCCAGGCGCAGCAAAGTTTCCGGCCATGCTTGCAAGCATCGGGTTGTCGCCCGGGTTCAGGGAGTAGAGCACGGTTTTCGGCAGTGCGTCGTCCTCGTCCATATCGTTTAAGAAAGTGCCGAGCATAGGGGCAAAGGCGAAATCGTTCATGCTGTCAAAACCGGTATCGGCACCAAGCGCACGGAACATCCGCTTCGAGTTGTTGCGGAGTGCTTTGATATGAAGCTGCATGGCGATATTGTGCTTATGATACAGCCGTCCGAGGTTCGTCAGAAGGAAGCCCTTGTACATGCCGAGCTCTTTTTCGGTGAGAACACCGCCGTTCATGCGCTTCTCAAATACATCATTCGCCTCAGCAGCCGTGCATGGCACATAGAAGCAGCCCTCAAGGCTGTGGTCGCTGACAACGCAGCCGGCGGAGAGGAAGAAGTCGAGGCGGCAGGAGAGGGCATGCACCATATCCTCCGCGGATGCAATCGTCCTGCCGGCGGCAGCGGCAAGCTTTTCTACATATTCCGGGAAATCCGGCTTCTCGAGATGAACGGCGCGGTCCGGGCGGAAGGACGGCAGAACGCGGCAGGCAAAGTCTTCCTTCTGTAATGCCAGATGGCAGTGCAGATCATCTGCAGGATCGTCGGTGGTGCAAAGATGCGACACATGCTGGTCCAGAATCAGATTGCGCACGGTAAACTCCTTCGTCTGCAGTTTTGCATTCGCCTCATCCCAGATCTCCTTCGCTGCTGCGCGGGAGAGCGGTGTCGTGATGCCGAAGTACCGCTGCAGCTCCAGATGTGTCCAGTGGTATAAAGGATTGCCGATCGCGTTCTCAATCGTCTCGGCAAACGCCAGATATTTGTCGTAATCATCGGCGTTTCCGGTGATCAGATCCTCCGAAAAGCCCATCGCACGCATGGCACGCCATTTATAATGATCCCCGCCGAGCCAGACGCGTGTCAGATTCTCCATCTGGCGGTCTTCGAGAATCTCCTGTGGATTCAGATGGTTGTGATAGTCAAAAATGGGCATTTTTTCAGCCGCCTCGTGGTACAGTGTTTTCGCCGTATCGGTCTGCAGCAGAAAGTCAGCGTCCATAAAAGGTTTCATATGGAAATACCTCCCTTTTAGAATTGAGCAGTCAGCGCAGCAAGCGTATCTGCCACAGCGCCAGGTCCATGAAGCATCGAGACAAAAGCATTCAGCACACGGTCAGAAAGTCCGGCGGAAATCAGATCCACACCGAAAATCGAAGCATCGGAGAGCAGCGGAGCCAGCGTTTTGGAAAGCGCCTCACGGTCAGCCGGTGCGCCGAGTTTCAGATCCTGCACATACGGGCGGACCGTGGCAAGCAGCGGATCCGGGCTCAGATCAAATGCATCGCCGTTGTCATCCACGCCCATCAGATACCGCAGCCACCCAGCAAATACAGCCGGAATTGCCTGAAGATCCGAGAGTGACAGCTCCGGAGAAGCAAGATACGATTTGATCGTCTCACCGAACCGGATCGACAGCTTCTGTGACGTGTCGGTCGCAATTCGCTGCGGCGTATCCGGCATAAACGGGTTCGGGATGCGGATGTTCAGCACTTCATCGATAAACTGCTTCGGAGAGAGAATGCCAGGATCGGTGACAACCGGAAGTCCTTCCACATATCCGATGCGCTCCACGAGCTTTTTCAGTACCGGATTTTTCATCTCCTCACTGATCAGTTCATAGTCCAGCAGGCAGCCGAACACAGCGAGTGCGGTATGCAGCGGGTTCAGGCAGGTGCAGACCTTCATGCGCTCTGTTTTGTTGACAGTTTCCCGGTCGGTAAAGATCCATCCGCTCTTTTCCATCGGCGGCCGTCCGTTCGGGAAATGGTCTTCGACTACGAGGTACTGGCATTCCTCTGCATTGACGAACGGAGCAACGTAGGTGTGGCGGGAGGTGACGATCGGCTGTGCATCGGCGAGGCCGTCCTCCTCGAGTATCTTTTCGATGGAACCATCCGGCCGCGGGGTGATCTTGTCGATCATGGTCCACGGGAAGCTGACTTTTTCCGGGTTCTGCAGATAGGAGAGGAAGCCTGGCTGTACCAGCTTGTTTTCTTCCCATGCAGAAGCGTAGGCTGTCAGGGCAAGGGAAAGTTTTTCGCCATTGTGGGAGCAGTTGTCGGTGCTGACCATCGCAACCGGTTTTTCGCCTGCAAGAAATCTTTCATATAAAAGAGAAGCAACTTTTCCCATATAGCTGGTAACGGAAGAAGGTCCGGCAGCAAAATCGGCAGCAACAGACGGCAGCAGTTCGCCCGCACCGTTTTTCAGGGAATATCCCTTTTCGGTGATCGTAAACGTCGCCATCTGCAGGGAATCCTTGGTAAAGATTTCTTTTAACCGGGCAAAATCCGGAGAATCCGCCGTATCGACAGCCAGCGATTCTGCGATGCTTCCAACAACGGTTTTCTCGACAGAACCATCGGCTTTTAAGGTCACCAGAATGCTTAAATTATCGTGCGGCTGGTACATATCACGGATGATTTCTGTATCGAAGCCCTCCGCAACGATGACACCGCGGTCAAAGGTACCGTTGTTCAGCAGTTCCTGTGCTGTATTTGCCTGGAAGGCACGGAAAATATTTCCGGCTCCGAAATGCACCCAGCACGGAGATTCTTTCGTGCGGGTGATCATTGCTTCGCGGTCATAGGATGGAAGCGCATAGCCTGCGGCTTCCCACGCTTTTTGATCTGCCAGTCCGGCAGCTGTTAAGTTAAGAGACATCAGTAAAAACCTCCTTTAAATTCCACGTTTGTGACTCTTGTCAATAGCTTCCCAGAGTCCGTTTAAATAAGTCGCGCCGAGTGCGCGGTCATACAGTCCATAGCCCGGCATTGCCTTCTCGCCCCAGATCATACGTCCGTGGTCCGGGCGGATCGGGCCGTCAAAGCCGATGTCGTACAGCGCTTTCATGATCTCATACATATCGAAGCTGCCGTCAGAGGAAAGGTGTGCGGCCTCCTCGAAATCCTGCTGGCTGTGGAATTTCAGATTGCGGACGTGAGCGAAGTGGATGCGGCCCTTTAAGGAACGGATCATATCCGGCAGATTGTTCTCCAGGTTTGTTCCGTAGGAACCCGAGCAGAAGGTCACGCCGTTGTGCGGGTCATCGACCATCTTCATCATGCGCAGAATGTTTTCTTTATTAATGATGATTCTCGGAAGACCGAAGACACTCCATGCCGGGTCGTCCGGGTGAATGGCCATTTTGATGTCGTACTCGTTGCAGACCGGCATGATGCGTTCGAGGAAGTATTTGAGGTTGGCAAACAGTTTCTCATCATCCACATCGCGGTAAGCGTCAAAGAGCTCTTTCACTTTTGCCATGCGCTCCGGCTCCCAGCCAGGAAGAATTGCGCCGTTTGCATCACCTGCGATAGATTCAAACATTTTTTCCGGAACAAGTGCGTCTACGGCGGACTGTTTGTAGGCAAGTACGGTCGAGCCGTCCGGACGGACGCGTGCGAGTTCTGTTCTGGTCCAGTCGAAGACCGGCATGAAGTTATAGCAGACAAGGTGAATGTCTTCCTCGCCGAGGTGCTTTAACGTTTTAATATAATTATCGATGTACTGCTCGCGGTCCGGGCTGCCGATTTTGATGGCGTCGTGGATGTTGACGCTCTCGATGCCGGAGATGTGAAGTCCAGAGGCCTCAACCTCTTCTTTTAACGCGTGAATCGCTTCGCGTGTCCACACCTCGCCCGGGGTAGTGTCGTACAGGGTTGTGATGACTCCGGTTACGCCCGGAATCTGGCGGATCTGCTCTAAGGTAACGGTATCAAATTTGGAACCATACCAGCGAAATGTCATTTCCATAAGAAAAACTCTCCTTTATTTTGTAATGTACTCTCGGAATCTTTCTGTACTTGCCTTTGCGGCTGATTTTCCGCCAGCTGCACCCGAATTTCATCAACGTACGCACCGCGTACGCCTCAGAAATTTGGGCACAACTGACAA
>OHZL01000642.1_pt1 | contig 11491 bp, 8 predicted proteins | sample 1580531 | NCBI WGS metagenome assembly OHZL01 (sample SAMEA3882522, study PRJEB24775) | human gut metagenome | biome: human-associated habitat; feature: intestine environment; material: feces | place: Netherlands | collected 2009/2010 | reverse complement strand
ACGTCGGCCGGATGGAGGGGTTCGAGAAGTTGTCTGAGCTCGGCTGCAGCCTCGTCGCTGATGGGCAGCGCCTCGTCATCCTCGTCCCCCTTGCGCTCCACGCCGCCGTGGTGCTCGTCCTGATCCTTCTCAAGGATCTGCTGCACCCACTCGAGGGCGCGGGAGGCCTCCTCCGAGTCGCGGACAAGGTGGCCCTGGCCGTCATGCAGCTCGTCGTAATCCTTCAGACTGTGAGGCATCACCTTCTCCGAAACACTTGAAGAGCCCCTGAAGGGAGGGACTCGAAACCCGTCATGACTTTTCGCAGGTGGGAGCCTACCACGAGTATGAAGCCTTCGGGTAGGGGCTCCCTGAAATTTATTGGCGCAGGCGGAGCGGAAGGCGCACTGGATGCGTCGAATATCTTAAAACCGTCCCTTTCCCGCGGAGAAATTCAGCTCATCGGTGCAACAACACTGGAAGAATACCGTAAATACATCGAAAAAGATGCCGCATTGGAGCGCCGTTTCCAGCCGGTCAAAGTAGAAGAACCGACGGAAAGCGAAGCACTTGATATCTTAAAAGGCCTGCGCCCATACTACGAACGCCACCACGGCGTGGAAATCACCGATGAAGCACTGGAAGCAGCCGTAAAAATGAGCGTCCGCTACATCAACGACCGTTTCCTGCCGGATAAAGCCATCGATCTGATCGATGAGGCATCCGCAGGCGTACAGCTCGCCGGCTACCAGGTGCCGGACAACATGGCAAAAGAGGAGCAGATACTGTTCGAAGTACAGAAAGAAAAAGAATCCGCGATCAGTGCCGGCGATTTTGAGCAGGCAAAAGAACTGCAGGCGCGCCAGCAGGAGCTTGAAAAAGATCTGGAGCAGATCCGAAAACGCTTTGAACGCCGTTGCAAAAACAAAAAACTGCAGGTAACAGAAGAAGAAATCGCAAAAACCGTATCCACCTGGACGAAAATTCCGGTACAGCGTCTCGCGGAAGGAGAATCGAAACGTCTGGCAAGACTGGAGCAGACACTCCATAAACGCGTTGTCGGCCAGGAAGAAGCCGTGACAGCTGTGGCAAAAGCCGTAAAACGAGGCAGAGTCGGATTAAAAGACCCGAACCGTCCGACAGGATCCTTCCTGTTTCTTGGACCGACCGGTGTCGGAAAAACAGAACTTTCCAAAGCACTCGCCGAGGCAGTTTTCGGTACAGAGCAGGCCCTGATCCGCGTCGACATGTCGGAGTACATGGAGAAACACAGCGTCTCCAAACTGATCGGATCCCCTCCGGGATACGTCGGCTACGAGGAAGGCGGCGAGCTCACCGAAAAGGTGCGCCGCAAGCCGTTCTCCGTGGTGCTGTTCGACGAGATCGAAAAGGCTCATCCGGACATCTTCAACACGTTGCTGCAGGTGCTCGATGACGGCCACCTGACCGACGGTCAGGGCCGCAAGGTGGACTTTAAGAACACCATCATCATCCTGACCACCAACCTCGGTACGCGAGACATCGCCAAGGCCGCCAACACCGGTTTCAACCTGGGCACGAACACCGAATCGAGCTACCAGCGCATGAAGGAACAGGTCTCCGCCGAACTCAAGCAGCAGTTCCGTCCGGAGTTCCTGAACCGTCTGGATGACATCATCGTGTTCAAGCAGCTCACCGAACCGCAGGTGCGCCAGATCGTCGACTTGGATGTCAAGCAGCTCAACGACCGTCTGTTCGACCGTCACATGTCGCTCGAACTGACCGACGCGGCCAAGGATCTGCTCGCACAGAAGGGCTTCGACCCGCTGCTGGGCGCCCGTCCGCTGCGTCGCGTGATTCAGCGCGACATCGAGGACGCCATTTCGGAGAAGATCCTGATGGGCGACCTTGAAGATGGCCAGCGCGTGAGGGTGGACGCCGAAGGCGAAGGCATTCTGGGTGAGTTCACGTTCACCGGCGAGGCCTTCGAAGAGCCGAACCAGAAGGATAATCCGGCGGAGGCGACCGAAACGGCCGCTGAAACCGATGCCGCCACTGAACCGACGGCATCGACGGAACTGGCTGATTCCGCGCAGTCACAGAACTGATTTCCAACGTTGCCGGGGTAAGAACCCCGGCAACGCGTATGCAAAAAGACCGGTGGGTTTCATGATGGAATGTCATGAAACCCACCGGTCTTTTTTACATATGCCTATTCGTCCAGCTATTCGTTCAGCTGGACGGTTGTGGTTCCGCCCGCTTCCAAGCGGAACCACAACCGTATCGCTCTATGGGAGCGTCATTACTTGATGGCGTTCAGCCACTGTTCCTTGGTGGCCTTCTCCGCCTCAAGCTTGGCCTTCTTCTTCGGATCGGACTCAGCGGCGATCTGGGCGTTAAGTTCGGCGAGCTGTGCGTTGAGCTGCTCCTCGAAGGAGGACTTACGGGCGTCGGCTTCCGGATCAGACTGCTTCCAGGCGGCATCCTCAACAGCCTTGATCTGCTTGTCGACAGCATCAAGACGGCTTTCGATGCGGTGCATGTCATCGCGCGGAACGTAGCCGATCTGGTCCCATTCCTCCTGAATGGCGGCCAATGCCTGGCGAGCCTGCTTGGCGGCCTTCTCATCCTTGACCGGCACCAAAGCCTCAGCCTTGGTCAGCAGTTCTTCCTTCTTGGCGAGATTTTCCTTTTCGGACGAGCTAATCTGCTCGCGATCGGCCTGACGGGCGTTGAAGAACGTGTCCGCCGCAGCACGGAAACGTGCCCACAGCGCGTCATCATCACGACGGCCCGCACGACCGGCCTTCTTCCAACGATCCATCAGCTCGTTGAACTTGCGGGAGGTTTCCACCCAAGCGGTGGAATCCTTGATCTCCTCGGCTTCGGCGATGATGGCCTCCTTCGCGGCCTTGGCGTTGCTGCGCTCCTCATCGCGGCCCTGGGCCCACTTGCGGCGGGCGCTGTTGAACGTAGTGCGGGCGGAGGAGAAACGGGACCACAGGGCGTCGGCGTCGGCCTTGTCGAGACGGACGCTATTGTGCTGGTGATCCTGCCACTGCTGGAACAGCGAACGGAACTTGTCCGCGGTGGAACGCCAGTTGGTGTTGTCGCCCAGGGAATTGGCCAGAGCCTCGGCCTTCTCCACAATCGCGGTACGTTCGGCCAGCGCCTTGGCGACGGCGGCCTTGTGAGCCTCGCTCAGCTCGGCCTTCTTGGCCGCTCCGGCCTCCTTCAGTGCTTCGAACTGGGACTTGAGCGCCTCAATATCTCCGACGACGGCCGGCTGCTCGATTTCGGCGGAAAGCGTCTTGATGGACTCGTCGATCTCACGGTTCTTCACATTGCTGGACTTGAGCCTGTTGGCGAACAGGTCGAGCTTTGCCTTCAGATCGAGATAGCGACGGGCATACAGTGCCAGGGCCTCTTCCTTGGAAGCGTCCGGAAACTGTCCGACCTCGCGTTCTCCCTCGCCTTCCTTCACGAACACGGTGCCGTCATCGGCGACACGGCCGAACGCTTCGGTGGCCTTGATATCGGCTTCGGAGAATCCGGTGGAGGTTGCAGGACGCTGCGGAGCCTTCTTGGCGAAGGCCGCGGGGCTCGGCGCATGCGGCTTCATGGCCGCTGGGCTCGGGACGGCCGGTTTGCTGGCCTGGGTTGCGGGCGTCGCTGCCTGCTCGTTGGTTTCAGTGGTGTTCTCGGACGCGGTGATATTCTCGTCGGCCATGGCCAGCTCCTTACGTAAGCTTCATGTAGTGCAGGGGTGACGGTCCGTGACGTGCGCTTCCAAACCTTGAAAAACGCGCGGCATTTTCCGTAACCTCATTTATTATAGAGAACCGTGGCTAAAGGTGCATCTATTTCAGGATTTCCAGAGTGGCTCCCCTCTGAACGTGTTGTGGAGCAGCGTGTCATCGACACGCTCCGTAATGTATTCGAGCTCAATGGCTTCATAGGCATTGAAACCCGTGCTGTTGAGCAGGGTTCCAGCCTGCTCAAGAAAGGCGAGACCAGCAAGGAGATTTACCTGCTGAGCCGTCTTCAGGAAGTCGGACACGAGTCCGACACTCCGATTGAGGATCGTCTTGGTCTGCACTTCGATCTGACCGTTCCGCTGAGCCGTTATGTCGTCGAACATTCCGGCGATCTGGCGTTCCCGTTCAAACGTTGGCAGATTCAGAAGGTCTGGCGTGGCGAACGCCCGCAGGAAGGACGTTTCCGCGAGTTCGTGCAGGCCGACATCGACGTGATCGGCAATGGCGATCTGCCCGACCATTACGAGGTCGAATTGCCGTTGGTCATGGTGTCCGCATTGGAACGTCTGCGTGAGTTCGGTCTGCCGAAGGCCACCGTGCATGCGAACAACCGCAAACTCTCCGAAGGCTTCTACCGTGGTTTGGGCCTTACGGATATCGAAGGCGTGCTGCGTGAGATCGACAAGCTCGACAAGATCGGCGCCGATGAGGTGGCCAAGCTGCTCGTCGAAGGCTGCGGCGCCGACGAAGCCCAGGCCCGTGCCTGCCTCGAACTGGCCGAGCTGACCGCCGCCGACGGCAAGGAACTGTCCGACAAGTTCGACGCATTGTGCGCCAAGCATGACATCGCGTCTGATTCCGACGCCTACGTGTTGGCACGCCAGGGACTCGACACGCTGGCGATGATCGTCGACGAGGCCGCGCGCATCCGTCCGGGCTCCGTGATCGCCGATCTGAAAATCGCCCGTGGTCTTGATTACTACACCGGTTCCGTGTATGAGACGTTCCTCGACGGCGCCGCCGCTTTGGGCTCCATCTGCTCCGGCGGCCGTTACGACAACCTCGCATCGCAGGGCAACAAGAAGTACCCGGGCGTGGGCCTGTCCATCGGCCTGTCCCGCCTGGTCTCCTACATGCTGCACACCGCGGGCGCGCACGCCAACCGTGTGTCTCCGGCATCCGTGCTCGTGGCGGTATGGAATGAAGCCGACCGCTCCGCGTCCAACCTGATCGCCAACCAGCTGCGCTCCCGTGGCATCGCGGCGGACGTGGCGCCGACCGCGGCCAAGCTCGGCAAGCAGATCAAATATGCAGACAAGCTCGGCATCCCGTACGTCTGGTTCCCGGCCGACGCTTCCGAAGAGGGCGCCCAGGACGAAGTCAAGAACATCATCACAGGAGACCAGCGGCCGGCTGACGCACAGTCGTGGGAGCCGGATACTGTGTATGCCCAGCAAACCGTTACCGTTGAAGCCTGAAATCGCAAGACTTCGCAACATACAAGAGGATAAGGAATAGGGGAAGCATGAGCCAGACGGCTTACAGAACACATCATGCAACCGAAGTGACCGAACAGCTCGTCGGTCAGAAGGTGACGCTCGCCGGTTGGGTCGATCGTCGCCGCGACCACGGTGGCGTGGCCTTCATCGATCTTCGCGACAACACCGGTCTGGTGCAGGTCGTCATCTATGACGAGGAGATGGCCCGTCCGCTGCGCTCCGAATTCGTGATCCAGGTCGTCGGCGAGGTTCGTCTGCGTCCGGACGGCAACGAGAACGAGCATCTGGCCACCGGCAAGATCGAAGTCGTGGCCGAAAGCATCGAAGTGCTGGCCAAGTCCGATGCTCTGCCGTTCCAGGTCTCCACCGCTCTTGAGAACGAGTCCGAGAACAAGCTGCCGGGCGAGGACGTGCGTTTGAAGTACCGTTACCTCGACCTGCGTCGTCCGTCCATGCAGCGCAATCTGAAGCTGCGCGCCCAGATGTCGAAGGCCGCCCGCCATGCGCTGGAGGAAATGGGCTTCGAGGAGATCGAAACCCCGACCATGATCAAGTCCACGCCGGAAGGCGCCCGTGACTTCGTCGTGCCGGCCCGTCTGGTGCCGGGTTCCTGGTACGCTCTGCCGCAGTCCCCGCAGCTGCTCAAGCAGCTGCTCATGGTCTCCGGCGTCGAGCGTTACTACCAGCTGGCCCGCTGCTATCGTGACGAGGACTTCCGCGCCGACCGCCAGCCGGAATTCACCCAGCTCGACATGGAGATGGCCTTCGTGGACCAGGAGGACGTGATGGCCATGGCCGAAAAGGTCATCGCCGCCATCTGGAAGTCCGCCGGCTACGACATCAAGCTGCCGATCCAGCGTATCACCTGGCAGGACGCCATGGACAAGTACGGTTCCGACAAGCCGGATCTGCGTTTCGGCAATCCGCTGATCGAACTGACCGATTACTTCAAGAACACGCCGTTCCGCGTGTTCCAGGCCCCATACGTCGGCGCGGTGCTCTTCAAGGGTGGCGCGGCCACGCCTCGCCGTCAGTTCGACGCATGGCAGGATTGGGCCAAGCAGCGTGGCGCCAAGGGCCTCGCCTATGTGGTGTTCGCCGAGAACGGCGAACTCAAGGGCCCCGTCGCCAAGAACCTGTCCGAAGAGGAACGCAACGGTCTGAAGGAAGCCGTCGGCGCCGAAGACGGCGACGCCGTGTTCTTCGCAGCCGGTCGCCGCACCTCCTCCCAGGAACTGCTGGGCGCCGTGCGTGTCGAGCTTGCCCGCCGCGCGGGCCTGCTCAAGCCCGACGATTTCGCCTTCACTTGGGTTGTGGACTTCCCGCTGTTCAAGCCGACCGATGACCCGGACGACGACGATGTGGCAGTCGGCCACTCCAAGTGGACCTCCATGCATCACCCGTTCACCATGCCGTCCAAGGATTGGATCGACAAGTTCGACAAGGATCCGGAACACGCCATGTCCGATTCCTACGACATCGTATGCAACGGCAACGAAATGGGCGGCGGCTCCGTGCGTATCCACCGCGACGACATTCAGGACCGTGTGCTTGACGTGCTTGGCATCACGCCGGAAGAGGCCGCAGACAAGTTCGGCTTCCTGCTTGAGGCATTCAAGTACGGTGCTCCGCCTCACGCCGGCATCGCTCTCGGCTGGGATCGTACCGCCGCAATTCTGGCTGGCGCCGACTCCATCCGCGACGTCATCGCCTTCCCGAAGGCTGGCGGCGGCCGCGATCCGCTGACCGGCGCTCCGGCTCCGATCTCCGCTGAGCAGCGCGCCGAGACCGGTGTCGATTACGATCCGGATGAGGACGAGGACTGATACGGTTTCGCCCATAGATGAATGAAAAATGTCCGAACATCAATGATGCTCGGACATTTTTTATTATTCGCGTTGTCTATTTTCCGTCGCTGTCATTATAGTGGAGCGTGTTTGATTATCCGGCAACCAGAAAGGGTTGAAGCGCGGTATGAAATCGAAAACACAGGACAAGAAGCGACTGAACGCGGTCGGCATGCGCATATGCGCGCTGTTCGCCGTGCTCGCCGTGGTCTTTGCGGCATTCATGACGACCGTTCCGCATGCGCTCGCCTCCGAAACTGGCAATCCGGCCTCGGTCAAGGGCAAGACATATAAAATCGGCACCGACACCACGTTCGCACCGTTCGAATACCGTGAGAACGGCAAGATGACCGGCATCGACATGGAGCTAATCCGAGGCATCGCCAAGGAAGAGGGCTTTAAGGTCGAGATACAGTCGCTGGGATTCAACGCCGCGTTGCAGGCCCTAAGCTCCAACCAGGTGGACGTCGTCATAGCCGGCATGTCCATCACTGACGAGCGTAAAGCCTCCTATGATTTCTCGAATCCGTATTTCCAATCCGGCATCCAGATGGCCGTCGCGGCCAACAACGACGACGTCACCGGCTATAAGGACCTCAAAGGCCGGACGGTTGTGGCGAAAACCGGCTCGGAGGGCGAATCGTACGCCAAACAGCATGCCGACAAGTACGGTTACAAGGTGACTTCCGTCGACCAATCCTCAACCATGTACGAGATGGTCAAATCCGGCAATGCCGTCGCGGTGTTCGACGATTATCCGGTACTGGCATATGGCGTATCGCAGAACAACGGTCTGAAAATCGTGACTCCGAAGGTGCCGCACGGCGAATACGGCATGGCCGTGAACAAAGGCATGAACGCAGATTTGCTGGCCGCCATCAACGATGGATTGAACAAGATGATCGCTTCGGGAGAATACGAGCGAATCGTCGCACAATATCTTGGCAAGCAAGGCGCGAAAGAGCAGGCCAAATCGATTTCCGGCATGATCACCGACAATGGCGACAACAGCGCCGAACAACAGAAGGTCGGTTTCCTCGGACTGGTCAAACAGTCGATGCCGGCATTGCTGACGGGCTTGAGGAACACGCTGCTGATCACGCTGCTTTCCTTCGCGATCGCATTGGTGCTCGGCGTCGCGTTCGGCCTGATGAAGGTTTCGGAAAGCAAAATCGCCGCAGGATTGGCCAATGTGTACATCGCGGTGTTCCGCGGCACCCCGATCCTGGTGTGGGCGTTCTTCTTCTACTTCGGCGTGCCCCAGCTCATCGGACATAGCGTGAACATCTGGGTCGCCGGCGCATTGACCTTGTCGCTCAACTCCGGCGCGTACCTGGCGGAAATCGTGCGTGGCGCAGTCCAATCGGTCGATTCCGGACAGATGGAGGGCGCACGTTCGCTGGGACTCAACCACAGGCAGGCCATGCGCCGAGTGATTCTGCCGCAGGCCAGCAAAATCGCCATGCCTTCGATCATCAACCAGCTGGTCATCATGATCAAGGACTCCTCTCTGCTGCTCGCCATCGGCTTCGGTGAGCTGCTGTACCAGGCGCAGCAGCTGTACGCGGCGAACTTCCGCGTAACCGAAACGCTGCTGATCGTCGGCGTCATGTACTTCGTGGCCATCACCATCCTGACGTGGCTGGCCAACATCGTGGACAGGAAGGTGAACCGATGAACGAGAACGACGTGATCATCGACGTCAAGGATCTGCACAAAAGCTACGGGCAGACCGAGGTCATCAAAGGCGTCGACATGACCGTGCGCAAAGGCGAGGTGATCTGCATCATCGGACCGTCCGGCGCCGGCAAATCCACCATATTGCGTTGCCTGAACGGACTCGAACAGGCCACCGGCGGCAAGATCGTGGTCAACGGACACGATTTGACGGACAGCCATGTGAACATCGACCAGGTGCGCGAGCAGGTGGGCATGGTGTTCCAGCATTTCAACCTGTTCAACAACATGAGCGTGATCGACAACATCACCCTCGCACCGAAACTGGTGCATCATGAAACGGATGAGCAGGCCCGCGCGCACGCCATGGAACTGCTGAAAACCGTAGGATTGGCCGAAAAAGCCGACGCCATGCCGAAATCGCTGTCCGGCGGGCAGAAGCAGCGTGTGGCGATCGCGCGCTCGCTGGCGATGAATCCGAAGGTGATGCTGTTCGACGAGGCGACATCCGCGCTCGACCCGGAAATGGTGGGCGATGTGCTCGAAGTGATTCGCGACCTTGCCGCCAAAGGCATGACCATGGTGCTGGTGACCCATGAGATGGGCTTCGCACGCGAAGTGGCCACGAGGGTCATCTTCACCGATGCCGGCGTGATCGAGGAAGAGGGAACCCCTGACGAGATCTTCAACCATCCGAAGAGCGAACGATTGAAGACCTTCCTCTCCAAGGTGCTGTGACATTGCTCCGGCGGCGATCCGTTTGATGAATATGTTCGTCAAACGGTATGAAATGTCTCATATTCCGGACGAAATGATGTGAGCGGGCAGTATAGGAAACATGAATTTCGCATTGCTTTCTTATACTGCCCTTTATGTCTGAAATGAAAGAAACCGAAGCGAAGCGTCCCATCATGCCGGACGCGGGAGCGGATAACAGGCCGCTCGTCGAACTGACCCATGTCGAGAAGCATTATGGCGATCTGCATGTGCTCAAGGACATCAACCTCACCGTACGCAAAGGCGAGGTGCTCGTCATCGTCGGACCGTCCGGCTCCGGCAAATCCACGATGTGCCGCACCATCAACCGTCTGGAAACCATCGATTCCGGCGATATCCGCATCGACGGCAAACCGCTGCCGCAGGAAGGCAAGGAACTCGCCAAACTGCGTGCGGAAGTGGGCATGGTGTTCCAATCGTTCAACCTGTTCGCCAACAAAACCATTTTGGAAAACGTGACATTGGCGCCGATCAAGGTGCGCCACATGGACAAGAAGGAAGCCGAGGACCTGGCCATGGATCTGCTGGGCCGCGTCGGCGTGGCCTCGCAGGCCTCCAAAATGCCGTCGCAGCTGTCCGGAGGCCAGCAGCAGCGTGTCGCCATCGCCCGCGCCCTCGCCATGCAGCCGAAGGTCATGCTGTTCGACGAGCCAACGTCCGCTCTCGACCCGGAAATGGTCAACGAAGTGCTTGACGTCATGGTCGAACTCGCCCACGAAGGCATGACCATGCTGTGCGTGACCCACGAGATGGGTTTCGCGCGCAAGGTGGCCGACAAGGTCGTGTTCATGGCCGACGGACAGATTCTCGAACAGAGCACGCCGGACGACTTCTTCGAACATCCGAAGACCGATCGCGCCAAGGACTTCCTGTCGAAGATCCTCACCCACTGAAGTGACGGAACATAACGACAGAAGAAGGAACCTGATATGAAACCACTTTCGATCACGGCGAAACGCATGTTGCGCAGAGCCGTCGCGGCATTCTGCGCGTGCGCGTGCGTGTTCGCGGTATCCGCATGCGGCGCGGACGAAACCGGCAAGATCCGCATCGGCATCAAATTCGACCAGCCTGGCCTGGGCTTCAAGAAGAACGGCACCTACGTCGGCTTCGACGTGGACGTGGCCAAGTACGTGGCCAAGAAACTCGGCTATTCCGAAGACGAGATCGTATGGAAGGAATCGCCGTCCAAGCAGCGTGAGGCTATGCTGCAGAACGGCGATGTCGATTACATCGTCGCATCCTATTCCATCACCGACGAACGCAAGAAGGTCGTCGATTTCGCCGGCCCGTATTTCGTGGCCGGACAGGATCTGCTGGTACGCAAGGACGAAACCGGCATTGACGGACCTAAGGATCTGAACGGCAAGCGGCTGTGCTCCATGACCGGCACCACATCCGCCGTCAACGTCAAGGAGAAGTTCGCCAAGCAGACCCAGCTGATGGAACAGCCCGGCATGGCGGAATGCGCCACCGCGTTGCTTTCCGGCATTGTGGACGCCGCCACCACCGACGACATCATTCTCGCCGGCCTCGCATCCGCCTCACGTGGACGCCTGCGCGTGGTGGGCAAGCCGTTCACCCAGGAGTATTACGGCATCGGTGTCAAGAAGGGCAACACCGAGCTGAAGAACAAAATCAACAACGCCATCACCGATATGATTCAGGACGGTTCTTGGCAAAGGGCCATTTCCGACAACACCAGGGGAGTGGCCTACACGCCGAACGCCAAGTACAATCCGCCGGTGCCGAATGGAAAGGGGAATAAGTGATGGACGGATTCCTCGCGTTGTTCAGCCAATACAACATTCCCGGCGCGTTTCTGGTGAACATCGAGCTGACCCTGTGGTCGGCGTTGTTCTCCACGATTCTGGGCGTCATCCTCGTGATGATGCGCATTTCTCCGATCGCCTCGCTCCGTACCGTTTCCGGTGCCTACGTCGAACTGTTCAAGAACCTGCCGCTGACCATCATC
>OHZL01000641.1_pt1 | contig 11497 bp, 10 predicted proteins | sample 1580531 | NCBI WGS metagenome assembly OHZL01 (sample SAMEA3882522, study PRJEB24775) | human gut metagenome | biome: human-associated habitat; feature: intestine environment; material: feces | place: Netherlands | collected 2009/2010 | reverse complement strand
ACACAGCAGTTGTCGGGGCATAAGCTCAGCGAATTTCGCAACCGCCATGTGGGCTTCGTCTTCCAGTTTCATCAGCTCCTGCCGGAGTTTACGGCCATCGAGAACGTGATGATTCCCGCGTTTATCGCAGGAAAATCGACCTCTGAGGCGCGGAAACGGGCCGAGGAACTGCTGGACTTCATGGGTCTGGCCGACCGGGCGCGCCATAAGCCCAGTGAACTCTCAGGTGGCGAGAAGCAGCGGGTGGCCGTGGCACGCGCCTTGGTCAACCGGCCGGCCGTGATCCTCGCCGACGAACCCTCGGGAAGTCTGGACAGCAAGAACAAGGCGGAACTCCACCAGCTCTTCTTCGACCTGCGCGACAAACTGGGGCAGACGTTCGTCATCGTCACCCACGACGAGACGCTGGCGCAAATCACCGACCGCACCATCCATCTGCGAGACGGCATGATCGTCGGTGGCGATGAGGCTTCGCAAGGCAACGAGGCTTTGCAGGGCGAGGTGTAGGCGGGCGTGACACGGCTCGGGGGCAGTCTGTCCCTCCATGCCCTGTTTTGTGGACAGCCCTCCCGTCATTCATAGAAAAAAAGTAGTAGGACCATTTAGACTATCAACACAGATGATCAAAATAAAACTCGGCGATTACAATGACCTGACTGTTCAGGAAGTGGCTTATCGTGAGGGCAAAGGCGAGCGCTTTGGCCTTTACCTCGATGGCGGACGCGACGGAGAAATCCTCATGCCCGACAAGTATGTGCCCGAGGGCACGCAGGTGGGCGACACGCTGCGCGTCTTCGTCTATCTCGACCAGGAGGAGCGACCCATCGCCACGACCGAGAAGCCACTCGCCCGGGTGGATGAGTTTGCGTATCTGCAATGTGCGTGGGTCAACCAGTATGGTGCGTTCCTCCATTGGGGCGTGATGAAAGACCTGTTCTGCCCGTTTCGCGAGCAGAAGAAGCGCATGGAGGTGGGACTGAAGTATATCGTCCATATCCATGCCGACGAAGAGAGCTACCGTCTGGTGGCCTCGGCCAAGGTGGAGCACTATCTCCACGACTATGCGGAGGACTACGACGCTGCCGCCCGTAGGGGAGAGATCGAGGCTGCGGAGGAAGAGACGGACGCTGTGGGCTTCCGTCCCTACCATGTGGGCGACGAGGTGGAACTGCTCGTATGGCAGAAGACGGACCTCGGATTCAAGGTCATCGTCGACAATCGCTATCCTGCACTGATCTACGAAGATCAGATCTTCCAGTATGTCCATATGGGCGACCGCCTGCGGGGATTCATCAGCCGCATCCGTGAGGATGGCAAACTCGACTGTTCGCTCCAGCCTACGGGCAAGCGGCAGACGCAGGACTTTGCCGATACGCTCCTGGCCTATCTCCAGGAGCACGACGGACGCTGCCCCTTGGGCGACAAGAGCGACAGCGAGGACATCAAGCGCGTGTTTCATGTGAGCAAGAAGGTCTTCAAACGGGCTGTCGGCGACCTCTACAAGCGTCGTCTCGTCATTCCCGGTCCCACGTCGGTGGTGCTCACGAAGTAGGGGGCGCACGCTTTTACGTGTAGGTATAATTGCCGTGCAGAGAACAGACTTGTGCACGAAAGGCTATACACTACGACCTTCTTAGTAGAAGCAAAAGAACAATAAAAAATGGCCTGACACCCTGGTTGGCAGTGTGTCAGGCCATCTAACCTGTCTGCGGCTATCAAGGGCCGCATGGGAAACACCAAAAGATTCTATTTACACTTTCCTGGCAAAGCGCTGAAGCCTATGCGGCGATCATCGAGAGGAAGTATTTGTGTATGTGCAAATCGCTGTCCAGTTCGGGATGGAAAGCCGTGACGAGCTGGTTGCCCTGTCTTGCCGCCACGATATGGCCATCGACGGAGGCCAGGACGCGCACGTCGTCCTCCACGCTTTCTATATAGGGCGCACGGATGAACGTGGCAGGGAGACCGGTGCCCACCTCCGCCATGTCGAGGGAGGTGTGGAAACTGCCCAACTGTCGTCCATAGGCGTTGCGGCGCGCGCGGATATCCATCGTGGAGAGGCGTGGGAACTCCTCGCCCTCCACCTCTTTGGCCAGCAGGATCAGTCCGGCACAGGTGCCGAAGACGGGCAGTCCGCCGGCAATGGCTTCGCGGATGGGCTGGAGCAGCTCCAGGTCGTGGAGCAACTTCAGCATCGTCGTCGATTCGCCACCCGGGATAACCAGACCATCCTTGGGCTGGTTCCAGTCGGAGAGCTGGCGCACCTCAAAACATTCAGCGCCCAGCTGCTGGAGCATTCGCTCGTGCTCGATGAATGCTCCCTGCAAGGCTAATACCGCTATCCTCATTATTGTCCGCGCTCGGCCATGAGGATCTTGATCTCCTGCTCGTTGATGCCAACCATCGCCTCGCCCAGGTCCTCGCTCAGCTCGGCAATCTTCTTGGCATCCTTGTAGTTGGTCACGGCCTGGACAATGGCAGCGGCACGCTTCACGGGGTCTCCGCTCTTGAAGATACCCGATCCGACGAAGACACCCTCTGCGCCCAGCTGCATCATCAGCGCAGCGTCGGCAGGCGTAGCCACACCACCAGCGGCGAAATTCACCACAGGCAGTTTGCCATGGTCGTGTACGTACTTCACGAGGTCGTAGGGAGCCTGGAGCTGCTTGGCAGCCTCGAAGAGCTCGTCCTCGCTCATGCCGACGAGGCGACGGATCTCAGCCTGCATCAGGCGCATGTGGCTCACGGCCTGGACGACGTCGCCCGTGCCCGGCTCACCCTTGGTGCGGATCATCGTGGCACCCTCGGCAATGCGGCGGAGCGCCTCGCTGAGATTGCGTGCGCCACAGACGAACGGCACCTCAAACTGCGTCTTGTCGATATGGTAGATGTTGTCCGCAGGGCTCAGCACCTCGCTCTCGTCGATGTAGTCGATCTCGATGGCCTGGAGAATCTGTGCCTCGACGAAGTGGCCGATGCGACACTTGGCCATCACGGGGATGGAGACGGCGGCCTGGATGCCCTTGATCATCTTCGGGTCGCTCATGCGGCTCACGCCACCAGCGGCGCGGATGTCGGCGGGGATGCGCTCCAGGGCCATGACGGCGCAGGCGCCAGCCTCCTCAGCGATGCGTGCCTGCTCGGGGGTCGTTACGTCCATGATCACACCGCCCTTCAGCATCTGGGCGAGGTTGCGGTTCAACTCTTGTCTGTTCTGTTCCATGATTTTATTTTCTTTTTATGTTTAATATTCTGTTTGGGTTGGCAGCGAGACTGCTTCGGCGAGGGCATAGGAAAAGTAGGCCAGAGGTGGAAACCCCTGACGCAGCTTGTGGGAAGCGAGGGCGCTACTGACGCGCCTACTTCTTGTTCTGCCGTCGAAAGTCGCTGGGTGTCATTCCCGTCAGTTTCTTGAAAAACTTCGAGAAATGGGCTTGTGAAGTGAATCCGCAGCCGTAGGCTATCTCCTGGAAGGTGTGGGTCGTCAGCATCAGTTCCTGATGGATGCAGGCCAGCAGGGTGGTGTCGATGATCTGCTTCGGGGTCTTCTCCCCCAGTTTGCGGCACACCTGCGAGAGGTAGCGGGGCGAAACGTTGAGGCAGTCGGCATAGAACGCCACGTCGCTATTGGTCTTCGCATGCTGCTCCACTGCCGAGACAAACGCCTGGTAGAGTTCCATGCTTCGTCCCTGTGGCTCCGCCGTGCGTGCCATCATTCCCTTGGCAAACCGTGCGGCCCGCTCCTGTGCCTCCTCGATGGAGAAGTTTTGGCTCAGATAGACCGCCACCGCACTGCAATAGGTGTTTTGTGCGCCGTGGAGCGTGTGCTGTTGTGGGGCGACGAGCGTACAGAGCGGGATGAGGCGACGCTGGATCTGTGTCAGCACGTCCTCGCCCATCAGTCGGTCGCCTTTGGCCGAGACCGAAGCAGGGGCATAGACCACGAAGCGCGGACGGTAGCGCAGGATTGCGTCGATGATGACGTCGAGCGTTTCTACCGAACGAATCAAGCCCACCTTGATCACTTGCGGCTCGATATCGTTGACCACAGCCTCGATCTGGCTGCGGACCACGGCAGCGGGGAGATCGTAGAACTCCTGGATGCCGAGGGTGTTCTGCACCGTGATGCACGTGATAGCCGACATGGCGTAGCCGCCCAAGGCCGATATGGTCTTCATGTCGGCTTGCACGCCAGAGAGGCCCGTGCCATCGGAACCCGTTATCGTCAGTATCGTGCTGCTCTCTTTCACGCATGCAAAGGAACGCATTTTACTTGAAACGACCTAAAAAAGTTCCCTATTTGACAACGGAAAAGCACGTTTGGCAAAACTTTCCCCTGCTTTCAGCTCCCTGCTTGTGGCTTTTCTCGCCTTTTCGTAGTAACTTTGCAGCGAGAAAGTGATAAGCCAACGATGCAGAAACAATTTTCAAGAACCCAGTTGCTCTTGGGGCGTCCTGCGCTCGAGACGCTCGCTGCCAGTCGGGTGGCCGTCTTTGGCGTGGGCGGCGTGGGCGGTTATGTCGTCGAGGTGCTGGCCAGGAGCGGTGTGGGTGCCATCGACGTGATCGACAACGACCGTGTCTGTGTGACCAATGTCAACCGCCAGTTGCTTGCCACCCTTTCCACGGTAGGACGCCTGAAGGTCGATGTGGCCGAGGAGCGCATCCATGCCATCAATCCCGAGTGCCAGGTGCACAAACTGCCGATGTTCTACCTTCCGACGCGGGCGGACGAGATAGACCTCACCCAATATGATTATGTGGTGGACTGTATCGACACGGTGACGGCGAAGCTCGACCTGATCCGTCGCTGCCATGCTCTCGGCGTGCCCCATCTGTGCTGTCTGGGAGCAGCCTTCAAGCTCGATGCTACGCAGTTTGAGGTGACCGACCTCTTCAAGACTATCAACGATCCACTTGCCAAGGTTTTGCGCAAGAAGCTCCGCAAGGAGAACATCCGCCATGTGAAGGTGGTCTATAGTCCGGAACTGCCCTTGGAGGGCCTTCCGCAGGAGGAGACAGACTGTGCGTTTCGGGCGCGCTGCCCAGAGGCCGACCAGCAGCGTTGTGGGTCGGAGCAGGGAGTCCCGGCCTCCAACGCATGGGTGCCTGCCGTGGAGGGACTCATCGCAGGGGGCGAGGTGGTGAAAGATCTCATCGCACGGGCAGGAACCCTGCGTGTTGCCCCCACAGAAGGGACGGAGGCATAGCGACGGGTGGCCACGGTCCTCAAAGACTGCCAGGAGGGCAATCAGTAGTAACGACCATAGAGATAATCCATCAAGATGAAAGCATATACTTATATAGAAAAAGGAAAGTTTGCCCTGACGGACAAACCGAGACCGACGATACAGGAGCCCACCGACGCCATCGTGCGCGTGACCTTGGGAAGCATTTGCTCCAGTGACCTTCATATCAAGCATGGGAGTGTGCCAAGGGCGGTGCCGGGCATCACCGTGGGCCACGAGATGGTCGGTGTGGTGGAGGAGACGGGAGCCGATGTCAGGGGCGTGAAGGTCGGCGACCGCGTGACGGTCAATGTGGAGACCTTCTGTGGCGAATGCTTCTTCTGCAAGCATGGCTATGTCAACAACTGTACCTCGCCCCATGGCGGCTGGGCTTTGGGATGCCGCATCGACGGTGGACAAACGGAGTATGTGCGCGTGCCGCTGGCTACGCAGGGATTGAACCGCATTCCCGATGGTGTGACCGACGAACAGGCGTTGTTGGTCGGCGACGTGCTGGCTACAGGCTTCTGGGCAGCACGCATCAGCGAGATCACGGAGGAGGACACCGTCCTCATCATCGGGGCTGGCCCTACGGGACTCTGCGCCCTGCTCTGCGTGATGTTGCATCGGCCACGGCGTATCATCGTCTGTGAGTCATCGGCTGCGCGCCGCGATTTTGTGCGGTCTCACTATCCCGACGTCTTGCTCACCACGCCCGAGGAGTGTGAGGCAATGGTCAAGGCCCACAGCGACCATGGAGGGGCTGACCGTGTGCTGGAAGTGGCGGGCGCCAAGGACTCCTTCCGTCTGGCTTGGCGGTGTGCGCGTCCCAATGCCATCGTCACGATGCCGGTTTGGCGATAATCAGATCTGCTCCCCCTGCCCGATATGTATGGCAAGAACTTGACCTTTAAGACAGGAGGTGTGGATGGGTGCGACTGTGAGGAGACGCTCCGGCTGATAGCGCAGGGAAAGATCGATACCACGCCGCTCATCACCCATCGCTTCCCCCTCGCAAAGATCGAGGAGGCCTACCGCCTCTTTGAGAACAGGGAGGACGGAGTGATCAAGGTGGCTATCTATAATGAATAGGCAGGCTGATATTTTTTCCTCATTTTTCTTTGCGTGTTTGTTGAAAAACTCGTACCTTTGCAACCGTTTTCAAGCAAGTAAAGCCTCTTGTAACTTATCAGTTTTACGTTTGGAGTGAAATTAGGCGGACAATGGAGTCCTCGCTGCTTTAGGAAACGTCCTTTATGATTCAGGGCAAGTTACAGACATCGCAAAGTTATTCTTTTCGGGTAAACAACAAGGTACACAGATTTCACAGTTGGGGAGTTTGTGTACAGATATAGTGTGTGCTTGTGTGTAGGAGTGTCCGTCGTTGTTAGGCGGACGCTAACTTGTGCATAAGCACTCCATGTTTTGGCCATCCATGTGATGGCAGTTGATAATCAAACCTTTTTATGAAGCAGACAATGAAAATTTGGGCTGTGACCCTTGTGGGCATGGCCTCGGTCTTTGTGCCCTCTGCGCTATGGGGACAAAACCAAAGTTTGACAGGACAGCTCCAGCAACTCTTTGATTGTGCGGAGCAAAACAACGCCTCGCTGATAAGGATGCGTGCCGCTATAGCGACGGCAGAGGCAGGGGAGGAGACTGCACGTCTAGCCCAGCTCCCCGACGTAGAGGCGCAACTCTCCATCTCCTATCTGGGTGATGCTCGCTTGTGGAATCGCACGTTTGGCGAGTCCATGGCCGCGCCGATGCCACATTTTGGTAACAACTTCCTGCTGCGTGCCGAGCAGGTGGTATATTCGGGCGGAGCCATCACTTGTGGCATACGACTGGCTGAGCAACAAACCAAGAGGCTCCGTCTCTCTGCCGACGAGCAGCGCCAGCGGGTACGTTTTCTCTTGGTCGGCCTCTACCTCCAACTTCATAGCCTCCGCCATCAGGAGACGGTCTATGCCACCAACCGCGAACTGGCTCTTCGGCAGATCGAACTCATGAATCATCGCCGCGAGCAGGGGGTCTCCCTGCGCAACGACATCACTCGCTACGAGCTGCAGCTGCAGCAGATAGCTCTGGGGCAGACCACGGTCAGCGACCGACAGAGTGTCTTGACGAAGCAGTTGCGGACGGCTTTGGGCACGGATAGCGTGCCGCTGGCGATGCTCTCCGATGATGCTTTCGAGGGTGTGGGAATGGCTGTCGGCAGCGAGGAGGACTGGCTGCGGTTGGCCGTAGAGCAACACAAGACGTTGCAGCGGTCGGCCTTGGCGGTGGACATCAGCCGCACGCAAGAGCGCCTTGTGGAGGCGGAGCGTTACCCACAGGTGGCGCTGGTGGCGGAAGACCATCTCGACGGGCCGATCACCATCGAGGTGCCACCCATCAACAAGAACTTGAACTATTGGTTTGTTGGCATCGGCGTGCGCTACAACCTGGCGTCGCTCTACAAGACGAAGCGCAAGGTGCAGCAAGCAAAAAGAGCCACGGCCGAGGCGCAGACACAACTCACGGTGGCGCAGCAGACGATCGGCGACGACGTGCATGCCGCCTATGTTGACTTGGGCACGGCGCGATCGGAACTGCAGACACGCCGGAAGGCCGTGCAGCTTGCGACGGAAAACTACGAGGTGGTGGGCAAACGCTATAAGAACGGACTGGCCCTTATCACCGATATGACCGATGCGGCCAACGTCAAACTGGAGGCGGAGTTGGCCCTGGTCAGCGCGCGCATCAACTTGGCCTATTGCTATTATCGGTTGAAATATGCCTGCCAATGCTTGTAGAAGGGCGCAACACAAATGGGGGCTACTGCTCACACAAGCGTCCTTGATTGTTCAAAGAAATAACGCTGGCCGACTTCTTGAGGTTAGCATGACATGAATATTTAAAAAAACATGATGAAAAAAATAACGATACTTCGCAGTTTCTACAATCTCATCGTCCTGCTGCTGCTTGCTGCAGGCGTCTATCTGGTCGTCAACCACTTCGTCCATTTTGGTGACGGGGAATTTACGGACAATGCCACCGTGCAGCGACAGATCACGCCGGTCAACACGCGTGTCTCTGGTTTCATCAAGGAGATACGTTTCGAGGAGTTTCAGCAGGTGCACAAAGGCGACACGCTGGTCATCATCGAGGATAGCGAGTTTCGCTTGCGCCTGGCCCAGGCTGAGGCCGACTTGGCCAATGCCTTGGCTGGCAAGGAGGTGACTGCCACGGGCATGCAGACTACCGACCAGAGCATTCGTGTGGCTGACGCGGGCATAGAGGAGGCAAGGGTGCAACTGGACAACGCCCGTCGCGAGGAGGAACGCTATGCCCAGTTGTTGAAGGACGACGCGGTCACGCCGCAGCAGTATGACCAGGTACACACAGCCTATTTTGCCGCACAGGCCCGCTACGAGCAGGCTACTCGGAGCATAGGGACGCTCTCCTCTGCGAAGCAGGAGCAGGGACACCGCGTCAAGCAGAACAAGGCGGGTATAGACCTGGCCCGATCGCAAGTGAGGATGGCCCGACTCAATCTCTCCTACACGGTGATCACGGCTACCGCCGACGGCGTGGTGGGCAAGAAGCAGATCCACGAAGGACAACTGGTGCAGCCGGGACAGACGCTGGTCGATATAGTTGATAACACCGACCTGTGGGTGGTAGCCAATTTCCGGGAGACGCAGATGCCCCATATTTCTGTGGGGAGAAAGGTGCGGATGACGGCTGATGCCGTTCCAGGCGTGGTGTTCTGGGGTACTGTCGAGCGTATCAGCGATGCTACGGGATCGGCCTTCTCGCTCATTCCGCAGGACAATGCCACAGGTAATTTTGTCAAGGTGGAGCAGCGCATTCCTGTGCGGATTCGCTTCAAATCGCGTCAGAACATCCAACGCCTGCGGGCTGGGATGAACATGGAGTGTACTGCCCTCTAATGATCTTTGTGCTATGACAGAAAAGAAAACAGGTGGAGGCGAGCCCCCGATGGTCTTCAGCATGCCGATGTTTCACGATTGGATCCCCCGCTGTATCCGTCCGTGGCTATATATAGTACTGGCCTTCTGTTTCCAGTTTTCCAACGGCATGTACCTTGGCGCGATGAATCAGGTCGTCGGCCAGTGGGCAGTGATGCGCGAGGATGTGCAGATGTGTCTCTATGCCACGCTCACGGGGATGGCCCTCTACTTCGTCGTCTTGTTTCGCATGAAGTTTCGCTTCACCAACCAGAAGCTTTTGATGAGTTCCGCCCTCATCATCTTCCTTTGTCAATGGTTGGCTACGCTGCGTCTTCCGCTTCCCCTGCTTTGGGGGCTCTGTGTGGTTTGTGGCATGGCGAAGATACAAGGCACGTTTGAGTGTATGTCGAACATCCAACTCTGGATGACTCCCAAGCGCGATTTCGGTGTCTTCTTCCCTTTGCTCCATATCATCCTGCTTGTCTCTATAGAATACTCGGGCTTTTTGGCTGCATGGTTTGCCTATGAGATGCATTGGGAGTATATGCACTATTTCGTTATGTTGCTCATGCTACTGGTGCTTCTGGTCCAGGCGGCACTTACCCGTCCAGTCCACGCGATGCCCAAGATAGTGCCCCTACGTGGTATCGACTGGTTGGGTGGTGTGCTCTGGATGGCATTGTTTCTTCAGTCGGCTTGGTTGCTCTGCTATGGCGACTGGCTCGACTGGTGGCACTCTCCCCAGTTTCGCCTGGTCTGCGGCACGTCGATCATCACCTTTGCCGTCTGCTTGCAGCGCATGCTCTTTCATCCCCATCCGTTCTATGAGCCAGCCATGTGGCGTTATCCCAATGTGGTGCCGATTATCCTTCTCATCGGCGTGGTGGAGGCCTTGTTTTCCTGCGAGCATGTGCTGGAGATGGTCTATTACGAGGAGGTGATGCACTATGACGACTTGACCACAGAGACCTTGGCCCAATGGTCGCTTCCGGGCATCCTTGGAGGCAGTTTGGTCAGCTTGGGGTGGCTGAAACTGATGCGTTGGAACGTGTATAAACTCATTGCCTTCGGGCTGATGTTTTTCTCCCTCTATGTGGGTGGATACTATGTCTTGCTCGACAGTGGACTGAATATCGAGATGCTCCGCATACCGCTGATGTGTCGTGGATTCTCCTATGCCGTCCTCTGTATCGCCTTCATGTGGTGTCTGCACGAGATGATGTCGTTTGAGCATTTCTTCCAGGCCCTCTCGATATTCAATGTCCTGCACATGTTTGTGGGAGGGCTGGTAGGTGCTGCGCTCCACTCCTACGGCATGAAATACTACATGGCCGATGGTTTTGCCCGTTGTTCCCAGTATATAGACCGTGTGCGGATGTCTGCCTCTCCGGCCGATTTTTCCTCTGTCGTCTCGCGTTTGGTGGAAGGCGTGATGGCGCAAAGCGTCAAGATCCTCTTCGGGTGGACCTTGCTTGCTGGGTTGTTCTTCGCCCTGCTGATGTTGCTTTGGGACATACCGATGGTGCGCCACCAGATCAAGCATATCCCCTCTTGGCCGCGTGTGGGCATGGGGGTGTGGCGTGGCTACCGTCGTCAGCAGAAGTTGCATCGCTTGCGCGTGATGCGGAGAGAGGCGGCGAAATAATAGTCTCGGCAGAGAAGAAAAAGAAATGGGGACTGACCTCGTCAAGAGGCAGTCCCCATGATGGTAAATGGTGGGAATAGTGCGAGGGCGTCGGCCTAATTGGCCATCTCGGATATAAACTGGATGCGTACCAACCGTATCTCCTCTTCGGTGTAGTCCTCATTCAGTTCGTCCATCGCCTTGTCGATGTCGTCCGTATCGCTTTCCATGAAGTAGTCGTAGATGTCGTCTATCTGATCCTCGTCGTACGTGTCATCGAGGTAGTAGTCGATGTTGAGCTTTGTTCCGCTGTCCACGATATCATCGAGCTTGTCTATCAGTTCGTCGAAGTCGAGGCCTTCGGCGCGTGCGATGTCGTCGAGGGACAGCTGATGGTCGATACTCTGGATGATCTTCACCTTTTGCATCGACTTCTTCGCCACCGTCTTGACGCGGTACTCTTCGGGACGGACGATATCGTTCTCCTCGCAATACTTTTTGATCAGGTCGCAGAACGGTTGGCCATAGCGCTTGGCCTTGCCCGCTCCGACTCCTTGGATGTTGAGCAGCTCCTTCTCGTTGATAGGATAGATGGTTGCCATCTGTTCCAGGGAAACGTCCTGGAAGATGACGTAAGGAGGGCGCTCCAGTTTGCGGGCCATATCGTGGCGCAGGTCCTTGAGCAT
>OHZL01000634.1_pt1 | contig 11608 bp, 8 predicted proteins | sample 1580531 | NCBI WGS metagenome assembly OHZL01 (sample SAMEA3882522, study PRJEB24775) | human gut metagenome | biome: human-associated habitat; feature: intestine environment; material: feces | place: Netherlands | collected 2009/2010 | reverse complement strand
CGCCGCCGGTTCGGGCAGCTTGACCGGACGTGGAGCGGACCGGAGTTCAACCGTCTGCTCGGCAAGGCGATGGCCGAAAACCGTGATGACTTCATTCTTGCCCTCTACCTTGGGCGCTATGCGGGGCTTCGTATCCACGAGTGCTTTCGCATAGACACCGCAGCGGCGGAGCAGGCATTGCGGGAAAACGCCCTCACCGTGAAGGGCAAGGGCGGCAAGGTGCGCACCGTCCCCATCGAGGACGAGCGTATCCTAATGATGTTGAAGAGAGTGTTGGCACAGGCCGAACGTGGTCACAAGCTGCTGGTGCCAGACGGTATGCCTACCGACCGTGCCATCAACGCCTTGGAGCTGTTCATTTACCGTTACCGGAACGAGGTCAGCGACAAAGACTCAGACCGGCGCTTGTCCTTTCACGGGCTTCGGCACCCGTATGTCAAGCACACGACAAAAATTTTTAGCTTGCGCTTGATGGATTTTCAAGCGCAGGCTTATCCTGATGCTCGGCGAAAAACTCGCGGAGCTTGTCAGCTTCTTCGGGTAGGACAAAGCCGAAGCCCTGTCCGTCCACTCTGCAATAGAAAGCGATTTTCATGTCTGCCTCCTCAATCGAAAATGTCTTGGATTTTGTATGCGATCTCAATGCGCTTATCAGGGTACACCAGCACCCGGTCGATCAGCAGCTCGGCCAGCTCGGTGGTCAGCGTGTCCGCATCGAAAATCGCCTTGGACGCTTTCTTGCGGCTGTCCTGCCGTGCCTGTTCGTCCTGCTTTTGCTTCGCCTGTGCCAATACTGCGGCATAGGCATTTTTCGTTTTCAAAAGCAGCTCGTCACACGCGCCCTTTTCTGCTTTGTAGGTGTTCAGGTCGATCTCGTCCATGAGATAGCGTTCGTAAAGTGTGCGCTTGCCGTCTTGCAGCGTCTCAATCTGCTGCTCATATTCGGCGCGTTCCGGTACGGAAGCATCTACCCGGAGCGTACCGTCAGGGGCAAGCGGCGCGGTGGCTTCCATCTGCTTTTTCAGCGTCAGGAATACCGCCTGTTCCAGCTCCGCGGCGTTCAGACGCATCTTGTGGCAGCGGCTTTCTACGTCCGCCTCGGAATGGCGGCAGTGATAATATGAGGTTTTCTGCATGGTGCGGGACAGCGCATGACCGCAGCAGCCACAGAAGGCTTTGCCTTTCAGCGGGTAGTCCCGCTTTTTCTTGTTTGGCTGGGAAAAGCGGAGCTGGCTGGCCTGCACGGTATCAAACACGGCTTTCTCTATGATGGCCGGGTGATGGTCGGGGATGATGCACCATGATTCTCTGTCCTTCAGGCGGCTTCTGGTGCCGCCTACTTCGAGAACCGCCCGCTTGCCGATCACATACACGCCGGTGTAGCGCTCGTCCTCCAAAATGCGGAGAATGGTGGATGCACTCCAAATTCCGTGGCAGCGGGAAATATCGTGGGTATGATTGCCGTGCGCCGCTTTGTACTGACCAGGCGTGGGGATGTTCCTGCGGAACAGCTCCCGCGTGATGGCGGTGGCGTTGATACCCTCTGCGGCAAGCTGGAAGATGAGCTGCACAACGGCAGCGGCCTCCGGGTCAGGCTCCATTCTGCCATCGGCGCTTTTGCGGTAGCCGTAGGGACAGATTTTGCTCTGATACTCGCCGCGCTGCATCTTGGCGTACTTGGCGCTCTTGGTTTTAATGGACATATCGCGGCTGTAATATTCGCTGATGAGATACTTGAACGCCACGTCCATGCCGCCGGTGTCGCCCTTGAATTTGCTGCTGTCAAAATCGTCGCTGATGGAAATAAAGCGGGTGTGGAAGAGCGGGAACACGCGCTCGATGAAGTAGCCGGTTTCAATGCTGTTTCGCCCGAAGCGGGAAAAATCCTTGACGATGATGCAGTCGATCTGATTGGCCCGTACCAGCTCAATGAGCTTCTGTACCTGCGGACGCTCAAAATTCGTACCGCTGTACCCGTTGTCGATAAACTCCATGATCTCCGCGTTCAGGGCTTCGGGCATGGACGCCGCGTATTCATGGAGAACAAGGCTCTGATTTTCAATGCTCAGACTGTCGTACTTGTAATCCTCAATGGAGAGGCGGATGTAGAGGGCAATTACATATTTCTGCATTGTTTCAGCACCTCCGCATAGGTTTCAAACTCGCTCTGGAAGCGATAGCGCACCGTGATCTGCTTGTCGTGGGATACCTCGATGCGGTCGATCAGCCGCTCGATGAGTGCGCCGGTCAGCGCACGGTCAGTCTTGATTTGCGCGGCATCCTGTTCCAGCGCCCGGTGCTGCTCTGTTTGAGCATCCATCATTCGCAGGCCATCTTCCAATTGTTCCATTTCCACGGCGAGGTCGGCAATGCGGCTTTCGCACTTCTCTTTGTAGTCAAAGTATTCATCCTTGGTGAGAACGCCTTGCACAAGGTTTTCATACAGGCTCCGCACGATACCGCGAAGCCGCTGGATTTCCTGTTTGCGGCTGGTGATCTTCTCCCGCAGCTCAGCGCGGTCAGCGGCCTGCCGGGGCAGCTCCGCAAGCGACAGGCGGTAGTCGCCCAAAGCGGTGTTGAGCGCTTCCTGAAGCATATCCGCCAGCATATCCAGCAGCGCATCCTCGCGGATGGTCACGCCGGGGCAGGCATCCTTGCTGATTCGGCTCTGGCTCAGACAATGGTAGAAGTACACATCATCGGACTTCTTGCGGATATTCCGCTGCCGGTGCAGGCTGCCGCCGCAATGGGCGCAGAACACCTTGCCTTTGAACAAATTCGGCGTGTAGGCTTTGACCAGCCGCGCCTTGGCGCGGCTGGCGGTCTGATTGAGAATTTCCTGCACCGCCGCGAACTGTTCCCGGCTGATGATGGCCTCATGGGTGTCCCGCACCACCGTCCATTCCTCGGCGTCGGCATTGACCTGCCGGTGATCCACGGTTTTGGTTTGGCCCTGAACGAGATCTCCGGTGTAGACCTCGGAGCGGAGAATGACGCCGACTGTCCGGGTCTGCCACTTGCCGCTGCCGAGCAAATTTGCGTGAGTGATCTTTCCCTGCATCTTCTTGTAGTGGCTGGGGGTGAGAACGCCCTCCTCATTCAGCCGCACGGCGATGGTATTGAGGCCAGCGCCCTCGGAAGCCCAGCGGAACATCCGCTGCACCACAACGGCGGCAACAGGGTCGATGATAAGCTGGTGGCAATCGTCCTCCGCTTTCAAATAGCCGTAGGGAGTACGCGCACCGATGAACTTGCCGTCCTTCATGGCCTGCCGCTGCTGCGCCCTGATCTTGCGCCCGATGTCCAAAGCGTAGGCTTCGTTTATCATGTTCCGCAGCGGAATGATGATACCGGAATGGGCGTCCTCCGGGGCGGCGGTATCGAAGTTTTCATTGACCGCAATAAAGCGGATATTACGGATGCGGAAATACTGTTCGATGTAGTAGCCGGTGTCGATGGTGTTTCGTCCCAAACGGGAGAGGTCTTTGACAATCACGCAGTTTACATGACCGGCCTCAATATCCGAGAGCATCTGCTGAAAGCCCGGACGGTGGAAGTTTGTCCCCGTCGCGCCGTTGTCGATGTAGGTATCGTACACGCTGATCTCCGGGTACTGCTCCAGATAGCGGGCAATAATCATCTGCTGGGTTTCAATGGATACGCTGTGCGTGTGGGTATCCTCCACAGAAAGGCGGACGTAGATCGCGGCGCGGCAAGCGGCGTCGGCCTCCTGCACGACTACCGCAGCCGTTTCTTTTCTGCTTTTTCTCGCCATGCTCACCCCACCTTTCTCTGTTCGTAATCTTTCTGCTGCGCTGCCAGCGCCAAAAGCTGCAACGCCTTTTTGTATTCGTCCTCATGGGTAAAGGTAATATCCAGCTCCTTTTTCCCACGGACGCGGATGCTCTGCACCATGTGAATGAGCGCCTTGCGGTCTAAGGTTTCCAGCGTGGAGAACTGCGTAAACTGCGAAATCCAACGGTTGCGCTCACTTCGATTTTCCAGCACCTCCGTGAGCTTTTCCTTGAGAACGCGGACGCTTTCTCGGATGTCCTCGGCCTGCTTGGTGTACTTGGCCTTGTAGGAGGCGTATTCCTCCTTGGTGAGCATACCTCCCACAAGGCTCTCATAAAGCCTTGCCTTGAACTCCAGCACCTGCTCCAACCGGCGCTCGTTGTCGGTAATGTGGTCGCTGTATTCCTTGGCAAGCGCCTGATTGATGCTGGACTGGTCAATGTCCGAAAGCAGCGCCTCCAGCGAAGCGATGTTGCCGATATAGGCTTTCAGGCTGTCCCGCACACAGTCGATCAGGCTGCTTTCTTTCAGCATGACCGGATGGGCGCAGCCCTTTTTCTTGCCGGTTGGACAATAATAGTAGTGGTACTCCTTGCCGTTCGCACGGTTGGTCTTGCGGGTCATGCGGCTTCCGCAGCACCCGCAGATCAGAATACCGGAGAACAGGTACACCGTATCCTCGTTGGGAGAAGTCCGGGTATCCAGCCCCTTGATGCGCTGCACCAGCTCAAAATCCTGACGGGCGATCAGCGCTTCGTGGGCATCCGGGACACGCACCCACTCGGAGGCGGGGCGCTGCTCCATCTGCTTGATCTTGTAATGCGGCGTACCCTGTTTGCCCTGCACCAGCGTTCCGGTATAGGTTTCATCCTGCAAGATGCGGATGATGGTGGTAGCCGACCATTTGCAGTCGGCCTTGTCCGCATAGCCCTTTTTCGCGTAGGGCAGGCCGTTGTTCTTCTTGTAAGCCAGCGGGGAGAGAATACCCAGCCGGTTCAGCTCTGATGCGATTTTGGAGGCGCTTGCGCCCTCCAGCCGCATACGGAAGATGTCGCAGACAACGCGGGCGGCGTAGGGGTCAGGGACGAGCAAATTCTTGTTGTCCTCGGCTTTCATGTAGCCGTACACCGGGAACGCGCCGACGAAATCGCCATTGCGCCGCTTCACGTCCAGAGAAGAACGGGTCTTGATGGAAATGTCCCGGCAATAGGCTTCGTTCATAATGTTCTTGACCGATACGGTCAGATCATCGCCGCTGTCGTGGGCGGTGTCGATGCTGTCGGTGATGGCAATGAAGCGCACCCCATAGGCCGGGAATACCCGGCGCAGATACCGGCCGGTTTCAATGTACTCGCGCCCCAGCCGGGAGAGGTCTTTTACAATGACGCAGTTGATGTTGCCATCGGTGACATCCTGCATCATTTCCTTGAATGCAGGGCGGTCAAAGATGATGCCGCTGTATCCATCGTCGATCTTTTCGGAAACGACCTCAATATCCGGGTTGCGCTCTACAAAGTTTTCAATGAGCTTGCGCTGGTTGGAAACGCTGTCGCTTTCGCTGGAATGATCGTCGGTGTAGGACAGGCGGATATAAGCGGTGGCTTTGTATTTGGGCATGAAAAAGCACTCCTTTCTCCCGGACTGCTCCCGCATGAAAAGAGTGGTTATCTGGCTATTTGGTTTTCATCCTTTTCCACACCGATCATAGCACTCTCTGCGGAAAAAAGCGAGGATGTCGCTCAGCGCAAAATGCCTTGCAGACATTCCTCCAACGTAACACCGTTCCCGGCGAAGCAGGCGTTTACCACGAAATCGCCGCAGCGGAAGCGGTAAGGATTTTTGATCTGGCGGATAAAGGCGGCAATGCGTTCTTCCTTGGGAAGATTTTTGTCAACAGATACTTCCCGGATGTCCACCAGCTCATCCGTGTGGATTCGGGATTCGTTTGGCGTTGGCTGCATCATGGCGATCTCCTTTCTCGGTTTGGTGGGTTTCCTCAAGGTCACATGAATGCGCTGACGGGAAAGGCCGTCAGCGCATGGTATCTGACTTTGAGAGGCGGCTGCGCGGGCAGAATTGGAGCCACATAACATAATGGCGAATACCGGCGCAGCCGCTCTGCTTGTCCATTTGAGAAGAACTATCCTATTTGCCACGCGCCCCGGATAGTGGGCATGATGCAGGCCGCCCTTGGCAGGGCTGTCATAACTCCACGATACCGCTGCCTCAAAGAGCTGGCGCATACCGCAGGGTTCCCCCTCAAGTCTGTGGGAGGGCGTGAGCAAGTTTCATTATCCGCCGCGCTGTCATCGCGCCCGATTTGCCGAATCGGGTCTAAGGCTGCGTAGATCGCTCGGATGGCTTTTCCGGAATCACCTCCTTGAAGCCAACGTCGTGGCGGCGCACCTTATGCCGCTATCACGCGGGTTTTGTGCCTGCATCATGGTCTATTCAGTTTTCAACGTTCAACGAAAGGCTTCGTGGAGAATGTCCCTTCACCTATCGCCGATTTTGGGCCACTTTTGCACCCTGTTTTCAGCAATCAGGGAAAAGTTTTTTCATTTTCTTCATCGCCGCGCCGATGCTCTTGGAAATATTCTGATGGCTGACACCCTCGGCTGCGCCAATCTCATCAACCGTCATCCCATCCACGAAATACATCCACACCCTGCGGAACTGCGTATCCGTCAGGTGCTTCCGAATCTGCGTGACCTTTCTGACGCTGCGGTGGATTGCCTCTGCCCGGTCATGCGCCTGCTCCATGCAGACATCCACGGCAGGAATGGAGGCCGCTTCCTCGGATAGCTCATCCAGCGCAAGCGTGTGATTGGCATAGACGTGAGCTTCCTTTTCGGAGGCGTGATAGTCCTCGTCCGACAGGGCTTTCCATTTCAGAAATTCTTTCTCGCTGGCAAAGTCCTCGCGGGTCAGGCGGACGATGACTTCATTGGCGTCCATATAAACGATGGCATCGGGGTCTTTCTTATTCAGCGCATAGCTGCTCTTTCTGTTAAACATAATATGTCCTCCGTTTCGGTGTTGGGTGGGTGGTGAACCAGACCAACACCGGCGGAGAACGACAGCCGACAGGAAAACGTAAAAAGGCGCTCGAACAGGCATGATGACCTGAACGAGCGCCTTGCGTGCGAGTGAAAACATGAGTAACGAATACTGTACCGGGAGGGGCTAAATCACGGATGAACCAAACCGCATAAAAAGAGAGCTGCAACTCGCTTTCGTGAGTGCAGCTCGTCTGGGGGATAGCCGCGTGCTTTTTGAAGTGGACGGCTAATCGGTGCTTATGCTTTTTTACATGACCGCGAGCGGCCTTAGCAGTATCTCCTGTTCATCCGTGACATCATAAAATTACCTCCAACTCGCTGAATGTGATTTGCGGATCATTCAATGTGAGCTTCATGTGTATTTAAGTGAATTGAGGCTCACTCTACAATGTAGTAGAGGTGATTTACAATGAACTTTCTTGACCTGTTCGCCCAAAAGCTTCGCGAAAAGCGGGAGCAGAAAAAGATCACGCAGCGCGAATTAGCGGAACGGCTTAATATGTGTACCCGAACTGTCATTGAGATTGAAAAGTGCAAGAGCAATCCGAAATTTGAAACGGTTGCGCTGATCTCAGAAGAAATGGACATCAGTCTGGATGGAATCGTGTTCCACGATAGAGCGCCGCAGACCGTTGCCAAGTGCGTTCTTGATTACTTTGCAGGAAAGGGTGAAGAAGAGTCGCAACGGTACATAGACCTGTGCATGAGCGCAGATAAGCTGAAGTGATGTACAGGGGAAAACAAAAGGGCCGATGATTGTCTTTCATGTAGAGCAGCCAGTGGGCTTATATTTTCCCCACTGGCTGCTCTTGTCCGCACAGTTGGAACGACGGGCATTAGTATCCTATTTTTCCTGTTTGTGTGCATCCCGGATCTTTTCAAAGGTGTCCTGACTGATGGCGTGTTCAATCCGGCAAGCATCTCGCTCTGCAATTTCAGGGTCAACGCCAGCTGCGATAAATTGCTCTGTAAAGAACTGATGCCGTTCATAAATTTTTTCGGCAACATTCCGGCCTGTTTCGGTCAAATGCAAAACGTAATCACTATCTACCGTTAAAAAGCCCCCTTCACGCAAAGCCGACACCGCATAGCTTACACTGGCTTTTGAAACTCCAACACGCCGTGCAACATCAATAGAGCGGACAGAACCGTGATTCTTTTGAAGAACCAGCACAGCCTCCAGATAATCCTCCCCGGACGCATGAATCTTCATCGGTTCCTCCTTTATGCAAGGCTCCAGCCGGAAGCCTTTTTACGGATATTTACAAAATCCTGATAAATCCCGGCTTTTGCCATAAGCTCGTCATGGGTTCCCTGTTCGCTGATCCGTCCATCAGAGATCACCAAAATCTGATCTGCCTGACGGATGGTATTCAGGCGATGTGCAATCACAAGTAATGTTTTACCCTTTACCAGCTCATTGATTGCCTCCTGGATATAGCTTTCATTATCGGTATCAACACTTGCAGTCGCTTCATCCAGGATGACAATCGGTGCGTCCTTCAAAATGCATCGGGCGATAGAGATTCTTTGCTTTTCGCCGCCGGACAGAGTAGCGCCGCCTTCACCGATGACTGTCTGGAATCCATCTGGCAGCGCCATGATAAAATCATAGCAGCGGGCTTTTTTTGCAGCCTCATAGACTTCTTCCTCGGTAGCGTCCGGTTTACCCATGCTGATATTGTTGTAAATGGTATCCTGGAACAAGTACACCCTCTGGAAAACCATGCTGATCTGTTCCATCAGTTCGGCGAGAGGTACATCCCGAATATCTGTACCACGGATTGTCACTTTGCCGGATTTCACATCCCACAGCCGCGCCAGAAGGTTCGCAATCGTGGATTTGCCACCGCCAGACGGTCCCACAAGTGCGGTCATGGTATTCTTCTGCATAGAGAAGCTGATGTTGTGCAGGACTTCCTTGTCCTGATAGGCGAAGCCCACATCGCTAAATTGTACTTCTGGCTGATCCGGCTGTGCCTGTGACAGAATATGTTGATTTCCGTTATCGGGAAGTTCGGGCTCGTCCAAAACAGCTTCAATGCGGTCTAATGCGGCATTCATCACGGTCAGTCGGGTTGCTTCTCCATAAAGAGCTTTCAGAGGTCCAAAGAGATCAAAGACAAACAGCAGCACGCCCAAAAGATAAGCCAGGGAGAGTACGCCTTCCTGATGTAAAAAAACGGATAAACCGAAGATAGCGGCAATACCCACGCCATAGAGAATGTTTAAGCCAGTGGTCCACGGTGTCATTTTCTGCTCAAACTTCGTATTGACATCCCTTGATTTTTTGAAGTTTTCCGTTAATTCGTCAGATTTTTCTCCGAGCAGATTGTAACTTTTGATAACCCCAATTCCTTCAGCAAAAGACAAGACCGCATCCGTCAAATTCTCGCTTTGGTTTTGACGCCCGACAGCCTCCTTGAAGGAAACCTTATTCATATATTTTGCAACCAGTGATGCCAGCAAGGTAATGATTACCGCAATCAGCCCAAGTCTCCAATCCAGTACGAACATAAAAACAGCTAAAACCAAAGTAGACAGCATATAGCTCATCATGTTGCCAATGGTACTCATAGAAACTTCCTCAATGAATACCATATCCGTACTGAGAACAGAGCTGATTTTGCCAATATTCCCCGATGTAAAGTAACCCATCGGCATTTTTCTTAAATGATTTCCCAACTCCATCCGTTTATCAGCAAAGATCATAAATCCAGCGGCACTTTGCAGACGGTCGCTCAAATAGTGAACCACTGTCTGAACCACTACAACAGCTAATAATCCAAGTCCGACAAACAGACAGGTCTTTCCAGTCAGCGTATTATCAGCAAACCCGGCCAAGACAATAAACGCCATGAAGATCGGCATTTTGGAGAGAATGGACTCGACAAATGCACATAGAAATGCAGCCTGAATACGGCTTTTATACCTCCCGGAGAGGTTCAGGATTCTTGAAATCAATGCAAACATTTATCTTCCCTCCTTTGCAGTAGATACTTTCCACTCGGCGCTGTCCTGAGCCGCTTTCCACAACTTTTGGTATTCTGGGCAAGCTTGAATCAGCTCCTGATGTTTTCCGGTTGCCACCATCTTTCCGTGATCCATAACGCATATTTGATCTGCGTTCATTATAGCGGGAAGTTTGTGAGCGATAACTACCAAGGTTTTTCCCTCCACCAGCTCCGCAATAGCAGCCTCCATTTTTTCCTCATTTTCTGGATCAGCATAGGCCGTGGCCTCGTCAAGCACTACAATCGGGGCATCCTTCAATATTGCCCGCGCCAGGGAAATTCGCTGGCGCTGCCCCCCGGAAAGCATTTTCCCCGCATCGCCCGCCATGGAGTGAATACCTTGCGGCAGCTTTTCCAGAAACTCCATACACCGGGCTTTCTTCGCCGCCTGCATTACTTCCTCATCGGTAGCATCCAAACGTCCAAGACGGATATTTTCCAGCAGGGAGGTGTTAAACAGGTACTGATCCTGAGCCACATAGGAAATGCGGCTGTTCAATGCCTCCAGGCTCATATCACAAAGTTTCTGCCCGCCAATGGAAATGCTCCCTTTCTGCGGGTCATAGTAGTGGATCAACAGTTTTGCAAGGGTGCTCTTGCCAGAACCGGATTCACCAACTAGGGCAGTTTTTTGTCCTGCTTGTGCCACAAAGGTAATATCGTGGAGGACTTCGTTTTCCGCTATTATCGGTTTCCCATCTGGGCCAGGCTGTGTCGTCTGATACGCAAAGGAAACATGATCGTAAGAAATGTTAAAATCCTGTCCGTGGAAATCATCCTCAGCAGCTTGCAGCGGTGCCGTATTTAACATCTGTTCAAGTGCCGTGATCTTATAATTCAGATTCGGAATCGTCTCCATAAAGCCCAGTGCTTTCAGGAGAGGAATCCCAATGCTGAGGGAAAGGCAGAGGACTAAAATCAAATCAGGTAAAGTGCTTATGCCACAGAGAACAAACCATGCCCCAAGAGGCAAAGTCAGAATAACAGTGCAGGGCAGTAGACTTCCGTATATCGCCATCCAGGGCCAGGCGGCCTTATACCATGCCAAGGTATAATCCCGATAGTCCGTTACATCCTTGCGGAAGTTCTCGTAAGATTCGCTCTCCCGGTTGAAAACCTTGACAACCTCCATACCATTGATGTACTCAATGATCGTGTTGTTCATTTTCTGTGCAGACTGATAGTAGGGACCCATGCGCTTCATTCCAACAGAGTACATAATGACCATGGAGAGCAGGCTGATCGGGATAGAGGCCAAAGACATAAGAGCCAGTTTCCAGTCCGCACAAAACATAGCAACATAAATCACCAGCGGGATCAGTAAATTTGCGATACCCTCTGGGACTGAATGAGCAAGGAGCAATTCCAAGCTGTCCACATCATCGACAAACAGCTTTTTGATTGTCCCTGTCCCTTTTTCCTCCACAATGCCAAGGGGAAGTTTCTCAAACTTCTTTTGCAGAGATACCCGCAGCCGGAACAATGTGTTATATGCTGCTTTATGAGAAATTGATAATCCCCATCCATAAAAAAACGCCTGCAAAACAAGACAGATCAAAACCCCTATAACACGCAATAAAACAAATTCTGTTTCAACAGAATCGCCCATAACCAATGGCGAAATGACCTGATAGGCCAGCACAAAAGGCAGGATGCCCATAAGAACGCTGACCAGTACGACAACCGTGGCCACATACATATTTTTCTTATATGGCCCTGCGTACTCAAAGATTTTTT
>OHZL01000633.1_pt1 | contig 11613 bp, 9 predicted proteins | sample 1580531 | NCBI WGS metagenome assembly OHZL01 (sample SAMEA3882522, study PRJEB24775) | human gut metagenome | biome: human-associated habitat; feature: intestine environment; material: feces | place: Netherlands | collected 2009/2010 | reverse complement strand
AATCTTCTTCTTTCTCAATAACCTCAACTACAACATTATCTTTTGCAAGAGCCTCTTCATCGTACTCTTCCTCTCCCTCTTCACACTGCAAAAGCAATGTCGGACCTTCTTCGATCCATTCCTGCTTCATCAGTGTGTCTTTGATAAATGTTGTTTTTCCCGCGCCCAAAAAGCCGGATACGATCAATATTTTCATACGTTTCCTTTTTCAGTCAAATTTTCAAATCATCAGTCAGCCAATTTAACGACTGGTTTGATTAAATCCTTCGGTTTATCTCTCATCAGGAACAATGCTTCTTCCAGATGATCCCATCCATCAAACACATGCGTGGACAGCGGGCTGACATCCAGCTTGCCTGCCGAAACAAGAGCTCCCAGTTTTTCCATGCGGAGTCTTCCGCCAGGCATCAGGCCTCCGTTAATCTGTTTGTGACCCATTCCAACGCCCCACTCTACACGCGGAATATCAATGTTGTCACCGGATCCAAGATAGTTTACATTTCCGATCTTTCCGCCCGGTTTCAGGCATTTTACTGCTTCTGCAAAGGTTTCTACACCACCGCCGGCGATGACTACTTTATCAACACCTTTTCCATCTGTCATATCGAGTACCTGCTGGAAAATCGGTCCGTTCTTGTAGCTGACAAAATCCGTTGCGCCGTATTTTTTTGCTGCTTCTACGCAGACCGGTCTCGTTCCGACAGCAATGATTCTCGATGCGCCGCGCATATTCGTTCCGGCTACCGACATCAGACCAACTGGTCCGATTCCGATGACAAGAACTGTATCACCAAACTGTACATCGGCAAGCTCTACGCCGTGGAATCCGGTCGGCACCATATCGGAAAGCATGCACGCGTCGACAACATTGATGTTTTTCGGAAGCAGCGCAAGGTTTCCATCGGCATCATTTACATGAAAGAATTCAGAAAAGACACCATCTTTGAAGTTGGAGAATTTCCAGCCTGCCAGCATTCCGCCGGAGTGCATGGAATAACCAGCCTGTGCTTCCAGAGAATTCCAGTCCGGAGTGATGGCCGGCACAAGAACCCGGTCTCCCGGTTTGAAATCTTTTACGAGCTCTCCGACTTCCACAACCTCTGCACAGCACTCATGGCCCAGAATCATGTTATGACGGTCACCGATGGCCCCTTCCCATAAAGTGTGGACATCTGATGTGCAGATGGCAACTGCCAGTGGACGGCAAATGGCATCCATCGGCCCGCATTTCGGGCGTTCTTTCTCGATCCATCCGGATTCACCGATTTTCAGCATTGCATAACCTTTCATATCTTTTGCTCTCCTTTCAGATTGTTAATAATTTATCGATTCCTATGGTTCGAATATATCACTAATAGGTTACTAATTCAACAGAAAAGTCACGGAATGCCGTAGAATATTCCGTGACTTTTTTATAGCTTTTGCACAATAGATTACTTATAGATACTTTTTATCAAATTCTGCACCGACCGCATTCCCATACCGAAACGGCTGCAGCCGGCTTTCTGCATTTCCTGTATAGTTTCCAGACTGCGGATTCCACCGGCGGCCTTGATCTGAATGCGACCGGCGGCTTCACGGCTCATGATTCGAACCTGCTCCACGGTGGAAGGACAGCCGGGATACCATCCGGTGCTCGTCTTTACATAATCCGCACGGCCTTTCACACACAGATCCACTGCCTGGCAGATTTCCTGCTCCGTCAGCTGCGGTGCCTCGATGATCACCTTAAAAATCGCCGAAGGCACCTGCTCCCGGATGGCCAGAAGTTCTTCTTTTACATAAGAAAATTCGTGGCTTCTGAATGCCGTAAGATTCATCACCATGTCGATTTCCCGGCAGCCAGCCTCCCACAGTTCTTTTGCCTGCCGCTTCTTCTGTCCGGTCGTATCTCCGCCGCCCGGAAAGCTTACCACGCCTCCCGCATGGATTTCTCTGGTGTCCTGCAGCCGTTCTGCCACATGGGCGCTGAACGCCGGCAAGGTAAACACAGCAGCCAGACGATATTTCTTTGCCAGCTCCACCATCGCATCAATTTCATCCATTGTATGAAATGCCTGTACACAGCTGATATCAATCTGCCGCATCAGTTTCTTCTGTTCTTCTGTCTCATCGCTCATTTACTCCGTCCTTTTCCCGAAATCTCCACCTCGTACTTGCTTCCGATGATCCGCACATGGTCAATGCTCACCGGCCGGTTCTGCCAGTAGGTGACTCTGTGCACCACAAGAAGCGCATCCTTCGGCTCCGTTTTCAGAACCTGGGCTTCCATAAAGGTCGCGGATTTCGCTGAAATTCTGTCTCGTGTCTCATCAATCTGCAAGCCGAATTTCTCCTCCAGAAACTGATACAGCGCTACAAACTGATTCTCATACGCTTCGATGCCAGGGACTTTCGCATATTCGATATAATTTTCCATCAGCGTAACAGGCTCTTCATCCGCAAGCTGCAGCCGCTGAATCCTCGCCACGCTGGTTCCCTCCGGAATTTCCAGTTCATCGGCGAGCTGTTTGTCCGCCGAAATGATGTCGATCATCATATCTGACGTCGTTACCCGATATCCTTTTTTCATCAGGGATTCCGTGACCGATGTGACCTTGTTATAATTCTGAATTGCCTTATGATTCAGCACCCTCGTTCCAGAACCCTGGCGAACCTCAACCAGTCCCTCCTGCACCAGCATCTTTACTGCATTCCGTACCGTAGTACGGCTGACCTGATAGATTTTCTCCAGTTCACACTCCTTCGGCAGAAATCCCCCGACAGGATATGTTCCCTTATTGATCTCGTTTTTCAGTCTGCTGTAAACCTTCACATAAGCCGGTGCATTTTTCATCTTCTTCCCCTCCCGTGAAATATCAATATCCGCTTTTTGATCCTTTTTGCAGTATACCATATTTTGACGGCACAATCGAGTCCCAAAGAAGAGTTCCTGTTTTCTGCTTTGTCACCGACACATACTCTGCCAGACGCACAGAAAAAAGGCAGACGCATGTCATTTCTTTATGACTCACGTCTGCTCTGCATGAATCTTCTTTTTTCTGCTGTCTGCGAAATACTTCCATTCTCCAGAAGCAAATCTCTCTTTCTGCGGTGTAAATTTTTGTTACAAATTTTTTATTGTTCTTTTCTATTTTTTCGTATCAAACCGCATCACCGCCATGTGCACCACGTACGGCACCAAGATGACCGGGATTGCCAGGTATGCCAGGATGCTGTACGCCTTCTGGATCAGCGTCAGCAGACCAAACTGTGCGATAAGGAAGTCCGCGATGCAGCAGACAAGCGCGGCAAGGATCTGGGTGCGGCTGATTTTGCCTGCGGTTTCTGTTCTGCTGCTTCGTTCAGCGAGACCGGCGTGGATTCGTTTGACCATGGCGGCAACCATGTTGACGGCTGTGGATACGGCACCGAGGATGATCAGTACGGAAATCAGCGGTGTCATGAATTTACTGCCGACGCCCTGCTGAACCATAAATAATGTCGGGACGCTCTGCTGGCTCATTTCCGGGTTCTGGTATACGGTCATGATTCCGAGGACGACCATGATCATCAGAAGGGCATTTAATACGGCACCGACTGCCATGCTCTTTCCGGCATCCTGCGGTTTTTCGAAGGATTTGGCATGCTGGACGAAGACTGCGACATTGGCAAGCTGGAAGGTTCCGTAGAGGAATGCGGCGTACAGGGCTTTGCCGAATGGGAGGTCTGCGGTTTTCATGGCGTTTACAGTATCGCCGATCTTTCCGGCTCCGGCGATGATGTTCGGGACGTAGACGATCAGCAGACCGGCGATAATGCAGATGGACAGCACTGATGCTACTTTCCGCACCAGATCCGTTCCGAATACCGAAACGACGAAAATAAACGCTCCGATCACAAAGGTACTGAGCAGGTACGGCAGACTGGTCAGGGTGCTCAGCGTTGCACCGCCGGTTGCGAAGGCAACGGCCGGGGCGACGCACATAACGCAGAGGTACAAGAGCTCAAACAGATTGGAAAACAACGGCGCGAATCTGCCGTAAAACGCATTGTTATAGGAACGATAATCGTAAACTTCGTGCTTCCGCGCGAAATACAGGCAGTATGCAAAGAACACACCGTTGTACGCCATTGCAAAGAGCGGCAGAAAAAGACTCCAGATACCGTATCTTACATAATAGCTGTAAATCTGTGCGCCCGAGGCGAAGCCGCCTCCGAAATGGGTCGTGAACCACACGAACGCCACTCCGAGAATCATCGATCCTGCTTTGTTTTTCTTACTCATCTTTCTTCACCCTCTCCTTCAGTTTTGTCATCGCCGCATCGAGCATCTCCGGTGTCACACGGTATGGATAATGCTTCACATCGGACATCTCCGGGATGCGTGTCATGCTTTCCTTCCACTGTTCTTCGGAAATTTCAATCTGCTCCAGCGATACCGGGAGATTGATACTGCGGTTCAGCTCATAGACTTTCTCAAACTCTTCTTCCTGTCCGTCGACGAGCAGGGCAAGCAGGACGCCGAAGCCCACGACTTCTCCGTGCAGATGGCGCTCTTCGATGACCGGATATGAGGTCAGTGCATAGAAAATGGCATGCGCCAGGCCGCTGTTGTAATCCGGTGTGAAATCCTTTGTAAGGAAAATCGAAGCGATTCCCGTTGTGACGACGATCGCCAGGATAACCTGCTCCACATCGTAAGTACAGAGTTTCTGTTTGTGGTCTGCAAACGCCTTCGGACCGTATTCCAGCAGCGGGTCACGGCACATTTTACTGAGCGCAACGCCAAGAGATGTAAAATGCTCCAGCCGCTCATCCCTTGATGAAATGGTCGCTTCATAATATTTTGCATATGTATCGCCGATTCCCGCCCACAGGTACTGATATGGGGCTTTCGCGATGATCTCCGTGTCGATGAACGCATGCATCGCCGGGCGGATGAAGAAATGCGGCTTTAAGAAAGTACCGTCCTCATTGTACATAATTGAGACGGATGTGCAGGCGGCGCAGTTGGATGCGATGGTCGGGAACGTGAAGACCGGCTTGTCGTCTGTGATGCAGAGGCATTTTACGGTGTCGAGTGCTTTTCCGCCGCCCACGCCGAAGACCATATCGGCAAGCTGATACAGCTTCATGCTGCGCAGGCGCTCGACCGTCTGATACGTACAGTCTTTTCCGAAAATCTCTTTTCCAATGATGACAAGATTCGTCTCGTCTACGGCTGCTTTGATTTTATCGTAGGCAGCAGCAAGCGCTTTTTCTCCTCCGATGACCAGAACGGTTTTTCCATACGACTCGCATACCGGACCGATCTTGTCGTAAATGATGGATCCGATGGAATAGCTTGGCAGATGCACTTCATAATTTTCCAGTTTCATAACGATTCTCCCTTCTTCCTAACAAGCAAAAGGGCATACTGACCTTCTGTTGGTCAATACGCCCTTGTATCTCCGATGTGCTTTAGTATATCACAGTTTTAACGCGAATGCACTCAATTTTAAGCAAAACGCAAAAGATCCCGGGATTTTTCTCTCCCGGGATCTGAAAATTCTTACTATGTAATTCCTTTTTAAACCACACGTCTTACCGCAAGAATCGTGGTATACGCTGCGTTGCTACTGATCTTGATACCGTCGCGCTCATTGCTTGCGTGTACGATTGCACCGCCGCCGATGTAGATGGCTACGTGGCCGCTGTAGCAGATAATATCGCCCGGCTGAGCCTCTGCATAAGATACACCGCGTCCTACACCACGCAGTGCACTGGAGGAATGCGGAAGGTCGTATCCGAAGTGTGCGTAAACGCTCATGATAAAACCAGAGCAGTCAGCTCCGTTGGTAAGGCTTGTGCCGCCCCATACGTATGGATTTCCAATAAACTGTGTTGCATAGGATACGATGGCACTTCCGGTTGCGCTTCCGGTGCTGCTGGAATCATCCGAGCTGCTGGTATCGCTGGACAAAGAATCATCGTAAGAGCTTCCTCCGTTAGACGGTGTTGTTGTCGTGGTGGAGCTTCCTGTGCTGGACGGTGTGTTGTCTGCCGTTGTTGCATTATTTGCAGCACTGCTTGCGGCTGCTTCTGCCTGTCTTGCAGCTTCTGCCTGGCGCGCTGCCTCGGCTGCTTCTGCTGCCTGACGTGCCTCTTCTGCTTTTCTTGCTTCCTCAGCGGCTTTCGCTGCTTCTTCGGCTGCAATCTCTTCCTGAATCTGCTGGATCTTTGCGTTCTGTTCTGCCAGGACTGCGTTGTACTGTGCAGCCATGTCGTTCAGGTCTGCGATCTGGTTTTCGTAGTCATCGGAAACGGCTTTTTTCTGCTCAAGCATTGCCTCAAGGGACTGCTGCTGTGCTTCCTGCTCTGCCTCACTAGCTTCGAGATCTGCTTTTTCATCTGCAAGCTGATTGCTGTAGTCTGTTACCTGCTGTACAAGATCCATGTACTCCTGCAGGCACTCTCTGTCGTATTTGTATAATTTCTGGGTGTACTCAGCCTGGTTGAGAATGCTGCTTAAATCTTTTCCCTCCAGAAGAAGTGCTGCCCAGCCGTTGTCTCCGCCGCTCTCATAGAGGAACTGGATTCGTTTTTTCATCAGCTCGTACTGCTCGTCCTCTTCAGCCTGGGACTGTGCCAGTTTTTCCTGTGTTGTTTCAATTTCTGTCTGTTTCTCTGCAATTTCATTTTTCAGATTTTCCACGGATGCCATGGTTACGACAAGCTGTGCGTCCAGGTCATCAATCTCGCCGGTAATCTGATTCTTTTTGGTTTCCAGATCGTCGATTTCTGCTTTTGCGTTGTCAAGCTGTGCGCTGGTCTCTGCCTGTGCTGCCTGCTGCTGCTGTAACTGCTCCTGTTTCGAGGCGCTTACTGTCATTACCTGAGCTGCACTTACGATCACTGCTAAACTTAAGGCAAGAAATTTTTTTCTCATTCTTTCACTCCCAAATTGATTCGTTGTATGTAGGATTTCTGTTTCCAGTTTTACCTGTTTCTTAGAAATTCAATTATTCTGTAACAATTTTGAAATATTTTTCCCAATTCTTTTACATAATATCACAATTCACAAATGGATGCAAGGAAAAATATCCCGACTTTTTGTAAACAATTCGTGAACAGTAACGATACATGTTATTTTACCTTCTGTACACTCACACAACTCAATTTGTATTGATCCGGCGAGGAAAGCGCATCGCCGTCAGGGATTGAAAAGTCCTCTGCGGAGAATTTCGCACAGAGTGCCCGGTACTGATCCTCTGTAAAGTACGGCACCGCATCCTGATTCCATTCCAGACTGATTTCCTGATCGGTCACGCCGCGCGTTACAATTTTCCCGCCTTCAAAATCCTTTTGTTTCATTTCTTTTAACGCATTGTAAACTGCAGTTCCATAATCCAGACGTACTTTCAACACGGCATTGGCGTACTCCTCCACGCCGCCGTTTGCGATCAGTGCTCCGCCTGCCGCAGATGCTGCTGCGCCAAGTACATTCTGATACGATGCACCGTCCGAGAAGAGAATCTGTCCGCCCTCACCATACCAGCTTTTGATTTTTTCCAAATACGACGGTGATACGCTGCTGCTTTTCCGATACGTATAATCCAGCGTGATGCTGTTTTCTCCAAGTCCCAGATCCGCAGCGGCCGCCTCTGCACCGAGTGCATAACCTGTCCCGTACTTTGTTCCGTTCTCTTCGTTTTTCTGTCCGATATAGCCCAGGTGCGTGTAGCCGGCCTGTACTGCCGCATATCCTGCCAGGTAGCCGGCCTCTGATACATCAATTTCCAGGCTTTCTGTATTTCCGCGGAGACGGCTGCGGCCGCTCTCACTGACCGGTTCTGCCTCCAGCAGCAGAAAACGGACATCCTTCCAGTCGCGCTGTGCATCGTAAACGGCGCGGCTCATGCTCGTTCCGGCACAGACGATAACGGATGCTCCCTTCTGCGCCGCCTCTTTGATGGTGTTTTCATAGTCCTCTGTTGTCCGTCCTGCCGGAACACTTGCTTCATATTTCAGACCGCTCTCGTCTCCATACTGCGCAAGACCGTTCCATGCTGACTGATACACGGCATCGGAAGCTACCTCACTGCCGTCGGTTACCAGCACCAGATCCACTGGTTCCGTCTTTTCTTTTCCGCAGCCGCCCAGCAGCAGCAACGACACTACGCCAAGACAGAGCGCCCATTTCCAGCTCTTTCGCATGTTTACTCCCCTTGTATTTTTATTTTCCAGATTTTTTCTTTTGTATTTCTGATCTGCGTCTTTCACGCACCTTCTAGTATAGACAATTCCAGCGCAAAAAGAAAGAGAGAATACACGAACTACAAAGTTTTTTTGTATTCTCTCTTATTTTTTATAGAAGATATTTTACTGGAACAGATCGTTCAGGATTTCTGCCGGTTTCTTCCTGCGGTAGCCTTCACTGTCACTTAAGATACTGCTGCTCCAGGTGAAATGATTCACACCGGTCAGATAGGACCGGTCAAGAACTTTTACACCATACCGCTCATACGCAACCGGATAATACATTTTCATGTATTCATTTGCCAGCTCAATAGCTTCACTGTTAATGCTTCCTGTTGAAGAAACGGTTCCGCCAAGCTGAATATACGGCGGTGTCGCATGAATGACAACCACGCTGCCGTCCGAGCACTGGCCAATGACAATCCAGACATGACCGCTCTTGCTGACCACATCACCCGGCGTAAATTTCTGGGATGTATCGCCTGTCACGCAGGTTCCCCAGCCTTTTCTTGCAAAGTAGGCCGGCATTCCAGTGGAGGTTGTCGTTGCATACTCTTTCGTCACCTGATGTGCGGTCCATCCGACATAGCCGGAACAGTCAAGACCTTTTCCGTACTCATACAGATGATCGGAATAGTTGTAGGTGGAATTCTGTGTATTGAAGAATTGTTTCCACTGCGCATTGACGCCGTAACTCTCTGCCTCTGCGTCTGTGTGGCCGCCTCCCCAGATATACAGGGTGTTTCCAAGCGGAAGCAGTGCATTTTTCAGAAAGTTCCGTACGGTGCGGACACCGATCTGCGCGGACGGTTCAAATCCGTCCGGACTCTGTACCAGCTTGCCGTCCTCATCGAACACATACGTTTTTCCGTCGATCACCTGTTTTCCGGTTATCATGCCGCCCCAGTTTCGGAAATAGTATGTATTTCCGCCAATCGACTGCCAGCCGATTGCCATTTTCGAGTCAGATCCAAGGTAATAGAGGTTATTATCATAGGTAATAAACGCATTCTTGTACATGCCGCCCCAGCTTCTCGGATAATAATAGTTATAATCCCAGTATACCCAGCCGCTTGTCGCCATAACGCCGTTTTTGTCTACATAATAATAGTTTCCGTCGTACTGAAACAGCTCGTCATCTCTTCTGGTTCCATTGGCGTTGATCCAGTAATGCGTTCCGTCCAGAAGCAGCCAGCCCGTATGGCTTGTGCCGTCCTCATCGAAATAATACGTTTTTCCGCCGTTCTGCACCCAGCCGGTGGCAAATGTTCCATCTGAATTGGCATAGTATGTTTTACCGCCGATGGTAAATGTCTGATCATGGTACAGACCGCCCCAGCTCTGGAATGCGTATTTTGTTCCGCCGATGGTATGAATTCCGGTGTACATGCCGCCCCAGCTTCGGAAATAGTAGCGGTTTTTGTCGTAGGTGATCCATTCAGACGATGCCATCGTACCGTCTTCTTTCATCCAGTACCAGTTGTTGTCATATTTCACCCAGCCGGTCTGAAGCGACGTATCCTTGTTGATCCAGTAATACGTTCCGTTGGTCAGATACCAGCCCTCTTTTGTAATCTGCTCGCCGTCTTCCAGAAAATAGTATTTCTTTCCATTGATATCGCAGACACCTGTATAGAAGGTTCCGTCATCCTTTGCCCAGTATTTCTTTCCCTGCCAGGTAAAAGATTCGTTATGGTAAACGCCGCCCCAGCTGTGGAAATAATATCTTGTTCCGTCAACCTCTTTCATTCCGGTGTACATCACACCGTCACCGTCAAAATAGTATCGGTTGTTGTCATACGTGATCCATTCAGATGCAGCACGTGTGCCGTCCGCTTTCAGCCAGTACCATTTGCCTTCCAGCTTCAGCCAGCCGGTCTGAACAGAACCATCCTGATTAATCCAGTAAGTCTGATCTCCCAGCTGAACCCAGCCGGTCTGGCTGGCATGATAGATCGATCCGTCATTCTGCGCTATGTAGGTTTTCCCTTTTACGGTAAAGAAGGTGTTTCGATATACACCACCCCAGCTCTGGAAATAATACTCGTTTCCTCCGATGCTCTGGAAACCGTTTTTATAAATGCCGCCCCAGCTCCGGAAGTAATACAGATTGTTGTTGATTTCTTTCCAGCCGGATGCCATCATGACACCATTATCATCAAACCAGTACCAGTTATCATCGTACAGCAGCCAGCCGGTCTGCAGGACGCCGTCTTCTCTTACCCAATAATATGATGTGCCTTTTTTCAGCCAGCCTTTTTGTGTGATCTGCGCTCCCGTAGTATCATCAAATGCGCAGAGATCACCATGTCCATTCATTGTTCTGACTATTCCACGGGCAACGATACCATTTTCCTGTACATAGTACATTTTTCCACTGATGCTGAGATACACATTTCTCTGAATGCCGCCCCAGCTCTGGAAATAATAGAGGTTTCCATCTACTTCCTGAAAACCATTTTTATAGATTGCTCCGTCTCCCTTGGCATAATAAAAATTATTATCGTATGTGAACCAGCTGTTTTCTGCCATGCGGCCGTTCCGGTCCGGATCCAGCCAGTACCAGTTTCCATTCCGGTAAAGCCATCCTGTTTTCAGCTGTCCGTTCTCATAAAAATACCAGCCGCCGTCGCCTGCCTTAACCCAGCCATTCTGACTGGCCCGCACAGCAGCAACGCTGTCCTGTGAAGCCTGTGTCTGCGTTTCACTCTGTATCCCGCTCTGCTGATCCTCTGTCTCCACAGACTGGTCCATCACCGTGCTGCTCCCCACAGCACTCGCGGAAACAGTCGTCGGATGTACGCTGAGCATCAGCACCATAAAAAGTGTACCGCCCAGAAGACTTCTCAATTTTTTCTTCGATGTCATTGGTAAGTAACTCCCTTACTATATTATATCTGCTTTTCTCTCCATGTTATCATTAGAAATTATATTATCTTTTGTAATATTTTGCAATAAAAACGTAAAAAAAGAGACATTCACGAAGGAATGTCTCTTTTTTCTGTGTTTTATTTCATGCTCTATTCTGTCTTTTCAAGACAATATCCTGTGTTATTAGAACAGTCCTGTAATCTTTCCAGTAGCGTCTACATCGATACGCTCTGCTGCCGGAACTTTCGGCAGACCTGGCATGGTCATGATGTCACCGGTCAGGGCTACGATGAAGCCTGCACCTGCGGAGATTTTCAGGTTACGTACGGTAACTTCGAATCCGGTCGGTGCGCCGAGTTTGGTCTGATCATCGGTCAGGCTGTACTGGGTTTTTGCCATACAGATCGGGCAGTTGCCAAATCCCATATCTTCGAGCTGTTTTGCCTGTTTCTTTGCATTTGCTGTCAGGACAACTCTCTTACCACCATATACTTTCTGTACGATCTGGTTCAATTTGTCTTC
>OHZL01000632.1_pt1 | contig 11615 bp, 10 predicted proteins | sample 1580531 | NCBI WGS metagenome assembly OHZL01 (sample SAMEA3882522, study PRJEB24775) | human gut metagenome | biome: human-associated habitat; feature: intestine environment; material: feces | place: Netherlands | collected 2009/2010 | reverse complement strand
TAACGAAGTGGAAAATAAGTCAAAAAAGTTGTATTTTTTATCAGATTCGTATATTATGATGTAAGTGTCAAAAGTATAAATTGCGTTTGTGCTCGCACAAATAAGCAATTTATACTTATTGACACGCCGAACACCGAAAACGAAATAAAATGGTGTGAACACGCCATTTTATGGGAGTTTGAGGTGTTCGAGGATTGCGGGAATTGCATAGCAATGGAGCAATCCGGTTACATCAGTGAGTGGCAAAATTTACTTTTGACACTCACATCATTATATGAAAGCGTGCATTGCCTGTGAAACGTCAAAAAATGCCGGCTGCGATAATGCAGCCGACATTTCAAAAAGTTCTATTCATGTGAGTGTTTGTCAGTTTCAGAAGGATCTGAATTCTCTTCATCCTCTTCTTCCTCTGTATCTGCTCTTTCAGGAAGATAAACATGTACCGTTTCTACGCGGTTCTTATCCAGTTTTTCCACGATCAGACGGATGCCTTCCTCTGTGATCACTTCATCACCGGCAACAGGCAGGCGGTCCAGGTGTTCGATGATAAATCCGCCAAGGGAATCGTAATCCTCAGAATCCAGTTCTGTATTCAGGTGATCGTTCACATCGTCCAGGTGCATGGAACCCTCGATGATATATTCACGGTCGGAAATTTTCTGGACAAGTTCGTCCTCTTTCTCGTCGTACTCGTCATGGATCTCGCCGACGATTTCCTCCAGGATATCCTCCAGTGTAATAAGTCCGGCCATATCACCGTACTCATCCAGGACAATAGCAATGTTGAAGGTGGAATCCTTCATTTCTACAAGAAGATCGGAAATGCTTTTTGTCTCATAAGTGAAATGCGGTTTCCGCAAGAAACGGTCAATGACAAATTCTTCATTTTTGTCATAGAGGAGAAGATCCTTCATATTGATAATTCCCACGATATTATTCTGGCTGTCTTTGTAAACCGGGAGACGGGTGAATTTGTCTTCACGGAAAATCTCGATCAGCTCATCATAGGTGGATTCCACGTCTGCAAAAGTAACATGGACTCTCGGCACCATGATATCCTTGGCTGTGGCATCTCCAAGATCAAACACATTGTAGATCATTTCTTTCTCATCGGATTCAATGACACCGTCCTCATGGCTCACATCCACGATGGTACGGAGCTCTTCCTCAGTCATGGCCTTGCTGGCAGCATCCGGGTCCACACGCATAAGGCGCATCACACCTCTGGAAAAGAGATTGATGATAAAAATCACCGGCGTCATAATAGTCATGAGAAATTTAAAAATCGGGATATAACGGAGAGTGATCTTTTCCGCGTTTATGGTTGCGTAGTTCTTTGGGGTGATCTCGCCGAAGATCAGGATCAGGACAGTAAGGATCAATGTCACGATGCTGACCATATATCCGCCAAAACTGTATGCAAGTGTTGTTGCAAGGGAAGAAGCCGAAATGTTCACAATGTTGTTTCCGATGAGAATCGCACTGAGAAGTTTTGGCATCTGATCTTCCAGAATGTCAAGAGCCATGGATGCACGTTTGTTGCCCTCGTCTGCAAGAGAGCGGAGACGGATCCGGTTTACCGACATCAGCGCGGTTTCGTTAGATGAGAAAAAGGCTGACAATGCCAGCAGAATAAGTAATATGATTATCTGGTAAGTGTCGCTGGGGTCCACTTTCAATATTCACTCCTTTAAAAAAATAAGATTTATTTGGTTAAAAATATACAGATACTCCCACATTATATACGTTTTTCGGGCTTTTGGCAAGTGGTGTAAGGAGACAGAAATCCTCCAAAAAATGTACGAAAATACGACAGCTTCTTGACAAAATAGTGAGTCTAAACTAACATGTATTTATCAGTATTTTCCGGTGGCTGCGGAAATATGATGCCGGAAAAATAGGTTGAAATGGAAGGAGAACGATATGTTTCTGGAGATAAAAGGAATCAAAAAATCCTTCGGGGCAGGAGAAAGCCGTGTGGATGTCCTGAAGGGGATCGATCTGGAGATTGAAAAAGGAGAATTCTGTGTGCTTCTGGGACCATCCGGTTCCGGAAAATCCACACTGTTAAATATCATCGGCGGTATTGACGGAGCAGATGCGGGCAGCATCACCATTCAGGGGGAGCGCCTGGAAGATATGAAAGAAAAGAAACTTTCGCTTTACCGCAGAAAACATCTGGGATACATTTTCCAGATGTATAATCTGATTCCCAATCTGACGGTACGGGAAAATATTGAAGTGGGAGCCTACTTAAGTGACAGACCTCTGGATGTGGATGAATTGCTTCATACCCTGGGACTTTATGAGCATCAGAGAAAGCTTCCCAATCAGCTTTCCGGAGGCCAGCAGCAGCGAACAGCTATTGGACGGGCCATTGTAAAAAATCCGGATATCCTGCTCTGTGACGAGCCTACCGGTGCGCTGGATTATAATACCTCCAAGGAAATCCTGAAACTGATCGAAACCGTCAATCATAAATACGGAAACACCATAGTTATGGTTCCCCACAACGACGCCATCAAGGATATGGCAGACCGTGTGGTGAAACTTCGTGACGGTATGATCCGCAGAAACTATCAGAATGAGCAGAAGATTCCGGCTGCAGACTTGGAATGGTAAGGAGGCAGGCATGAAGAGTCCTTTGCGTAAACGGATCCCCAGGGAACTGAAGGGGGAATTTGGAAAATATCTGGTGGTTTTTCTGCTGATGGTCCTGACAATCGGGTTTGTGTCCGGCTTCCTGGTTGCGGACGGAAGCATGCTGAAAGCCTATGACGAAAGTTTTGACAAATATAACATCGAAAACGGAAATTTCCGTACTGCGGAAAAAGTTTACAGATCTCAGTGGAAAGACATTGAGGCAGCCGGTGTCAAACTTTACGAGAACTATTATATAGAAGAAGCGTTGGATAACGGAAGTACCATGCGTTTCTTTAAGAACCGGGAGCAGGTGAACAAGGTCTGCCTCATGAAGGGGGAAATGCCATCCGGTCAGGGGGAGATCGCCATTGACCGTATGTATGCGGATAACAACAGCCTTCAGGTAGGGGATACCCTCACCAGGGGCAAAAAGTTCTGGAAGATCACAGGTCTGGTGGCACTTTCGGATTACAGTGCTCTGTTTCAGAATAATAACGATTCCATGTTTGATTCTGTAAAATTCGGCGTGGGAATCGTAACTCCGGAAGAATTTGAAACTCTGGATCAGGAAAAGCTCCAGTACAATTATGCATGGATCTACGACCAGCAGCCGGTAGACGAAAAAGAAGAGAAAGAAGTTTCTGAGGATCTCATGGAAGACATTGGAAAAGTAGTAAACCTGGAGACTTTTGTCCCGCGTTATCTTAACCAGGCGATTATTTTTACGGGTGACGATATGGGCGGAGACAAGGCGATGGTCGTTATGCTTCTCTATATTGTGATCGTGATTATGGCTTTTGTGTTTGGAATCACCATCAGCAATACCATCCGAAAAGAAGCCGGTGTTATCGGTACTTTACGGGCATCCGGTTATACCAGGCGGGAACTGATCCTTCACTATATGACCCTCCCGGTGCTGGTAACCCTGATAGGGGCCCTGATTGGAAACATCCTTGGCTATACTGTGTTTAAGGGTGTATGTGCGGGAATGTATTACGGAAGTTATAGCCTGCCAACTTATGTGACCATATGGAATGCGGAGGCGTTTCTTCTGACAACGGTAGTGCCGGTTATCATTATGATCCTGATCAACTATGCAGTGCTCCGGTACCGTCTGCAGCTTTCACCCCTTAAATTCCTGCGAAGGGATTTTTCCGGAAAAAAACAGAAACGCGCCATGTATTTAAGCCCGAAGATCGGAATCTTTTCCAGATTCCGCCTTCGTGTGATCTTTCAGAATGTCAGCAATTATCTGGTGTTGTTTGTGGGCGTTATTTTTGCCAATCTGCTGCTGTTTTTCGGAATGCTCCTGCCGTCTGCGCTGGATCATTATCAGCTGGAGATCCAGGAGAACATGCTGGCGAAATATCAGTATATGCTGAGCGTTCCGGCAAGTGTTTCTTCAGGAAACAAGCTGGATGGCATGATTTCCCTTCTGGAATATTATATGGATACCAGAACGGACAATAAAGATGCGGAAAAATTTTCCGCCTATTCCCTGAATACCATGCCAGGCAAATATAAAAGCGAGGAGATCGTTCTCTATGGTGTGGAGCCGGAAAGCCAGTATATCCATGCAGATCTTTCCGGGGACGGGGTATATATTTCCAGTGCCTATGCAGATAAATTCCGGATCAAAGAGGGCGATACTATAATTTTGAAGGAAAAATACGAGAAGGATGAATATTCCTTTAAAGTAGACGGGATTTATGATTACACCGCAAGTCTCTGCGTATTTATGGAGCGGGATAAACTGAATGAGGTGTTTGACCTGGGAGATGATTATTTTGGCGGATATTTTTCCAATACGGAGATCAAGGATATCGATTCAAAATATATCGGTTCTGTCATCGACCTGGAATCTCTTACAAAAATATCCAGACAGCTGGATGTTTCCATGGGAGATATGATGGGAATGATGTATGGATTTTCCGTGATCATTTTCCTGGTGGTGATCTATCTGCTTTCCAAAGTCATTATTGAAAAAAATGCCCAGGCGATATCTATGACAAAGATTCTCGGCTATACCGATGGCGAAATCAGCCGGCTGTATATACTTTCCACTTCTCTTGTGGTGGTGATCTGCCTGCTGTTAAGCCTTCCTATTGAGCGGCAGATCATGGAAGTTCTGTTCCGCGAGATGATGCTTTCCAGCATCTCAGGCTGGATTACTATGTGGGTGGATCCGATGATCTATGTAAAAATGATGGCAATCGGAATCGCGACTTATGCAGTGGTAGCAGTGCTGGAATTTCGGAGAATCCGTCATGTGCCTATGGATGAAGCACTGAAAAATGTGGAATAATATAGGATAAGATCGGGAGTATATGTGGTTGAAAGTTGTCTGTGAATAACCGCATATACTCCTTAAATATTCATAAATTTTCTGAAATACTGGAAATATTCCTGCAAACTTGTTATAATAATTCCATAATTCCCAATGGAGGGGATCATTCACACAGGAAATCAGGTGAGGAACATGGCAGGCAGAAAGAAGGACCCGCTGTATAAAAGTTTCGGATATGCGTTTCAGGGAATTTTTACTTGTATCCGCAAGGAAAGAAATATGAAGATCCACTGTACGGTGGCAGTTCTCGTTGTGATCGCAGGGCTGATCCTTGGAATTTCCGTGACAGAGTGGTGCATCTGCCTGGGGCTGTTTGGAATGGTGATGGCGCTGGAACTGGTAAATACGGCAGTGGAAGCTGTGGTAGATCTTGTAACAGAGGAACGTCACCCTCTGGCAAAGATTGCCAAGGACACAGCAGCCGGAGCAGTACTGATCGCAGCGATCATGGCGGCGATTGTCGGGCTGATCATTTTTGTTCCGAAAGGGCTTGTTTTTCTGGGAATATGGTAGAAATCGATCAGGTACATGGAACGGCAGTGGCAGTTTTTAGGAAAGGAGAATTATTATGGAATTAGGTGAAGGACTGAAGAAAATCTTATTAGTAGGAATTGGTACAGCAGCAGTAACAGCAGAGAAATCCAAGGAGATCCTGGACGAGCTGGTTAAAAAAGGCGAGCTTACTGTTGAGCAGGGTAAGGTTCTTAATCAGGAACTGAAACACAACATCAAATCAACAGTTAAGACAGCCGCTGATTCTGTAAAAGAATCTGCAGCCAGAAAGAACGATCAGGAAGAGCTGAAAGCAACGATTTCCAAACTGACACCGGAGCAGCTGGCAGCTGTGAAAGCACAGATCGAGAGCATGCAGGCTGAGGCTGCAAAAGAGAAAGAAGAGGCTTCTGAGGCAGCAGAAGAACCGGTTGAGGAGGCTGCACCGGAAGCTCCTGTGGAGGCAGAAACGGTAACAGAAGAAGCCGGGAGCGAAGAGCCGGCAGCAGAGTAATAAGAAATATCATAAAGAAAGCAGTAAATGGAGAAGTTTATGGGCGGAGAAGAACAGGAGAAGAAAGAGAACAGCGGATATGGAGAACGGCTGAGAGAGATCACAGCTGTTCTGAAAAAGCATGCCATTACCCGGGGTGTTTCGCCTGAGAAGCTCCGGCTCATACTGGAAGATCTGGGCCCAACTTATATTAAGTTGGGTCAGATTATGTCCCTGCGTTCCGATATTCTTCCCAAGAGATACTGTGATGAGCTGATGAAACTCTGCTCGGATGTACCACCCATGCCATTTTCCCAGGTCATCGAGGTTCTGGAGGAATCCATGGGGTGTCCGTGGCAGGAAGAATTTCAGCATATTGAGCAGAAACCGCTGGGTGCTGCTTCAATTGCCCAGGTTCACCGCGCTACGCTGAAAACCGGAGAAGAAGTTGTGATCAAGGTTCAGCGTAAGGGAATCTATGAAACCATGGCAAGGGATATCGGCCTGATGCATAAGGCTGTGCGTCTGATGCCGCCGGTAAGCATCAAGGGTATGGTGGACTTGAACATGGTTTTAAGCGAGCTGTGGACAGTGACCCAGGAGGAGATGAATTTCCTGACAGAAGCTGCCAACATGGCGGAATTTGCCAAGAAGAATAAAGATGTGGCTTTTGTTAAAGTGCCAATTCTTTACCGAGAGTATATTTCTCCTCATATTCTGGTGATGGAATATATTGACGGTTTTGCCATCAATGACAAAGCCAATCTTCTAGCCAATGGCTATGACCTTAATGAGATTGGAACGAAATATGTGGATAATTTCATCAAACAGGTCATGGAGGATGGATTTTTCCATGCGGATCCCCATCCGGGAAATGTGCGGATCCAGGAAGGAAAGATTGTCTGGATCGATATGGGAATGATGGGACGGCTCACAGAGCATGACCGTCAGCTGATTGGAGAAGCCATTGAAGGGGTTGCCATGAACAACATCGGCAAGATCCAGGATGCGGTTCTGGCTCTTGGTGAGTTTAAGGGCAAACCGGATTCCAGTAAGCTTTATGAAGATATCCGGGGACTGATGGAGAAATATGGTACTGCGGATATGGGAAATATTGATGTGGCGGAAGTCATGGTGAATCTGATGGAGGTCATGAAGGAAAACAAGATCATGATGCCGCATGGACTGACCATGCTTGCAAGAGGACTGACCCATGTGGAGGGGGTTCTTGCTGAGATCTGTCCGGATATCAATATGACACAGATTGCCGCAGCAAGGATCAAGGAGCAGTTTTTCAGTAATGGGAACTGGAAGCATGAGATCAAAAAAGGTGGCAAAAATCTTGTCTGGTCCCTTCGGCGTGCCATTGATATTCCGTCTCTGGCAGCGGATTTCCTTCAGGGCTGCATGAAAGGGCAGACGAAGATCAATCTGGATCTTCATGCTTCAGATGACCTGGCATGGCTTTTGCGGCGGCTGGTGCGCAACATTGTGATGGGGCTGTGGGTGATGGCACTTCTGATCAGTTCCAGTATCATCTGTACTACGGATATGAAACCGAAGTTGTGGGGGATTCCGGCTTTGGGTGCCTTTGGGTATGTGTTTGCGTTTATTATTGTTTTGTATGTTTTTCTTAAGCATTTCTTTTCCAGAAAGTGAAAGACGGAGATCATTTGCATTGGGTATGGATGCAGGTTGATCGGCCGTCTTTTTTTGTTTCCGGAAGAGATGATCCGGATGTTTGGATGCGGATTTTTTGGGGTGGATTCTTCTGGTGGGCAGTTGAGAAATGGTGAAGTATTGTCTGGTTATGCGTTAATGATTCCGCTGTAGGTTTTTCGGAATTCTTTCGGGGTGTAGCCGGTGCCCTGGCGGAAGTAGTTGCAGAAGGATGGGGCGTCCCGGAACCCGCAGGAAAGGGCTGCTTCTGTGATGGTGCAGGTTGAGGAACAGAGGAGCTGGGTTGCCATCTGGAGGCGGTGTTTCAGGAGATATTGTTTTGGGGAGATATTTTCGTGTTCCATGAAGATCCGGTAGAGGTAGGAACGGTCGATTCCTACGTAGCGTGCCACGTCTGAGATCTGGATGGGGTAGGCGTAATTGTTTTTGATGTATTCAGAAGCTTTCTGAAAGTAGAGGGTTGCGATGTCGGTTCTGCTTTCAGAGGGCTTTTTTTGCACGGAGGATAGCATTAGGAGGAGGTTTCCGGCGATGGCGAGGTCGTTTCCGTTGTTTTCGGAGAAGGTGGCAAGGAGGTTTGTCATGCGGGTGAGGAGGTTGTTTTGCTGGGCTGGGGTTTCGGGGGTAAAGATGAGGGTGTCGGAAAATATGGTCTGCTCCAGGATTTCTTTGCAGGCGGAGCCGTCAAAGCCTGCCCAGGCATAACTCCAGGGGTCGGTGTTGTCGGCGCGGTAGTAGATGGAGTCCATGGGGCGGATGAGGAAGGCGTCGCCGGCTTTTAGATGGTAGGTGTGGCCGCCGCACTGGTAGATGCCTTTGCCGTGGTAGATTACGTGGAGAAGGTAGTGGGGGCGCATGGCCGGGCCAAAGGAGTGGCCGGGGCCGCAGTCTTCCTGGCCGCAGAAGTAGACGGAGAGGGTGTGCTGGGTTTGGGGTTCTTGGTGTGTGTTTTTCATTTGGGTGGGCCTCCTGGTTTCTTGGGGTATGCAACAAAAACGCAATTTTGGGTCACAAAATGGGGTGGGATGTTGTATGAGGTGATTATACAATATTGGGGTGAGAAGGGCAAGGATGGGGAGGACGGATATACGGGCTGGTATTTCCAGGAGGTAGGGATAGAGTGAGGGGATGGATATACGGATATACGGACGCCATCAAGACGTGTGCTGTCCGGCGCGGGGCTTCGTCGGGGGCTGTCTTCTAGGCTGCCGAAAATCTGCTAAAAGCGTTTTCCAAAAGTTCGAACTCGCTGCGCTCAGACAGCGAACTTTTGAAAAACAACGCAGATTCCCGCCAGCCAAGAAGCAGCACCCCTCCTGCAGAGCCGCGCCAGCCAGCACACGTCTTGCTGGCTGGTATTTCCAACCGGAAGGGAGATGTGGCTGTACGGAAGGGAAATCCGATAGGATGATGTGAGTGACTGGATAAAAGGGGGATCAGATGGTCTGGTATGAGTGGTTGAAGTGGAAATCTGGTTCAGGGTGAGATGTAGAGTGGTTTCCCGTAAGTTGGATGAGTCATCAGCGCTGCGCTGGATGACCGGGACGAAAGGCTGAGTTTCCCTGTGGTCTGACGGGAGATGTTGGGTCGAGGTGCTGCGCTTTCGACTTGGGTGTAAATCGGCGTAACGTTACATTGCCAGCACCGTAGAATCCATCGCCCCACCAGTACATATTCACATTTCCACAACATACAACAACTGCGTGCCCGGAAAGGGGGAGCGCGAGGGGGAAAAGCGGGCTTCGCTAACTCTGAGTGCTTTCCCCCTCGCATTTCCTCAGCTTTGAAAAGCGAAAAAAATAAATTAATAAAGAAAAAATAACATCAACATTTAACCAAAACTGCGGAGCAGTTATTTGGTTATGAGCAAGTAGCGAAGCGGATTGCGAATATCCGCTTGACTAAAAAATCTCAACATATAAATAAGAACTATAAATTCACATGTAGAAAGGAGCTTCAACATGAAAACAACCATGTTAAAAAACGAATTCTGGTACGGTGGCGCAGTCTATGAAGGCTACCGCCAGCCCGTAGGCGCAGACGACATTGTGGACTGGGATTTCCGCGAAAACCCAACCCACAATCAGATCATGCCATTATTCCTTTCCTCGAAAGGCCGTTACATCTGGAGCAACGCAGGTTTTCATATCTCTTTTCAAAAAGGTGAGATCCTGGCGGAAGGTCCGGAATCTATCGTTCTGGAAAACGGCTTCAATGATCTGAGAGGTGCATACCTGGCAGCCATGAAAGCGCATTTTCCATTTCATGAGATCAAACTTTCAGACAGATTTTTCAAAGCACCGGTATATAATTCCTGGATTGAACTTACCTATTATCAGACCCAGGAGAATATCCTGAAATATGCAAAAGGTATTCTGGAAAATGGTTTTCCATCAGGTGTTCTGATGATCGATGATGGCTGGTCTCCTTATTATGGAAGGTGGCAGTTCAGGGGAGATAATTTCAAGGATGCGAAGGCGATGATCAAAGAATTGCATGAGATGGGATTTTCTGTGATGCTGTGGATCTGTCCGTTTGTTACTCCGGATACGCTGGAGTTCCGGAAGGCCAGGGATAAGCATTTTCTGATTGAGACTCCGGAGGGGAAACCTCGTATCCTGGAGTGGTGGAACGGGTATTCTGCGGCTCTGGATCTGACGAATCCGGATGCTTTGAAGTGGCTGAAGGATCACCTGGATGTTCTGATGGATATGGGTGTGGATGGTTTTAAACTGGATGCTGGGGATCCGTGTTATTATCATGCCGGGGATAAGCTGTTCCGGGATGCTTCTACGGATGAGCTGTCCAGGCTTTGGGCTGAGTTTGGGGAACAGTTTGTGTTTAATGAGCTGAGGGTATGTTTCCGGGCCGGTGGTTATTCTCTGATGCAGAGGCTTTGTGATAAGCAGACGAAGTGGGATGAGAGCGGTATTGCGGGATTGATTCCGGATACGTTGATACAGGGGCTTACGGGACATCCTTTTGGCAGCCCGGATATGATCGGCGGTGGTGAGTATACCTGTTTTTTGAATGGAAATGAGAATGCGTGTACGCCGGAGATGTTTGTGCGGTATGCGCAGATTGCGGCTTTGATGCCGGTGATGCAGTTTTCGGCTTCTCCTTGGAGGGTGCTGCCTGAGGCGGATTTTCAGAAGGTTAAGGATGCACTGGCTCTCAGAGAGAAGTGTCTGCCGGAGATTTTGAAGGCTGTAGAGTGTGCGAAAGTTACTGGTGAGCCGATCGTTCGTTCCATGGAGTTTGTTTTCCCTGGACAGGGGATGGAGAGGGTGATGGATCAGTTTATGGTTGGCGAGGATTTGCTGGTGGCGCCTGTTTGGAAGCAGGGGGAGGTTGCCAGAAGTGTGCGTTTGCCTGAGGGGCAGTGGAGGTGTGTTGGACTTGGTGAGACTGAGGGTGATGTGCTGAATGGTGGCCGGGATGTGATTCTTGGTGAGAATGAGGGATTGGTTGTTTTGAAAAGAGTGTAGATGAAATGGACGCCCGCAAGGTGTATGCTGTCTGTCGCCGGGGGCTGGTCGGAAGGGGAATCAGATGGGGAGAAGTGGTGGGGTGTGAATTCGGTTCAGAGTGAGAAGCAGAGTGGTTTCCCGGGAGTTGGATGGGGCATCAGCGCTGCGCTGGATGACTGGGGCGAAAGGCTGAGTTTCCCTGTGGCCTGACGGTAGAGATTAGGTCGAGGCGCTTCATTTTCGACTTGGAGGTGAGGTGGTGTGGCGTAACATTATCAGTGCTGTAGCATCGTAGTAGCATAGACCGTTTCAGCGTAACATTATCAGCATCATAGTAGCACAGATCGGCTCAACATAACATCACCAACACCTTAGAATTCATCGCCCCACCAGTACATACACACATCCCCACAACGAACAACAACTGCGTGCCCGGAAAGGGGGAGCGCGAGGGGGAAAAGCGGGCTTCGCTAACTCCGAGTGCTTTCCC
>OHZL01000627.1_pt1 | contig 11667 bp, 4 predicted proteins | sample 1580531 | NCBI WGS metagenome assembly OHZL01 (sample SAMEA3882522, study PRJEB24775) | human gut metagenome | biome: human-associated habitat; feature: intestine environment; material: feces | place: Netherlands | collected 2009/2010 | reverse complement strand
GCTTGGCCCGCCATCTACGCGGCCCTCGGCTCCGTGTACGTCAACGGCTTCCCGGTCATCGAAGGCCTGCTCAACGCCGTGCATCTCGACCACCTCATCGAACTCGAGGTGAGCGAGGACGAGCTGCTGAAGCACACCGGCGAGCGCATCGAGCTCACCAGCTGGGCCGACGACTACTTCGAATCCGCTTCCGGCCGTGTGGTGACCATCCACGTCACGCACACCGCTCAGGACGGTACGCTGCTTGCCAACGAAACCGAGCGTTTCGCCATCCGCGGCCGCGCGTACTCCGACGCGCTGCCGCCGGAAGCGCCCGACTATGGTGGAATCGAAGCCGAAATCGAAAGCACTCCGCGCCGTCTGCTGCGTCGTGTGAAGGTCGTCGCTCCGCACGAGATGACCGCTTTCGCCCGTACTTCCGGCGATTTCAACCCGATTCACACCTCTCATCGCGGTGCCGCCGTCTCCGGTCTCGCCGCGCCGCTCGTGCACGGCATGTGGCTGTCCGCCACCGCCCAGTACGCGGTGCAGGCGCTCGACGAGAAGGGCGCGCATTACGAGATCGCAGGCTGGACGTACAACATGTACGGCATGGTGCAGCTCGACGACGAGGTGGAGATCTCCATCGAACGCGTCGGCCGTGTGGCCCACGCCGGCATGGTGCTGGAAGTGACCAGCCGCATCGACGGCAATATCGTGTCCCGTGGCACTGCCATCGTGCGTGCGCCGAAGTCCGCCTTCGTCTATCCGGGCCAGGGCATCCAGAAGCAGGGCATGGTGCTCGACGAGCGTGCCAAGTCCCCGGCCGCACGCGAGGTGTGGGAGCGCGCCGACAAGGTGACCCGCGAGAAGCTCGGCTTCTCCATCCTCGCCGTCGTGCGTGATAATCCGAAGGAACTGACCGCCAACGGCGTGACCTACCGTCATCCGGAAGGCCTGCTCAACCTGACCCAGTTCACGCAGGTGGCGCTCGCCACCGTGGCGTTCGCCCAGACCGCTCGTCTGCGCGAAGCCGGCGCGGACATCTGGCCCGCCTACTTCGCCGGCCACTCGCTGGGCGAGTACAACGCGCTGAGCTCCTTCGCAGGCGTGATTCCGCTGGAAACCGTGCTGGAGCTGGTGTTCCACCGTGGCTCCACCATGCACCACCTCATTCCGCGTGACGAGAAGGGCCGTTCCAACTACCGTATGGGCGCGCTTCGTCCGAACCAGTTCGGTGTGGGCGACGACGGCGTGCGCGAATACGTCGAATCCGTTTCGAAGGCTTCCGGCGAGTTCCTGGAGATCGTCAACTACAACCTTGCCGGACAGCAGTACGCCGTGGCCGGCACCATCGCCGGTCTGAAGGCGCTGAAGGCCGATTCCGCCCGTCGCGTCGCCGAATACGGCGGAAAGCCGGCGTTCATGCTGGTGCCGGGCATCGACGTGCCGTTCCATTCCACGCTGCTGCGCAAGGGTGTGCCGGAGTTCCGCGACAAGCTTGACGCGCTGCTGCCGAAGCACATCGACTACCGTGGCCGTCTGGTGGGTCGTTACATTCCGAATCTGGTGGCCGTGCCGTTCGAGATGACCAAGGAATTCGCCGCGAAGATCCTTGAGGTCGTGCCGTCCGAGCGCATCAAGGCCGCGTTGGACGATCCGAAGGTGTGGGATTCCTACGCCGAGGACGACCAGAAGCTCGGCCGTCTGCTGCTCACCGAACTGCTGAGCTGGCAGTTCGCCTCCCCGGTGCGTTGGATCGAAACCCAGGCGCTGCTGTTCGGTTCCGCCGAACAGGGTGGCCTTGGCGTGGAGGAGTACGTCGAGGTGGGTCTCGGCAACGCTCCGACGCTCGCCAACCTCGGCGCCAAGACGCTGCGCCTGCCGCAGTTCGCCGGCCGTGACGTGACCGTCTACAACGTCGGCCGCGACGAAGGCCGCGTCTACATGACCGATTCCGATTCCCTCGTTGCCGACGACGATGCTGACGATTCCGTCGCAGCACCGGCAGCAGCTTCGGCTCCGGCCGTTGCCGCCGCAGCGCCTGCCGCAGTCGCAGCAGCACCCGTCGCCGCAGCCCCGGCTGCCGCCGCACCGGCCGCACCTGCCGGCGCTCCGTCCGGCGCCGCAGTCGCGGATATTCCGTTCAACGCTTCCGACGCGATCGCCATGCTGCTGGCATATTCGGCGAAGGTGCGTCCGGACCAGATCGGCGAATCCGACACCACCGACACCCTGACCAACGGCGTCTCCTCTCGCCGTAACCAGCTGCTCATGGACATCAGCTCCGAGCTGGGCGTGGCTTCCGTGGACGGCGCCGCCGAAGCGACCGTCAAGGCGCTGAGCGCGCTGGTCGACAAGGTGGCCCCGAACTACAAGGCGTTCGGTCCGGTGCTGTCCGACATCGTCCGCGACCGTGTGCGCGGCCTGTTCGGCGCCGCCGGCGTGAAGCTCGGCCAGATCACCAAGCGCGTGACCGACACCTGGCAGCTCGGCGAAGGCTGGGCCTCCCACGTGGTCGCAGCCCTTGTGCTGGAAACCCGCGAAGACGCCAGCTCCCGCGGTGGCGACCTCGCCTCGCTGAGCACCGAAGCCGCTTCCAACGCGGCCGCAGCCAACGCGCTGATCGACGCTGCCGTGCAGAAGGTCGCTTCCGACAAGGGCGTGGCCGTCGCCATGCCGAGCGCAGATGGCGCAGCCGGTGGCGCCGTGGTCGATTCCGCAGCCCTGGACGCGTTCGCGGCCAAGGTGACCGGTGCCGACGGCGTGCTCGCCTCCACCGCCAAGTTCGTGCTGAACCAGCTGGGCGTCACCGCTTCGGTCGCCGACGATTCCGCCGACGAGAACGCCGCCGTGGTGGCCGCCGTCGAAGCCGAGCTCGGCTCCGACTGGCCGAAGCAGGTCGAGCCGCGCTTCGACGAGCGCAAGGCCATCCTGTTCGACGACCGTTGGGCATCCGCACGCGAGGACCTGTCCCGCGCCTACTACGACAACGACGCCTCCGCACTGGACGGCAGCTTCATCGGCCTGGGCAAGGCCGTCGCCGACGAAGCCGCATGGTATGCGGGCAAGACCGCTGACGCCGAGCTTGCCGCCGCGTTCAAGCGCGTGGCCGACGAGGCGCTCGAGCAGACGAACGAATCCGCCGAAGCAAGCCGCTTCGCAGGCGATATCGCCGTCGTGACCGGCGTTGCCCCGAACTCCATCGCCGCACAGGTCGTCAACGGCCTGCTCGCCGGAGGCGCAACCGTCGTGGCCACTTCGCACAGCTTCAGGCAGAGCGTGAAGGCCTGGGCCAAGCAGACCTACCGCGAGCATGCGGCAGGCGACGCCAAGCTGTGGCTCGTTCCGGCGAACCTCTCCAGCTACCGTGACGTGGACGCTCTCGTGGCGTGGGTCGGCAACGTGCAGAAGAAGACCTCCGGCGCGACCACCACGATCCTGAAGCCCGCCTACGAGCCGAGCCTGTTCTTCCCGTTCGCCGCTCCGCCGGTGCACGGCACGTTGGCCGATTCCGGCGAGCTGTTCGAATCTCAGGCGCGCCTCATGCTGTGGGGTGTGGAACGCGCGATCACCGGCTTCGCGAAGATCGGCGCCGACACCGACGTGCAGCACAAGCTGCATGTGATCCTGCCGGGCTCCCCGAACCGTGGCGTCTTCGGCGGCGACGGCGCGTACGGCGAGGTCAAGAGCGCCTTCGACGCGATCGTCAACCGCGCCCGCGCCGAAAAGGTGTGGTCCAGCCGCGTCACCTTCGCCCACCCGAAGATCGGCTGGGTGCGTGGCACCGGCCTGATGGGCGGCAACGATCCGCTGGTCGAAGTCGTGGAACGTCACGGCCTGAAGACCTACTCCACCGCCGAAATCGCGGTCAAGCTGCTTGAGCTGTCCACCAAGGAATCCCGCGAGCAGGCCGTCAAGGCCCCGCTCGACGTGGACCTGACCGGCGGCCTCGGCAGCGAGCCGATCGACATCAAGGCACTGCGCGCCGAAGCCATGGAGGACGCGGCCAAGGCCGCTGCCGCCGAAGCCGGCGATGAGGACAAGCAGGGCGATTGTGCCGCTGCGGCAACGCTGATCAAGGCGCTGCCGAGCCCGCGCGCCCCGCGTCAGGCGAAGGTCGATCTGAAGGATTGGCAGCACGTCACCGCCCGTCCGGAAGACGAGATCGTCATCGTCTCCATCGGCGAGCTGGGCCCGTGGGGCTCCGGCCGCACCCGTTTCGAAGCCGAACTCGGCATCCACTCCGACGGCAAGGTCGACCTGTCCGCCGGCGCGGTGCTCGAACTGGCTTGGAACATGGGCCTGCTGACCTGGAACGACAGCCCGAAGCCGGGCTGGTACGACACCGACGGCAACCTGGTGCCCGAAGAGGACATCGCCGAGCGCTACCACGACGAGGTCGTGGCCCGCTCCGGCGTGCGTCCGTTCGAAGAGGGCATGGGCAACGATTACAAGGACGGTGCCGACGAGGAGGAGGCCGAGGTGTTCCTCGACCACGATGTGACCTTCTCCGTTCCGACCCGTGAGATCGCCGAGGAATACGTCAAGCTCGACGAAGCCCACACCAGCTACGCGGCCGACGCCGAATCCGGCGAGTGGAACGTCACCCGCCACGCCGGCTCCATGATCCGCGTGCCTCGCCGCGCGGCCATGACCCGCACCGTCGGCGGCCAGTTCCCGAAGGGCTTCGACCCGGTCAAGTGGGGCATTCCGGCCTCCATGGTCGGCGACGTGGACAAGATCGCCCTGTGGAACATCGTCACCACGGTCGACGCCTACCTGTCCGCAGGCTTCACCCCGGCCGAGATCCTCGAAGCCGTGCACCCGTCCATGGTGGCCTCCACGCAGGGCACCGGCTTCGGCGGCATGGCCTCCATGAGGAAGCTGTACCTCGACCGGTTCCTCAACCACGAGATTCCGACCGACATCCTGCAGGAAGCCCTGCCGAACGTGGTCGCGGCTCACGTGATGCAGTCCTACATCGGCGGCTACGGCAACATGATCCAGCCGGTCTCCGCCTGCGCCACCGCCGCCGTCTCCCTTGAGGAAGGCGCCGACAAGATCGCCCTCGGCAAGGCCGACTTCGTGGTCACCGGCGCGATCGACGACATCGGCGTGGAATCCGTGATCGGTTTCGGCAACATGAACGCCACCGCCAACTCGGAGGAAATGTATGGCAAGGGTATCGACGCGCGCTTCTTCAGCCGCGCGAACGATCGTCGCCGTGGCGGCTTCCTGGAATCCCAGGGCGGCGGCACGATCCTCGTGACCCGCGGTGACATCGCCGAAAAGCTCGGCCTGCCGGTTGCGGCCGTGGTCGGCTTCATCCACTCCTACGCGGATGGTGCTCACACCTCGATCCCGGCTCCGGGCCTCGGTGCCCTGGCTGCCGGCCTCGGTGGCAAGGACTCCAAGCTCGTGCATGACCTCGCCAAGCTCGGCGTCACGCCGGACGACATCGCCGTGGTCTCCAAGCACGACACGTCCACCAACGCCAACGACCCGAACGAATCCGAACTGCACAACACGCTGGCTCACGCCATCGGCCGCACCGACGGCAACCCGCTGTTCGTGATCTCCCAGAAGTCGCTCACCGGCCACGCCAAGGGCGGTGCCTGCATCTTCCAGGTCAACGGCCTGACCCAGCTGTTCAAGTCCGGTGTGATTCCGGCGAACGCTGCCCTCGACTGTGTCGACCCGAAGCTCAAGCGCGACGACCACATGGTCTGGCTCAGGAAGCCGCTGCACGTCGGCTCCATCAAGGCGGGCCTGGCCACGTCGCTCGGCTTCGGCCACGTCTCCGGCTTCGCCGCGATCGTGAATCCGGGCGCCTTTGAAGCCTCCGTGGCCAACACCGCTGGTGAGGAAGCGCTGAACGAATGGCGCGAACGTGCCAACGCGCGCTTGGCAGCCGGTCAGCGTCGCCTTGAGGAAGGCATGATGGGTCGCGCCGCGCTCTACGAGCCGATCGACAACCGTCGCTTCCACGAGGACGGCCGCGGCTACGACGCGCACGAGGTGGAGAAGGCCATGCTGCTCGATCCGAACGCGCGCCTCGCGTCCACCGGCTATTTCGAAGCGTGAGACGGCTACGTCGAAATCTGTCCTAAATATGGGCAAATGATGACGGCCCGATAAGAAAAGGGCGATACTTCTGCACAGATGTATCGCCCTTTTCCATATGACATGGTCGGGGCATTCCCGGGGTAACCCCGATTAATAATTCCTAGGAAGGCGGAGGAATGCTGGGTCTAGGGCATGACGTCGTTGACGTGCCTGCGTTCGCCAAGCAGCTGAATGAGCCGGGGACGCGTATGCGCAGTCTGTTCTCCATGCGCGAGATATGGCAGACGGCGCAACGGTCGCAGCTCAAGCATGATGACGAGGCGGTGCACCTCGCCGCCCGCTGGGCAGGCAAGGAGGCGTTCCTGAAAGCGTGGTGCGCGGCCATTTCGCGGCATGCGAAAGACGGCGCCGAAGTCGCATATCCGTACACGCTCGACAACTTCCCATGGGTGCGCATCGAAATTCTCGACGATTCCCACGGCGTGCCGCGCGTCATACTGTCCTCCGAAGTGCAACGCAAGGTGCAGCAGTCGTTGGGCCTGCCGTTGGATCCGGTGCGCCAGTCGTACGATATCTCCATCTCCATAAGCCATGACGGGCCGATCGCCTCTGCCGTGGTCATGCTCGAAATCTGAAATGCCATTCCCGCTTGCAAAAGTTGGTGGGATGTGTATAATAGCTCGAGTCGTTTCGTGTCGGCTTCGGACGTAGCGGCAACACGCGGATGTAGCTCAATGGTAGAGCCTCAGTCTTCCAAACTGATTACGCGGGTTCGATTCCCGTCATCCGCTCCACAACAGCATCAGAGAAGAAGAAGGCGTGCCTCAAGGCACGCCTTTCGTATATCCGTATGCCCGGGCATACGATTGCCCGGGTATGCTGGAACGGGCCGCGGCGTGCGGCGGCGCAATCGCAAGATATCGCAATATATACGGAGCGGAACATGGGTCAGAAGGAACGCAACAAGGCAACGGAAGTCGTGGATGGCGTGGTCGAGACCGTCGACGTCTCCAAGCACCCGACGGCGTCCATCGAACCGTCGGACCTGTCCTTGGCCGACATCGAACGCCGCAAATCGCATCCGGTCCGCTGGATTCTGTTCATGGCATTGGTGCTGCTGGCCATGATCGCGCCGTACTGGTGGGGGCGCGACATCGCGGTGCGGGACGCCTCATGGATGGTGGCGAACCTGAATTTCCTCGATCCCAAAGGCGTGGCGCTGATTTCATGGACGGTGACCATCGTGGCGCTCACCGGACTCGGACTGATGGTCGCGGACGCGAAGAAATGGCTGTGGGGGACCATTTTCGTGATCGGCCTTGCCGCGGAGCAATTCGTCGCCGGCATGTGCCTGCTGAGCTTCAACTTCTGGAACGCCACCTACGTGATGTACGGTGAGGCGGCCGGACTGGCGAACGCCGCGAATCTCGGCATCATCGCCGCCGGTTTCGGTGTCGCGGTCTACGCGGTGCTCTGGGTGGGCCTGCTGGTGTGCATCAAGAAGGAATCGAAGCTCAACGTCCTCACACGCAGCTGGGCCTCGTTCCTATTGTTCTTCGCAATCGAGCTCGTCGCGCTTGCCGTGGTGTTGTTCGGAGGCCTGCTCGCGTCCATGGCGTGACGTGAAGAACGGCCGTCGGCGGGGGACCGGAAATATCGGCCGGCGATTTTGGTCCGGACGTCGTGTAAGATGTTCCCTTGGCGTGTTTCGCCCGCGGATAGAGAGCGCGTCGGTATTGGGCCGGCAGCACCGCGCAGCAATATAAGGAGGATGCCGTGGCACTTACGGCTGAGGAAAAGCAGGAAATCATCAAGACCTACGCAACCCACGAGGGTGACACCGGCTCCCCGGAGGTCCAGGTTGCTCTGCTCACCAAGCGCATCGCTGATCTGACCGAGCACCTCAAGGAGCACAAGCACGATCACCACTCCCGTCGTGGTCTGCTGCTGATGGTCGGCGACCGTCGTCGTATGCTTGATTACCTCAAGCGCGTTGACATCAACCGTTACCGCTCCCTGATCGAGCGTCTGGGTCTGCGCCGATAACATTCTTCCGCCCGAGCGTCACATGGCGCCCGGGCGTTTTTTGCATGACAGCCGAGTTCAAGGAACAGACAGTTTGAAGGCCCGAGGTTTGGGGCGCACGAGGTCTAGAATCTAGAGATGAGGAAGCGGCGGAGGCAACGCCGCGTCACGCATGTAGGAATCGGTTGGAGTCCGCTGAAGAGGACTGCCGATAGTAGGTACACAAGAAAAGAAAACAAAGGAGGAACCCTATGGAGGGTCCCGAAATCAAGGCTGTTGAAGCCGTAATCGATAATGGTTCATTCGGCAAGCGCACGCTGCGCTTCGAGACCGGTCGTCTCGCCCAGCAGGCGGATGGTGCCGTCGCCGCCTATCTTGACGATGATTCGATGATTCTGTCCACGACCACCGCCGGTTCCAGCCCGAAGGAGAACTACGACTTCTTCCCGCTGACCGTGGACGTGGAAGAGAAGATGTACGCAGCCGGCAAGATCCCGGGCTCGTTCTTCCGCCGCGAAGGCCGTCCGAGCTCCGAAGCCATCCTGGCCTGCCGCATCATCGACCGTCCGTTGCGTCCGCTGTTCCCGCACACCCTGCGCAACGAAGTGCAGGTCGTCGAAACCGTGCTCGCCGTCAACCCGGATGACGCATACGACGTCGTCGCACTGAACGCCGCCTCCGCCTCCACCATGATCTCCGGCCTGCCGTTCGAAGGCCCGGTCTCCGGCGTGCGTCTGGCCCTGATCGACGGCCAGTGGGTCGCCTTCCCGCGCTGGAGCGAGCGCGAACGCGCTGTGTTCGAAATCGTGGTCGCCGGCCGCGTTGTCGAGAACGGCGACGTCGCCATCGCCATGATCGAAGCCGGTGCCGGCAAGAACGCATGGCACCTCATCTACGACGAAGGCCAGACCAAGCCGGACGAGGAAGTCGTCGCCGGCGGTCTTGAAGCCGCCAAGCCGTTCATCAAGGTGATCTGCGAGGCCCAGGCCGAGCTCAAGAAGATCGCCGCGAAGGAAACCAAGGAATTCCAGCTCTTCCCGGAGTACACCGAGGATCTGTACAACCGCATCGACGAGATCGCCCACGCCGACCTCGACGAAGCCCTGTCCATCGCCGAAAAGCTGCCGCGCCAGGACCGCATCCACGAGATCAAGGAAGGCGTCAAGGCCACCCTCGCCGGCGAGTTCACCGACATGGAAGACGCCGAGAAGGACAAGGAAATCGGCAACGCGTTCAAGGAGCTGCAGCGCCAGATCGTGCGCCGCCGCATCCTGACCCAGGACTACCGCATCGACGGCCGTGGCCTGCGTGACATCCGCACCCTGTCCGCCGAAGTGGACATCGTGCCGCGCGTGCACGGCTCCGCACTGTTCCAGCGTGGCGAAACCCAGATTCTGGGCGTCACCACCCTGAACATGCTCAAGATGGAGCAGCAGATCGACGCGCTGTCCGGTCCGCAGTCCAAGCGCTACATGCACAACTACGAAATGCCGCCGTACTCCACCGGTGAGACCGGCCGCGTCGGCTCCCCGAAGCGCCGCGAGATCGGCCATGGCGCCCTCGCCGAGAAGGCCCTCGTGCCGGTGCTGCCGAGCCGTGAGGAGTTCCCGTACGCCATCCGTCAGGTCTCCGAGGCAATCGGCTCCAACGGTTCCACCTCCATGGGTTCCGTCTGCGCCTCCACGCTGTCCCTGCTCGCCGCTGGCGTTCCGCTGAAGGCTCCGGTCGCAGGCATCGCCATGGGCCTCGTGTCCGGCGACGTCGACGGCCAGCACATCTACAAGACGCTCACCGACATCCTCGGCGCCGAAGACGCCTTCGGCGACATGGACTTCAAGGTGGCCGGCACCTCCGAATTCATCACCGCCCTGCAGCTCGACACCAAGCTCGACGGCATTCCGGCCGACATCCTGGCGTCCGCCCTGCAGCAGGCCAAGGAAGCCCGCACCACCATCCTCGAAGTCATCAACGAGTGCATCGACGGCCCGGCCGAGATGAGCCCGTACGCGCCGCGCATCATCACCACCACCGTTCCGGTGGACAAGATCGGCGAGGTCATCGGCCCGAAGGGCAAGATGATCAACCAGATCCAGGAAGACACCGGCGCCGAAATCGCCATCGAGGATGACGGCACCGTGTACATCTCCTCCGAAGGCGGCGAGGCCGCCGAGAAGGCCAAGGAGATCATCGACCAGATCGCCAACCCGCACGTGCCGGAAGCCGGCGAGACCTACAACGGCAAGGTCGTGAAGACCACCTCCTTCGGCGCCTTCGTGAACCTGACCCCGGGCACCGACGGTCTGCTGCACATCTCCCAGATCCGCAACCTCGCCAACGGCGAGCGCATCGACGCCGTCGAAGACGTGCTCAAGGAAGGCGACACCGTTGAGGTGGTCGTGCAGGGTGTTGACGATCGTGGCAAGATCTCGCTGGCCATCCCGGGCTTCGAGGATCAGCTGATCGGCTGCAAGGCAGGCGACGAGAAGGACGTAGTCGTAACCTTCCCGAAGGAGTACCACGCTGAGGAGCTGGCCGGCAAGGAAGCTACCTTCAAGTGCAAGGTACACAAGGTACAGGAGCGCAAGCTGCCGGAGCTGAACGACCTGTTCGGCAAGATGTACGGCTTTGCAAACTACAAGGAATTTGAGCAGAACGTACACGATGCGCTGGTACAGCAGAAGGAGCAGGCAGCTCGTTCGCAGGTACAGAATGCTCTGCTGGAGCAGATTATTGCAAACTCCGAAATCGACCTGTCCGACGAATTTGTAAACGCATTTATTGAGCAGATGCTCGCAACGGTTACGCAGGATCTGGCGCGTCAGGGCGCTTCTATGGAGCAGTATCTGGCATACCGCAACATCACTGACGAGCAGCTGCGCGCAGAGATGCGCCCGCAGGCTGAGGCTACCGGCAAGGCATCCGCCGTTCTCGCTTCGATTGCTCAGCAGGAAGGCATTGTCATCACCGACGAGGACGTTGACAACGACGTTCGCCGCATGGCTATGATGTACCAGATGGACTATGACAAGCTCGCCGGCACCATGGACGAGGCTGCACGCGAGAGCGTTCGCAACAGTCTGGAAATTTCCAAGGCTCTGCAGCTGGTTTTTGATGCTTCCATCGAAGAGTAATTACAGATACGCTGTAAGAGGACGTCTGTCACGGCGTCCTCTTTTCTCTGCACACAACGGGAGGTTGTTTTTATGCTGCGTATGATCGCATTGGATTTGGACGGCACGCTGCTGCGCTCGGACAAGACGCTCTCTGCACGCACCAGACAGGTTTTAGAGTCCTATATTGCAAAGGGCACGCATGTCGTCGTGGCGAGCGGCCGTTCCTATGATTCGCTGCCGCAAGAGGTACTCTCCGTCTCCGGCATAGATTACGCCATCACGTCCAATGGTGTGGTGATCTGCCACCGTCCGACCGGCGAAAAACTGTTTTATTCCCCGCTCAAGCCCGCGTGTACACAGCAGCTGCTCTCCCTCATTCAAACGCATCATGCCGAGTTTGAAGTGTTTTTAGACGGCGTGCCGTATGCAGATGCAGCGTTCGTGGCGCACCCCACCGCATACGGCTTGCCGGACGCTGCGA
>OHZL01000618.1_pt1 | contig 11782 bp, 12 predicted proteins | sample 1580531 | NCBI WGS metagenome assembly OHZL01 (sample SAMEA3882522, study PRJEB24775) | human gut metagenome | biome: human-associated habitat; feature: intestine environment; material: feces | place: Netherlands | collected 2009/2010 | reverse complement strand
CGGTCTTGTAACTGTTATGGTTCGTGGAGATGTAGGAGCAGTTAAATCTGCAGTAGAGAGCGGAAGCGCAGCAGCATCCAGACTTGGAGAGCTTGTAGCTACACACGTAATCCCGAGACCTCATACAGATGTTGAGAAAATCCTTCCGGTTCTTAAATAATTTCAACTGATTCTTACTGATACGCACCGGCCGAAGGGCCATTAAGGCTTCTGGCCGGTGCTTTTCAGTTTTCAGTTATGAGACCGAAAGAAAGCAGGTGTACTCTTGGAAACGAATAATATTGAAATGATCACAAAAATGGTGATCGATGCGATCAACAAAAACGAAGACAAGGGCAATGGTTTTGTTGTACCTATCGGAGTTTCCGCAAGACATATTCACCTGACACAGGAGCATGTGGAGGCACTGTTCGGAGAAGGCTATCAGCTTACCAAGAAAAAAGATCTGATGGGCGGACAGTTTGCATCCAATGAAACAGTTACCATCGTAGGACTGAAGCTCCGTGCGATCGAGAATGTAAGAATCCTCGGACCTGTCCGCAGCAAATCTCAGGTTGAGGTTTCCGCAACAGATGCGATCAAGCTGGGAATGAAGGTTCCGGTACGTATGTCCGGTGACCTTGCCGGAAGCGCGCCGATCGCCATTGTCGGACCGAAAGGTGCTATTTATCTGAAAGAGGGATGTATTGTGGCCATGCGTCACATTCATATGGCTCCGAAGGATGCCCAGGCTGCGGGTGTACATGATGGTGATATTGTTTCTGTTAAAGCGGACAATGAGCGCGGAACAATCTTTAATCAGGTTAAGATCCGTGTAGATGACAGCTTTACACTGGAAATGCATATTGATACAGATGAAGCAAATGCAGCAAGAATTGCCACAGGCAATACAGTTACCATAATCAAATAATATTCCTCCTTTGGGGATGCCACTTTCTGGCATCCCTAACAGAGGATATGGAGAAAAACGGAGGCTCATATGATCGTAGGCAAAGTAGTTGGAAGCATTGTTTCCACACGAAAAAGTGAAAAACTGATAGGAAATAAATTCATGATTGTAGAGCCGGTGCATCATATGAAAGCCGAGCACAGCCAGATTGTTGCCATCGATATCATCGGTGCGGGAATCGGCGAGTATGTATTGGTGGCACAAGGAAGCGCAGCAAGAATTGGCTGCGGCGTAGAAACAGCACCGGTAGATGCCGCAATCGTCGGAATCGTAGATGACGGTGCAGGATTGGAGTAACGCCATGGATATCAAAGAATTACAGAAAATTATGCAGGAGAATGGTGTTGTCGGAGCAGGTGGTGCAGGTTTCCCTACATACATGAAACTGACAGACAAAGCGGATACCATTCTTATGAACTGTGCAGAGTGCGAACCATTACTGAAACTTCACAGACAGTTGTTGGAAAAGCACGCATATGAGATCATGAAAACATTCGATATGGTTGCGGAGACGGTAGGAGCTTCCCAGGCCATCATCGGAATCAAAAAATCTTATGTACAGACAATCAATGCCTTAAATCAGCATATCGAAGAATTCCCAAGGGTTAAGATCCATCTTCTGGATGAGGTTTATCCGATGGGTGATGAGGTTGTTCTTATTTATGAGGCAACCGGACGCGTGGTACGGCCAGGAGGACTGCCTATTGAGCAGGGAGTAGCCGTATTTAATGTAGAGACACTTTACAATGTATATCGCGCGGTAGAAGAACACAAACCGGTCACAAGCAAATATGTTTCCGTTGTTGCAGAGGTTGAGAACCCTGTTACAGTGAAAGTTCCGTTAGGATGTACACTGGAAGAGGTTGTTGCCCAGGCAGGCGGAACAACTGTGAAAGATCCAGTATATTTCGTAGGCGGCCCGATGATGGGACGTATCGGAAATGGTTCTGATCCGGTTACAAAAACAACGAACGCAATCCTGGTTCTTCCAAAGGACCATGTTATTGTCATGAAGAAGCAGCGGACTTCTTCCATAGATTTAAAGAGAGCAGCATCCATCTGCTGCCACTGCCACACATGTACAGATCTTTGCCCGAGACATAATCTGGGACATCCGATCGATCCGGCAATGTTCATGATGGCAGCATCAAACCAGGATTTCAGAAATGTAAATCCTTATATCAATTCTGCATTCTGCAGCTCCTGTGGTGTCTGCGAGATGTATGCGTGTCCGCAGAGCCTGGCTCCGAGAACACTGCTTGCAGATATGAAAGGCGGACTTCGTAAAGCCGGAATCAGACCACCTCAGGGTGTTCAGCCGAAACCGGTACAGGAGTCAAGAGAATACCGCAAGGTTCCTGAGGAGCGCCTGATGGCACGTCTGGGACTTACCAGATATGACAAGGATGCACCGCTTCAGGAAGAGCTTGTAAATGTATCCAAGGTAAAAGTTCTCTTAAGCCAGCATATTGGTGCACCGGCACAGGCAATCGTAAATGTAGGCGATATGGTAACAGAAGGTCAGATGATCGCACAGCCTGCACAGGGATTAAGTGTCGGAATCCATGCAACGATCAGCGGAAAAGTTACAGAAGTAACAGACCGCCATGTTGTAATTGCAAGAAATTAGAAAGGACGTGCACAAAATGAGTAGAGCAATCGGAATGATTGAGTTTAAAACCACACCAGCTGGTATCACTGCAGCAGATGCCATGGTTAAGACATCTGAAGTAGAGATCGTGGAGGCGCAGACAGTATGTCCGGGAAAATATATTGCAATTATCACCGGAGATTTAAGCGCAGTGAAAGCTGCTGTAGACACAGCAGTAACAACATACGAGGATAAATGCATTGACAGTTTTGTACTGGGCAATCCGCATGAGTCCATTTTCCCGGCAATCTACGGAACCACACAGGTTGAGGAGATCAGTGCGCTGGGAATCCTGGAGACCTATGATGCGGCATCCATCATCGAAGCAGCAGATCAGGCTGCAAAGACAGCAATCGTTGATCTGATCGAGCTTCGTATCGCGAAGGGTATGTGCGGTAAATCCTACATGCTTCTTACAGGTGAGGTTTCTGCAGTAGAGGCTTCCATTGAGAGAGCAAAAGAGCTGGTAGCTGAAAAAGGAATGTACATGGATTCCTCAGTAATCGCTCATCCGGACAAGAGAATGATCGATACGATCCTTTAATATTGTCTATGATAACGGGATATCCTTTTCAGGGATATCCCGAATGACATCCGAAAAGGAGGCATTTTATGCTAGCGTTGGAAAGAAGAAATCTGATTCTCGAAAAATTACAGGCAGAGAAAAGGGTTGTTGTAAGTGAACTAAGCCAGCTTTACAGTGTCTCAGAAGAAACCATCCGCCGTGATCTGGACAAGCTGGAAAAAGAAGGACTTGCCACAAAGAGTTATGGCGGTGCGGTGATCAACGAAGATGTCGGTATTGATTTACCATTTAATATTCGTAAAAACCAGAATGTACAGGGAAAGCAGAAAATGGCGGAGATTGCTGCTTCCATGGTGAATGACGGAGATCATATTTTTCTGGATGCCAGCACAACGGCAGTTTTTGTGGCCAAGGCACTGAAAGAAAAAGAACGTCTCACCGTTGTCACCAATTCCATGGAGATCCTTCTGGAGCTCTCTGATGTATCCGGATGGAATATTATTTCCACCGGCGGAGTGATGAAGGAGGGGTATCTTGCCTTTCTTGGTGCCAGAACCGAAGAAGTGATCCGTTCTTACTATGTGGACAAGGTTATTTTTTCCTGTAAGGCATTAAACGAGGATATGGGGATCATGGAATCCAAAGAAGCCTTTGGAACAACAAAAAAGGCCATGATCAATTCCGGAAAGATGCGTATTCTGGTGGTAGACAGCACGAAATTTGATCAGACTGCTTTTTCCGTGGCAGGACAGCTGCGGGATATCGAGACGATCATCACAGACAAAAGACCGTCTGAAAAGTGGCTGGATCATTTTAACAGGCATAAGATCGAATGCATCTACCCGAAATAGATTGAACATATATCGTGAAACGATCGTGTTCATGAGCATGCAGTGTATGCGGAATGCGGAGATCCGCTTTACTTTATCCGAACACAGGCAGAAAAAAGAGAACTGTGTTTCGGTATGACGAGAGGGAGCAGTTTCTATGAATACATTTGAAATGAAAACAGCCATCCATTTTGGAGCTGATGCCCTGGGAAGACTGAAAGATATTCCATACAAAAGAGTCCTTGTTGTCACAGATCCGTTTGTTGTAAAAAGCGGAATGATCGATATGATCACAAAACCGCTTCAGGCAGGTGGAAAAGAATTTGATATTTTCTGTGATGTTGTTCCGGATGCTCCGGTTGGAAAAATTGCCGAAGGAGTCAAAAAATTCCTTCAGTATCAGCCGGAAGCGATCGTTGCAGTAGGCGGTGGCTCTGCCATCGACTCCTCCAAGGCAATCCGTGAGTTTGCCCTGAAGATCAACAATTACGGAAAGGTTGGACTGGTTGCCATTCCTACAACAAGTGGTACAGGTTCCGAGGTTACTTCTTTTGCAGTTGTAAATGATACAGAGGCACATGTGAAATATCCGCTGATCTCAGACAGCCTGACAGCTGATGAGGCGATCCTGGATGCTGAACTTGTACGCAGTGTTCCACCTGCGATCACAGCAGATACAGGTATGGATGTTCTGACTCATGCCATTGAGTCTTATGTCAGCATCAATCACAATGAGTTTACTTCTGCACTTGCAGAGAAATCCATTGAGATCTGTGGTGTATATCTTTACCGTGCATATGTTGATGGTAATGATATGCATGCAAGACAGAAAATGCATGTAGCATCCTGTCTGGCAGGACTTTCCTTCAATGCAGCAGGTCTTGGAATTACTCACAGTATGGCTCATCAGCTGGGTGCTATTTTCCATATTCCTCACGGAAGAGCTAATGCGATGTTACTGCCGCATATTGTTGAATATAATGCAAATATCAACAAACGCAGCAGAAGTCAGAAAGAATATCTTCCGGCAGTAAAGAGATATTCCAATATTGCACATCTTCTTGGACTGAGCAATTATAACGAAGTTATGAGTGTCAGATCTCTTGTAAACTGGATTCAGTTTATGCAGAAAGAGATGAATATCCCGCTTACCATCGAAGAGATGAAGACGATCACACCGGATGCTTATTTTGCAGCGGTTGATAAGATGGCGGATATGGCACTTGCGGATGCTTGCACAGCGGCAAATCCGCGGGTACCGAAGAAAGAGGATATTGTAAAAATCTACACGAAGTTGTGGTCTTTTTAAAAGACTGAAGAAAAACCGCAAAGGGGCCGCAAAGCCGCGGCCCCTCTGCACACCCCTCGGGCTTTTTTTAGAGTGCTTGACTGTGGCGGGCGGAAAGGTTATTGACTTGTGCCTGTATGCTGCGGTTGTTCCGGGTTGAACGTTGTGCCGATGGGGCGCCGTGGGCGCCTTGAATGTGTGACGTTGTTGGCAGGGGCTGGCGCGTTTGTGAACGCCGCGCCTGGTTTGTCGGGATGATTGTGGTGTGTGTTTACGTATGTGTGGTATGCGTAGCATTTCGAGGATTGTAAAATTGGTCTGATATGGGTTGGGTTATTTATCAGGAGTTTCTGGGAGGTTGAGCTGGATGGAGGTTTATACCGGGTATGGTGATAAGGGGATGACGGATCTTTCCCATACGAAGAATGTTTCAAAGTCGGATGATCGGATTTGTCTGATGGGGTCAGTTGAGGAGCTGATGAGTCATATTGGGCTTGTGCGGGTTCTGGTTGATGATGTGGATGTTGTCCGGATGCTGGAGAAGATCTCGGAGACTTTGAAGAAGATCATAGATGGGGTTTCTGATCCTTATAATCGGGAATTTAAGGTCAGCGAAGACAGGACGGAGCTTTTGGAGGAAGAGATTGGCCGGATGAAAGAAATTTTTTCCGGGGAGAAACTTCCAATCCTGCCGGGGGACTCCAGAGTTGCGGCTGAGGTTGATGTGACAAGAGCTGTGGCGCGGAGAGCTGAGAGAGAGCTTGCGCTTGTCAGCGTGAAGTTCGGATCGGATACCGGAGCCAAGAAATATATGAACCGGCTGTCAGATTATTTTTATGTGCTGGCAAGGTATGTGGATGTTGCGAAGATCAAAGAGAAGAAGGCAGAAGCTGCTGAAAGTGTTCAAGGTGCTGTGAGATCAGAAAATGCCGGGACAGAAATAGTTGAAAATACTGCAAATGTTGCGACGAATGCATCAGTGGCGAATGCAGGGGGACAGGATCCACAGCTGGCGCAGAAAAATGATGTACAGGCTTTTAATGTGCAAGATAAGACTGTGACAACAACAGCAGGAGGAAATACAGCGATGGCACAGAATGATAGTATGGCAGCAAATACAGCGATGATCCAGGAAGTGCTGAAGCGTATGGGAATCCAGGGACGTATCACACTGGATTCTGCCAAACGTCTCATCGAGAAGATTGAGCAGGAAGCCCTCAGAAGAAACAAGCCTTCCGTAATTGCGGTATGCACCCCGGACGGAAATCCGGTTGCGGTTCATGTGATGGACGGATCTTTTCTTGTAAGTTTCGATATGGCCGTAAAAAAGGCCTATACATCTGTTGCTGTGAAGATGTCCACCATGGAGCTTTCCAGACTGACACAGCCGGGTCAGACATTTTATGGCCTTGGAAAAATGAGCGATAATATCGTGATATTCGGAGGCGGTGTACCGCTGAAAGTCGGCGATACCATTATCGGCGGTCTTGGTATCAGCGGTGGTACCGGAGAAGGGGATAACAGCCTTGCAGAATATGGACTGCAGGTACTGAAAGAAGTGCTGTGAGATACAGAAAAGAAAAATCTATATACTTATAAATCGTAAAAAATCTGTAAAGACAGAGAGTCTTTGCAGATTTTTTTATGCCAGGTCAGGCGGATATTCGGGTCAAGCGGATATTCGCAATCCGCTTCGCTACTTGCTCTACACCAAATAACGGGTGATATTCTGGTAAATGGGAAGAGGACTGGCCTATTTCCAGCTGAGTTTCAGGCACTTGACGGAAATATCACTTTTTTCCGGAGCCTGGACCATATTCTGGATAAAATAGGTTTTCGTCATGGATTTTCCGGGCTTCAGATTCAGAGTCAGATTTCTGGTCCAGTACATCTGATCGTAGATACCGAAGCCTGTGGTAATTCGGATTTTTGCTGTTGTGATTGTTTTCGCGGAAGTATTGGTAAACTTCAGGGTGTAATAGGTTTTCATGTTATTCGGGCCATATTTGATACCGACAACACTGGTTTTCAGATTTTTGACAGTAGGTTTGGCAGCCAGTTTAGATACAGTAATGGTGATCCTGCGGCTGACGCCGTTTAATTTTGCGGTGACAACGGCAGTTCCTGCTTTTTTTGGGACCAGATAGCTTCCGGAAACTGCCAGAACAGATGGTCTGCTGGATTTTGCGCTTTTGATACTCAGGCTGGTGCCGCCCTTCAGAGTGATAAGGGAACGCATGGTAACTTTGTGACCGACCCACAGAGTGGTTTTGGAAGAACGGAAAGTTGCAGTTGCTTTTTTCGCAGCGGATGCTTTTGCGGCAGAGCTGTAAGATACTGCTTTCGAACAGAGTGCAGGTTTTGTGGTCATGGTTTCAACCTGGGCATGTACATCGCTGGGAATCTGAAACATGACGGCTGCAAAGAGCAGCAGGGAAAGAAGTACTTTCACAGTTTTTATTTTTCTTTTACACATGGCAAAACCTCCTTTTTCATATTCCGGACAGAGCCGGAGTGCCAGACTTTTTCTCTTATATCATTATAACAGGAGGTGCAGGAAAGGTTACTTTGTGATTTTTTTGTATCAATTGGTAATTTATCCGGAAATATGTTAAAATAAAACATTCGGAAAACAGCAGTTATCTGGTGTAAAGTTACACAGTGAATGCGGATACTTTTGTCCGCTTTGTGAAGAAAGGATCATGTCGATCTATGACGAAACAGGAAATTTTAAAGACCCACTTCGGGTATGATACTTTCAGAGAAGGGCAGGAGGCGGTGATCGATGCGCTTCTTGCAGAAAAAGATGTCCTGGCGGTAATGCCTACCGGGGCAGGAAAATCGATCTGTTATCAGGTACCGGCCCTGATGATGAAGGGAATCACCCTGGTGATCTCGCCGCTGATCTCACTTATGAAAGATCAGGTGCGGAGCCTGAACCAGGCAGGAATTTCAGCGGCATACCTAAACAGCTCCCTGACACAGGGACAGTATTTTACAGCTTTGCGTTACGCAAAAGCAGGACGTTACCCTATTATCTATGTGGCACCTGAGCGGCTTACCACCGATGCATTTCTGGATTTTGCTCAGAGTGCGGATATTTCCATGATCGCAGTGGATGAGGCACACTGTGTTTCCCAGTGGGGACAGGACTTCAGACCAAGTTATCTGAAGATCGCGGAGTTTGTGGCACAGATTCCAAAGCGTCCGGTGATCAGCGCCTTTACAGCTACGGCAACCAAAGAGGTAAGAGAAGATATCGCGAGGCTTCTGGGGCTTCGGGATCCTTTTTGCACCACGACAGGATTCGACAGGGAGAATCTGTACTTTGCGGTAAAAACGCCGAAAGATAAATACAAGGAAGTACACGACTACATACTGGAGCATCCGGATGACAGCGGGATCATCTACTGTCTGACCAGAAAAATGGTGGAGGAGGTCTGCGGAAAACTGATCCGGGACGGTATCACTGCCACCAGATATCATGCAGGGCTCTCTGATGAGGAACGCCGGAACAACCAGGATGATTTTATCTATGACCGCTGTCATGTGATGGTAGCTACCAATGCATTTGGAATGGGAATCGACAAGTCTGATGTTCGGTACGTCATTCATTATAATATGCCAAAGAACATGGAGGGCTATTATCAGGAAGCTGGACGTGCAGGCCGTGACGGAGATCCTGCAGAATGTATTCTTCTCTACAGTGGGAAAGATGTGGTCACCAACCAGTATCTCATTGAGAGAGGGCAGGATAACCAGGAGCTGGATGCGGCAACCTGGCGTCTGGTGCGGGAACGGGATCAGGAGAGGCTGAAGCAGATGACTTTTTACTGTTTTACCCATGACTGCCTGCGTGAGTATATCCTGAAATATTTTGGCGAATACGGAAAAAGTTACTGTGGAAACTGTTTGAACTGCCAGACTGAGTTTGAGGAGCAGGATGTGACCCGGGAAGCCAGGGCCATGGTCCGGTGCGTGGAAAGCAGCGGGCAGAGATACGGTGTGAATGTGATACTGGATACTCTGCGTGGCGCATCCACGGCCAAGATCCGGCAGTACGATATGGATGGAAATCCGGAGTATGGAGCCTGTGCAAAGATCCCGGCGCACCGGCTGCGTCAGATCCTTAATTATCTGGTACTGCGGGAATATCTGCATCTGACCGATGACGGATATACCATTGTGAAACTCACCGCTTCTTCGAAATCGCTTCTGGAGGAGGATCATACCCTCACAATGAAAATGCCGAAAGAGCAGGAAACGAAGAAAAAAGAGAAACGGAGCAGGCTTCCCAAATCTGCGGTTGGTGAACTGTCTGAAGAGGATGAGCCACTTTTCCAGAAACTCCGCACGCTTCGTCTGGAGATCGCCAGAGAGGAAAAAATTCCTCCGTATATGGTCTTTTCCGACAAAACCCTCATCCATATGTGCATTCTGAAACCTGGAAGCGAGGAGGAAATGCTGAATGTGACAGGAGTCGGCAGGCACAAGTACGAAAAATACGGAAAAAGGTTTATCGATGCGGTGCAAAATCTGTAAGAAAGAGACATTTGCCGTCGTAAAATGAAGAGCGAAATGTTCTGAAATTTCTTGCATTTTAAAGAGGCATTTGTTAGAATAAGACAAGCAGGAAACGTCCGGCGGCCGTGGAGCAGCCGGATTGTTTTTTCCTGAGACATTTTTTCTGCTGCACGTTCAGGTGCGGTGTACAGGCATTTCGCAAGCAGAGTTCTATGCAGCCGTGGAATCCCTTCGAGTAGATGGACCGACCGTATGAGATATCCGTTGGTCAGAAGCAAGCAGTGAGGTGGATGATCGTATCCGCTTTTCATGAAGACATAATCTGGTGCTGGTCATGGAGTGAACAGTGATCAGGATCTTACACGATCTGCGTCGGCTTTTTTCATGCAGAAAATCTGCCCTGCCGGCTTTTTCTCATACAGAAGAGGAGCGTGTATTCAGAAAAGACATGAACATAGCCCGTCTGTGAAACGGGAATCCGTTCCGGCATGACAGTTCTTTGCCAGGCCGAAAAAGCTGTGTTTACATACAGACAGCAGATGCAAAGGAGAAATCACAGAAATAATAAAACAGCTTAATTTCTGAAAAAGCAGGATATCCACCATATGTGTGAGATCCTGCTTTTTGTCATAATTTCAGCGTCGCTTATATTTACCGGGGGTGATCCCCTTGTACTTTTTGAATGTGCGGATAAAATAGCTCAGGTCATTGAACCCGTTCCGGTATGCGATCTCTGTGATGGAGTCATCGGTGGTGGCCAGCTGGCAGCAGGCCTGTTCGATCCGCTGGCGGTTGAGATAATCCATAGGGGTCTGGTGGGTCATCTCGGAAAAGAACCGGCAGAAATACTTGGGAGACATGGAGACCGAAGCGGAAAGCTCCTGCAGGGTAATAGGGTTTGCATAGTTCTTTTCGATAAATTCCACCACCTGCTTCAGCTGGACGATACGTTTGTAATCACGTCTGGTTTTCCGCAGACTTTCCAGGTAGTAATGATTACCAAAAACCAATCCGAAAAAGTGGTAAAATTGTCCAAATACAACCAGCTCGTATCCTGGTTTCTTCTGCCAGAAAGAATCAAAAAGAGAGTTTACCGATCTCTGGATGTCCGGATGTTTTTCAGTAAAATGATGATAGATCAGAAGTTCCTGGTGGCTGATCTTCTGCATATATTCAGTACAGACGGAATTAAATTTCAGAAACATGTTCATGTCAAAAACAATGCACTGATAGATACAATCATGAGGAATTCCGGAATGCAGAACTCCGCTGTTGACAAAAATCACATCTCCGGCTTTGGCTGTAAAACTTTTTTCGTCTAAAGTGACGGTAAGTGTGCCCTGGAGTATCCGCATGATTTCACATTCCACATGCCAGTGGTAGGACATGACATAGCGGGGATGCGTACTGTCAATATGGTGAAACTCAAAAGGAAACTCATAAGTGCCTCTTGGACGGTCTTCATTATGGTTTAAATCATGCAAAAGAACTTTCCTCCTTACAAAATTTACAGAAATTTTATGATTAAAACAGAAAAAGTGAATATTGTACTGCTTTTTGCTATTATAACACAAGTAATTTTCTGAATGCAATTATATAATAGATATCAGTAACAAAGTTGAGTGGTCAGGCTGCTGTGAACGGAGTGAACAGTGGTTATCGGGCTACTTGGCACAACAGGTGTAGAGGTTATTATTTTTGTTATATTTGCAGTCAGAAGATGCTGCGAAAAGTGAAAATGTAATCTTGGGGGTTAGAGCGTGTCTGAAAAATCATTCCCGCAATCTGCACGCCCCACTTTGCGGGATATTTCACCCGAATTCAGTTGCCGTAGCCCGCTACGGCGCCCTCATCCGGGCAAAATATCCCACAAATTGTGACGCACATCTTGCAGAAAGCCTTTTTCAGACACGCTCTAAGACTACTTTCTTTATTCATTATATAGCAATCCAATAAAATAATGCATCTTAATCCGATACCTGATCATAATCAGATAAAAAGCACTGAAAACCAT
>OHZL01000614.1_pt1 | contig 11823 bp, 9 predicted proteins | sample 1580531 | NCBI WGS metagenome assembly OHZL01 (sample SAMEA3882522, study PRJEB24775) | human gut metagenome | biome: human-associated habitat; feature: intestine environment; material: feces | place: Netherlands | collected 2009/2010 | reverse complement strand
ACCTCGATGAGGTGCGCATCGACGAGCATGATTTCAAAGCCATCGACAAGATCATCGTCATCGCCTGCGGCACGGCCGCGTATGCGGGCATGGTGGCCAAATACGCCATCGAGCATTGGGTGCGCATTCCGGTAGAAGTGGAACTCGCCCACGAATTCCGCTACCGTGACCCGATCCTCACCCCCCGAACGTTGGTGGTGGCCATTTCGCAGTCCGGCGAGACCATGGACACGCTGATGGCGTTGCGCCACGCGCGTGAACAGGGCTCCAAGGTATTGGCCATCTGCAACACGCAGGGCGCGTCCATCCCACGCGAATCCGACGCGGTGCTCTACACCCACGCCGGTCCGGAAGTGGCGGTCGCCTCCACCAAGGCGTTCGTGGCGCAGATCACCGCCGCATACGTGCTCGGCCTGTATCTGGCCCAAGTCAAGGGTGCCATGTATCGAGACGAAATCGCCCAGACTTTGGAATCTCTGAAGGACATGCCCCGCAAGATCCAGTGGATTCTCGACACCCAGACCAAGACCGTGCAGGAAGCCGCCGAACAGATGGTGGATGCGAAATCGTTCCTGTTCCTCGGCCGCCATGTGGGCTATCCGGTGGCCATGGAAGGCGCGTTGAAGCTCAAGGAAATCGCCTACACGTTCACCGAAGGCTTCGCCGCGGGCGAACTGAAACATGGTCCGATCGCTTTGGTGGACGAAGGCGAACCGGTCGTATTCATCGTGCCGCCGGCGCGCGGCCGCAACGTGCTGCACTCCAAAGTCATCTCCGGCATCGAAGAGGTCAAGGCCCGCGGCGCCTACATCATCGCCGTGGCCGAGGAACACGATCCGGACGTGGAACGTTACGCCGACGTGGTCTTCTGGCGTCCCGCATGCCCGACGCTGATGAGCCCGCTGGTGGACGTGGTGCCGCTGCAGCTGTTCGCCATGGACATGGCCAAGCTCAAGAACTACGACGTCGACAAGCCGCGCAATCTCGCCAAGTCCGTCACCGTTGAGTAACGAACGCAGGCACCGGTACGTGCTCGAGGAACCTCATATTCCCTTCGAATATGAGGTTCTGTACGAGGACGAGAACATCATCGTCATCGACAAGCCGCATTTCCTCGCCACCACGCCACGCGGCATGTGGTATCGCGAAACCGCGCTGGTCCGGTTGTGCGAGCGGTACGACGAGCCGAACATCACGCCGGCGCACCGTTTGGACCGACTGACCGCAGGCGTCGTCGTGTTCGTACGTAATCCGTCTGCGCGAGGCGCGTACCAGATGCTGTTCCAAAATCGCAAAACCGTCAAAACCTACGAATGCCTGGCACCGCTCGCCCCGACGCAGCGGCCGCGATATGGAACGGCGGTGCGCATCGACCGGCACCTGCCGTTTCCGCTGGTACGCAGGTCGCATATCAACAAGGATCGCGGACGATTGCAGGCGTACGAAAGCGCCGACGTGCCCAACGCGGAAACGCTGATCGAACGGGGAAGCGGCATCCGCTTCGTTGCCGGCAGACCGTACGTGAATTACACGCTGCATCCGAAAACCGGCAAGACGCACCAGTTGCGCGTGCATATGAATTCGCTCGGACTGGCGATATTGGGCGACGATTTCTACCCGGACATCGTGCAGCGCGCGTACGACGACTTCTCGCAACCCTTGGAATTGGTGGCGCGCGAACTGCGATTCGATGACCCGCTCAACGGCGAGCCACGTCGATTCGTATCGCACGTGCCGTTGGGCGCGGGCTTATAGAAACCCACGATTTTGGACATTCCCCTATCTCGCCCGACACGCCCGATTATCATGGCGTTCTGTTGACTTGCCGGAGCGTTTCCGGCATCACGAGAGTAAGAGAGAACCATGGGTAAAATCTCGAAAGCCGTCCGCGGCGTCGCCGACATCTACAACGGCGCATCGCTGATCGTCCGTATCATCGTCGGCCTGATCATCGGCACCGTGCTGGCATTGACCATGCCCCACGTGACCTGGATCGGCGAATTCGGCACCCTGTTCGTGGCCGCGTTGAAGGCCGCGGCACCGATTCTGGTGTTCGTACTGGTGGCCAGCGCCCTTGCGCAGGGCACGTCGAAACTCGACCGCCGTTTCGGCACCGTGCTGTTCCTGTACCTGTTCACCACGTTCCTGGCAGCGGTCGTGGCCGTGCTGACCTCCCGTCTATTCCCGTAGACCCTGTCCTTGGGCAAGGCCGCCAAAGCCGACGTGGTGCCGCAAGGCCTTTCCGAAGTCATCCAGACGCTGCTGACCAACATCGTGGCCAATCCGATCCAGGCCATCATCGATGGCAACTACATCTGCATCCTGATGTGGGCCTGCCTGTTCGGACTCGCCATGAAGTCCATCGCCAACGAAAGCTCCAAAGCGTTCATGGCCAACGTGGCCGACGCCGTGTCCCAGGTGATCCGCTGGGTCATCAACCTCGCCCCGTTCGGCATCATGGGCCTCGTGTTCACCAACGTGGCCGACAACGGCCTGTCCGCATTCACCAAGTACGGCAGCCTGCTGCTCCTGCTCGTCGGCACCATGCTGCTCATGGTGCTCGTGTTCGGCCCGCTCGTCATCTTCATCTTCCTGCGCCGCAACCCGTACCCGCTGGTCTACCGCTGCTTCAAGGAATCCGGCCTGACCGCGTTCTTCACCCGCTCCTCCGCTGCGAACATCCCCGTCAACATGCAGCTGTGCGAGAAGCTCGGGCTTGACAAGGACATGTACTCCGTGTCCATTCCGCTGGGCGCCACCATCAACATGAACGGCGCGGCCATCACCATCACCATCATGGCCATGGCTGCCGCCAACACGCTCGGCATCCAGATCTCCCTGCCGGCGGCCATCCTGCTGTCCGTGGTCTCCGCGCTCGGCGCATGCGGCGCGTCCGGCGTGGCAGGCGGCTCGCTGCTGCTCATCCCGATGGCCTGCTCGCTGTTCGGCATCAGCAACGACATCGCCATGCAGGTGGTGGGCGTCGGCTTCATCATCGGCGTCATCCAGGATTCCGTGGAAACCTGCCTGAACTCCGCGTCCGATGTGGAGTTCGCGGCCACCGCCGAATACCATGCCTGGCTCAAGCAGGGCCGTCAGCTGCCGGCCTTCATGTATTCCAAGAAGGAACGCGCCAAGCTCGGCATCGAAGCTTGATTGCGTACCGGCTTAGCCGCCGATGCGATATCGCAGGGAACCGCTTTGGAAGTTCGCTTCCGGAGCGGTTCTTCCGCATTCGGCGTATTTGGGTGGATATGGGGAGCCTTTCCAGGCTTGTGCGTGGCTTCCGCATGACCCGTATAATCTTATGGTGGTAATCGCAGGCGAAATACAAAACGGAGGTCCGTGGGCGTGGTGCTGAAATCGGCGAAACTGGTGAAGCGGCTCATCGCCATCTGCTGCGCGGGCGTCATGGCGGCCAGCGCCGCCGCATGCGGGGCCAATACGGACACACGCACACAGATCACCGTATGGTCGTGGGAGCCGAGCATGAAACAGGTCATCGCCGGCTTCGAAAAAGACAATCCCGACATCCGCGTGGTTTGGAAGAACACCAGCGGTTACGACAAACTCAACAACGCCATCCAAGACGGTTACGGCATTCCCGACGTGGTGCAGCTGGAATATTACGCATTGCGCCAGTACGCGGTCAGCAGCCAGCTCGTGCCCATCACCGGCAGAACCGAAGGCTATGTCGATTTCTACACGCCCGGCACCTGGGCGTCGGTGCAGCTCAACGGACGGGTGTACGGGCTTCCCATGGACTCCGGCCCGATGGCCTTCTTCTATAACAACAGCGTGTTCGAACAGGTTGGCGTGGACGCGTCCAAGATCCGCACATGGGACGACTACTACGAGGCCGCCAAAAAACTCAAGAAAATCGGCGTGTACATCACCGCCGATTCCGGCGACGCCAGCTTCTACGACACGATGATCTGGCTCGCCGGCGGACGCCCGTTCTCCACGTCCAACGATGGCAAGAACGTGACCATCAGACTCACCGAAGATAAAGGCACCCGCGAATTCACCGAATTCTGGCAGAAGATGATCGATGAGGGTTTGGTGGCAACAAACCTCACGTCATGGTCGGATCGATGGAAATCGGCCGTGGGACAAGGCAAAGTCGCCTCGCTGTTCTCCGGCGCATGGCTGCCTTCGCTGCTCATGTCCGACATTCCCGGCGCGGCCGGCCTGTGGCGCGTGGCCCAGATGCCGACGCCCGACGGCAAGGCCACCACATCGGAAAACGGCGGTTCGGCCCTTGCCGTGCTGCAACGTTCCCGCAAACCCGAAGCCTCATACCGTTTCATCGAATACGCCTGCCACAATGCCAAAGGCATCACAACCCGCGTGGATGGCGGCGCGTTCCCAGCCGACAAAAACACCCTATCCGACTCGAAATTCCTCAGCAAGACCACGGTGACCGACGACCGTGGCATCGAAGTGCCCTATTTCGGCGGGCAGGAATACAACCGCGTGCTGTCCCAGGCCGCGGAGAACGTGTCGACCGGATACCAGTATCTGCCGTTCGAAGTGTATGCGCGCAGCGACTTCCGGTCCACGGTGGGCAAGGCCTACAAATGGTCGAGCCTGCTGCGCAAAGAGCAGAACAGGCTCAACATCATCGCCGCAGGCGGTCAGGTCTCCGACACCTCCAACATCGGCGATGCGTTGAAGAACACCGAATCGTCCGACCGCATCAAACTTAAGGGCGGCATAGCCCTATGGCAGAAGGACCTGAAAGAATACGGAGCCAACCAGGGCTTCACCATCCAATAGCGTCTGTGTAATTGGTTTAATCGATTGCGGCCTGCGGATAGCGCATTATCCGCAGGCCGTCGGTTTTCAGATTGCCGGGCTATGATCGCCGGTTCCCGTCGCTGGCTCTTGAATCAGCGGACGTTGCGGTCGTAGATGTGCCGCATGCCCTTGAAAATCAGGTCCGGATCGTAAATGTCGATCATGTTCGTGTCGTCGGCGAACACGCGGCTCAATCCGCCCGTCGCCACCACACGGAAATCCTCGTCGATCTCCTTATGGAACTGCGCGATCGTGCGTTCGATGCCGCCGAGGAAGTTGTAGTACAGGCCCGCCTGCATGGCCGGTTTCGTGGACTTCGCCAGAATCGACTTCGGACGGGTGATCTCCACTTCCGGCAGCTGCGCCGTCCCTTCCCACAGTGCGGCCGCGGCGGTGCGGATACCGGTGGTGATCAGTCCGGAAATCACCGACGCGTCCGCGGTGACGTAGTTGAACGTGGTGGCCGTGCCGAAATCAGCCACCAGAATCGGCCCGCCATACTCGTAATACGCGCCCGCGCAGTCGGCGATGCAGTCCGCGCCCATGTTCTGCGGATTGTCCATGCGGATGTTGAGTCCCGTTTTGATGCCCGGTCCCACGATCATCGGATCGATGTCGAGGAACTTCACGATGCTCGCACGGAACGAATGCATGACCTTCGGCACCACGGACGAAATGATCACATCATCGACATCCGCCGGCTTGTAGCCGCTCAAAGCCAGGAACTGCGTGATCATCAGCCCGTATTCGTCGGACGTGTGGTTCGCCTTCGTGGTGATGCGGTACGTGCCCGCGATGCGCCCATCGTCGATGAAACCGATCACGACGTTCGTGTTGCCGATATCCACAGCCATCAGAAGCATGTTGCGTTCTCCTTCGCGTTTTGCGGAAGTTCCGTTGAAATATTGCGATTATTGCGATTGATACGGTTATTGCGATTCGAAAATGCTGCGGTTAGCGCCGTTCGCCGTCCGCACGCATGGCTGCGAGCTTGACAAGAATACGTTTCGCAAGTGCGTCCTTGCCCATCTTGCTCCACCGTTCGATGTTTGGCTTGTCTGCGGTTTCGCCCGGCGTCAGCACCGTCACCACGTTCGTGTCCGCTGCGAAACCGGCGCCGGGGGTGCGCAGATTGTTGGCCACCAGCATGTCGCAATGCTTGCCGTTAAGCTTCTTCGCCGCGTTGGCCTCAAGGTCGCGCGTCTCCATGGCGAATCCGCACAATGTCTGGTCCGGCCGCTTATGTTCGCCGGCCCAAGCCAGAATGTCCGGATTCGACGTGAGCTCGAGCTTGATGCCGCTGCGCCCGTTCTTCTTGATCTTGTCCCGGGCCTGCTCGACCGGGCGGAAATCGCCGACGGCCGCGGCCATGACGGTGATGTCCGTGTCCGAGAAACGGCTCGTCACCACATCGAACATATCCCGTGCGGTCGTGACATCGACCACATCCACGCCATACGGGGCGTCCAACGCCACCGGACCGGACACAAGCGTCACCTGCGCGCCCAGATCGCGTGCCTGTTCGGCCAAGGCATACCCCATCTTGCCGGTGGAATGGTTGGTGAGGAACCGCACCGGATCAAGCGGCTCCTGCGTCGGGCCGGCGGTGACGAGCACGGCAAGTCCCTTAAGCGGCAGCTCGCCGTCCGGACGATTCGCAAGCAGCAGCGCTTTCACCGCCGTTTCGATGCGTGCCGGCTCCTCCATACGTCCCTTGCCGGCGTCGCCGCAGGCCAGCATGCCGCTTTCCGGCTCCACAATCGTCCAACCGAGCTCACGGCAGGTATTGAGATTGCGTTGCGTCACGGCGTTTTCATACATATGCACGTTCATGGCGGGGCACAGGATCTTCGGTCCCTTGTCGTACGCGAGTATGGTGCTGGTCAGCTGGTCATCGGCGATGCCGCAGGCGATTTTCGCGATGATATCGGCGCTCGCCGGAGCGACTGCCAGCAGATCCGCCCACTTCGCGTCGGCCACGTGGCTGATCTGCAGCGGACCATCCGGTCCGGGTGCCACGTCGGCCGTAGCGCCGGGACGATGTCCGGCGGCGAACATGGACATGCGTGTCGGCGTGTGGGTGAGGGAACTGAACGTCAGGGGAGTGACGAACTCCTGTGCGGCGGCGGTCATCACCACACGCACCTCATGCCCCTGCTTGCTCCAATCGGAGGCGAGATGGCAGGCCTTGAACGCGGCGATGCTGCCGGTGACCCCCAAAAGAATATGCGCCATGGATCAACCGTCCTTCTCGTTGTGACCTGCCGCGACTGCGTCAAGTATATAACCGGGCCGAAGCCTCCGCGCGCTTTGCGGGCGAATCCGAACGGGCCGCGGGTATGGCGGACGGTAGAATCAGGCCGTGGTGATCGACCTCACGCAGGCGGTCAACCGCAATCACAACACATAATCGAAAATACGAAGAGGAGAAATCCCATGTCGTCACCTACCGGTGCGCACGGCGAAGCCGACGCAACCAAACAGGAGAACGAACAGCAGCCGCAGTCCACGGCAAGCACCGACGCCACGCTGAACGCGCGTGCGAAATCGTCGAACGGCGCGAAATCGCAAGGCCCGAAGAAGTGGCTTATCGCGTTGATCGCCGTCATCGCCGCCGTCGCGGTGATCGTCGCCATTGCAGTGACGCGCGGCAAAAACGATGACGCGAACACTTCCGGCGTAACTAAAGCCGACACCGTCACCATCGGGCTCAAACTCGCCCCGGTCAGCCTCGACATTCGCCACCAGTCCGGATCGGCCATCGAACAGGTGCTGATCGGCAACGTCTACGAAGCGCTGCTGTCGCGCGACTCCGACAACAAAGTGCAGCCGGGCCTCGCGAAATCCTGGGACATTTCCAAGGACGGCAAAACCTACACGTTCCATCTCAACAACAACATGTGTTTCTCCAATGGCGACAAACTCGACGCCGACGACGTGGCGTGGTCCATCAACCAGCTCAAGGAGAAGCAGTACTACAACGCCAACCAGGTGGAAAGCCTCGACAAGGCCGAAGCGGTGGACGCCAACACGGTCAAGCTCACCCTTTCCACCCCCGACTCCAACCTGCTGTGGTATCTGACCGGACGTCCGGGCCTCGTGTTCGACAAAAACGCCAAATACAACGCGAAAACCGAAGCGGTCGGCTCCGGCCCGTATACCGTCGAATCTTTCGACTCGGCCAGCAAAATGGTGCTCAAAGCCAATGCGAAATATTGGGGAACCGCGCACAAGCCCGCCACCCAGAACGTGGTGATCCGCTTCCTCACCGACGACAACGCAGCCGTCAACGCGCTGAAAAGCGGTGACGTCGACGTGCTTTCCCCGGTGAACGCCACGCTCGCCAAATCATTGGATGCCAGCACATACACGGTGTCCGCGGCCGACGGCAGTGACAAGTTCGTCCTCGCCTTCAACTGCACGAACGCCAAACTCAAGGACAAGCGCGTCCGCCAGGCCATCCGCTACGCCATCAACCACAAGGAGATCATCGCCTCCCGAGGCAACGTCGACTACGCGCTCGGCGGTCCGGTCCCGTCCGTCGACCCCGGTTACGAGGACCTGACCGGCCTGTACCCGTACAACGTGGACAAGGCCAAGGAACTTATGAAGGAAGCCGGTTATACCACCGACAAGCCGTTGCGGCTCACCCTCACCTACGCCAACACGTACGGCACCGAACTGGGCGACCAGCTCAAGAGCCAGCTCGCCAAAATCGGCATCGATTTGAAGATCGACTATGTGGAATTCTCCACATGGCTGCAGAACGTGCACGCCAACGGCGACTACGAGCTGTCATTGGTGGACCACGCCGAAAGCCACGACTTCTACAAGTGGACCACGCCGGACTACTACTACCATTACGACGGCAAGCAGGCGCAGAAACTGTACGCCAAGGCTTTGGAAGCCACCGACGAGGCCGACAGCGCGAAATACCTGAAGCAGGCGGCGAAGGCCGTAAGCGAGGACGCGCCGGCGGACTGGCTGTTCGGCTACCGCGTGACGGTGGCCGTCAACAAGCACGTGCAGGGCTTCCCCAGCAAGCTCAGCCAGACGGTGCTGCCATTGTGGCGGATCTCCAAGAATAAGTAAGGGAACGGTATTTCCATGCGATTCGTGGGAAAGCGGCTGACGCTGTTCGTAGCGGCTTTGGTGGGCCTGTCCGCGCTGGTGTTCGTGATGCTGCGCGTATTGCCGGGAGACGTCGCCGCGGTCATCGCCGGCACGAACGCCACCCCCGAACGCATTGCGTCGCTGCGCGCCGAATTCGGCTTGGACAAGCCGCTCGTCGCACAATATGGCGATTGGATGGCGGGCATGCTGCATGGCGACCTCGGCGTGTCCACAGTCGGCGGACGGCCGGTCGCGCGGCAGATCGCCATGCGCGCCGCCGTAACGTTCCCTCTGATTGTGCTGAGCCTGCTGATCGCGCTGGCGATCGGCCTGCCGCTTGGCTGCGCGGCCGTCCTGACACGCAATCCGCGGCTGCGCGGCCTGTTCCACGGCATTGCGATCGTGGGCGGCGCGGTGCCCGCATTGTGGGGCGGCCTACTGCTGATCCTGCTGTTCTCCCGTGGCACGGGACTGTTGGAATTGCTGCCCGCGCAAGGCTTCCCCGACACCGGCTGGGCCACGCCGGGAAAGGCCCTGTCCTGTCTGCTGCTGCCGGCGCTCACCACCGGCATCACAGCCGGCGCGTCCATCATGCGCTACACGCGTGCCGCAGTGGGGGATATGGCCTCATCGCAGGCGGTGGATATGGCCATGGCCTGCGGCATGACCCGCAAACAGGCGGTATTGCGCGTGGCGTTGCGTCTGGCCACTGCGCAACTGGTGTCGGTGGTCGGCCTGACCTTCGCGCAAATGATCACCGGCGTGATGGTGGTGGAAAACCTGTTCGCCCTGCCGGGTCTTGGCGCCATGCTGGTCACCGACGTCGGCAACCGCGACCTGATCGCAGTGCAAAGCGAACTGTTCCTGCTGGCCGCGTTCTTCCTGCTGCTGGGTCTCGTGGTCGATCTGACGCACCGCGCGCTGGATCCACGGCTGAAGGCCTCCGGCGTCGTTTCGGGGAAGGTGAACGCATGAGCAGATCGAATCCTACGCAAACTCCGAACGCTACGGATGGTGAAGAATCAGCGTCCACAACGCCAGCGGAAGCTACTATGAGCACGACGGGTGCGGTCGTCTCGTCCATCTGGGCCAAGGCGAGCGGCAGATACGCGACGATCGTCATCGGACTATGGCTGCTGACCGCTGCGGTGTCCTTGGTCTGGACGCCGTATTCGCTGCTCGACACCGACGGTTTCAACGCGTGGGCCTCGCCATCCGCCGCGCATCCGTTGGGCACCGATGGTACCGGAGCGGATGTGCTGAGCTGGCTGATGGCCGGCTCCCGCACGAATCTCATGATCGCCGTGCTCACCGTCGTCGTCGCGGCCGCGATCGGACTGCTGTTGGTGGCAGCCATGGTATCGCGTTCCGGTGCGCTCGCGTCCACATCGGTGGTGGTGGCCGACGCGCTGATCTCCATTCCGACGGTGCTTATCGCATTGATTCTTTCCGTGCCGTTCGGCGCGTCCGCCGCGGTGGTCATCGCCGCCTGCGGTTGCGCGTACGGGCTGAACCTGGCACGCATCCTACGGCCCTCCGCACTGCTCGCCGCACGTTCGGCATACGTCGAATCGGCATTATGGTCGGGGGCAAGCTCCGTCCGCGTGTTCTTCACGCATATCGTGCCGAACACGCTGCCGGTATTGTGCGTGCAGCTGTCCATGAGCGCCGGCACCTCGCTGCTGGCGGAGGCGGGACTCACGTATCTGGGCGTCGGCGTTGGAGCCGGCGTGCCCAGTTGGGGGCATTCGCTGTCCACGTCCGTGAAATTCATCAGCATCTATCCCATGGCCGTCCTATGGCCCGGCCTGGTCGTCACGATGGTGGTGGTCGCGTTGAACCTGTTCGGCGACGCGTTGCGCGACGCGCTCGATCCGCTAACCAATCCCGCGTTAAGGGAGGCCGCATGAGCGCCGTCATACGTCATCTGAACATCGCCATCAACGGCAAGCCGATCGTCGATGATGTCGATTTGGACATCGCCGACGGCGAACGTGTCGGCTTGGTCGGCTCGTCCGGTTCCGGCAAATCGATGATCGCCCGCGCCATGATGGGCCTGCTGCCGGCTACCGCACAGGTGACGGGCAGCGTCGAATTGGGTGGTACGCAGATTGTCGGCGCGTCGGACGCAGCGGTCGCCGACCTGCGCGGACGGTACGTGGGCATGGTGTTCCAGAATCCGTCCGCCGCGTTGAATCCGGTGATGACCGTGGCGCAGCAGGTCGGTCTTCCGCTGTACCTGCATTACGATCTGTCGCTCGCCGAACGGTCGGAACGCGTCACAGCGATGCTTGCCAAGGTCGGCCTCGGCGAGGACGTGCTGGCGAAATACCCGCATGAACTGTCGGGCGGCCAACGGCAGCGTGTCGGCATCGCCACGGCGCTTGTCACTTCGCCGCGGCTGATCATCGCCGACGAGCCGACCACCGCGTTGGATTCGATCACGCAACGGCAGATCGTGGACCTGCTCACGTCGCTGGTGGACGAGTCGGGCGCGTCGATGCTGTTCATCACGCACGATTTCGCGGTGCTGAACAGGGCCACCACGCGCTGTTACGTGCTTGAAAACGGGCGGATTGAGGAATCCGGCGATACGACCGCGCTTCTGGACCATCCGCACACCGACGCGGGACACAGGCTGGTCCAGTCGGCACGCGCATTGTCGTTGCACGCAGGGCAGGATGCCGGGCGGGAATCCGTGCGGAATCCCGCGCAAAAGGAGGTGGACCATGACTGACACAGATGAGGACATGGTGCTGTGCGGCCGCGGCCTCGACAAATGGTATGGCGCGAAACATGAGCGCCGTCAGGTGCTGTTCGGCGTGGATGTGGACGTGCGTGCGGGGGAGTGCCTCGCCGTGATCGGCGGCTCCGGATCCGGCAAATCCACGCTGACCCGCATTATGCTGG
>OHZL01000612.1_pt1 | contig 11846 bp, 12 predicted proteins | sample 1580531 | NCBI WGS metagenome assembly OHZL01 (sample SAMEA3882522, study PRJEB24775) | human gut metagenome | biome: human-associated habitat; feature: intestine environment; material: feces | place: Netherlands | collected 2009/2010 | reverse complement strand
AAAGCGGGCGGTTATAATAAGGGAAGCAAAACGGCAGGCACCAAAAAGCCGGGCCGTCTGTTGAAAGAAAGGGAAAATGTATGGAAAAGAAAGCAAGCTTTGTAGGACGCCTGCTCTCGGAAAATCAGATGTCGGAAGCATTTATTAACAGTATGTTTCTGGCGCTGTCCGGCGGTTTTCAGGATGCCTACACGTACAATTGCAGAGATGAAGTATTCTCAAATGCCCAGACGGGAAACGTTGTGCTGATGAGCCAGAACTTTCTGGAAGGAAACTTTACGGCAGGCCTTCGGTATCTCTTCCCGATCCTCTTTTTTGCGATGGGTGTATTTCTGGCAGAAAATTTCCAGGAGCATTACCGGTATGCAAAGAGGCTGCACTGGCGGCAGGTACTTCTCGCGGCGGAAATTGTGATCCTTGCGATCGTCGGATTTATTCCGTCCTCTTACAATATGCTCGCGGCGATGCTCGTATCGTTTGCGTGCGCGATTCAGGTACAGACCTTCCGCAAGGTCGGCGGTTATTCGTATGCAAGCACCATGTGCATCGGAAACCTGCGAAGCGGAACCGCAGCGCTGTCTATGTATATGCGGGATAAGAAAAAAGAACAGCTCCGTCAGGCCGGATACTATTTCGGCGTGATTCTGGCTTTCGCCATCGGCGCCGGAATCGGAGGCGTGTTCTCCATGCTGTATGGAATCCATGTAATCTGGATTTCCTGCGGACTTCTTCTGGTGAGCTTCCTTCTGATGTCACTGGAAAAGTACCGCTGAGAAATAGGAGAGAGTGAAGAAAGAAGGCTGAAAAAATGGAAGTATTTCTGGAGTGCTGTATGACACTATTCTTTTCAGCGGCCATGCTGCTGCTGATCGTCCGCCTGGCAAAGGGTGAGGAGAAAAACATGATGTTTGCGCGTGTGTTCTCCCTGGCGTCCAACGTCGGTTTCTGGATTGGCATCGTCCGCATTGCTGTGCTGAACCGGAGCGGATTTCTGATGTTCTTCTACATCACAGGCGCAATGCTTTCCTACACGGCGATGGTCTTTGCCATGCCGCATAAAAAAGAGCAGATTGCCGGACAGCAGGCATAAATAAAAAAGAGACCCTGTATACGGGAAGGATGGAGCAGCGATGTTCCGTCCGCCGGTACGCAGGGTCTTTTTCTGTTTCAAACAAAAGTTCATAAAATCTTATACGCGTTCCAGAAGCTCCCCGATCAGCTCTTTTGCCGCCGCGTTCTGGTGCTGCCGCGGGTTGATGATAAGACAGATTTCACGTTTGGGGGCCTCCTCGATGAGCGGAATCCGACAGACGGTACGGCTCTTTAAGGCATCGCGTGCCAGCTCCTCCGGATAAAATCCGATGCCGAGGTTATACTCGACCATAGGAAGAATCTGATCCGTCGTCGCCGCCTCCATATCGGGGTGGAAGGCGAGGCTGTGATTCAGAAAGTACTCGGCGTACAGCTCCCGCGTGCCAGTGTCTTTGGCAAGCGAGATAAAAGGATATTCTGACAATTCGCCGAGATGATGCGGCTCTGCGGAAAGGGATGCATATTTCGATCCGCCGATCAGAATTTCCTGGAATGGGAAAATCGGGATCTTGTGTAGCGGTTTGCGGATTTCCACCGGGCTTGTGACGACTGCGAAGTCGACCAGACCGTTTTCGAGCGCCTGGATGGCCTGCGGCGTCGAGTGGTTGGAGATGCGCAGGCGGACGTGCGGATAGCGGGTGTGGAAGTGCTCCAGGCGGGAGAGCAGCATCAGACGAAGTGCCGTCTCGCTCGCACCGATTGTGATAAGGCCGCTCTCAAGAGACCGCTCAAGAGCCAGCTCCTCCTCAACCGTGCGGAGCTGTTCGTAGGCAACGGCCACACGCTCATACACCTTTTCGCCCTCCGCTGTCAGTGTGACACCCTGGTGGGAACGGATAAAAAGTTTGCAGCCAAGCTCACTTTCCAGATTGTTCATGCACCGTGTGATGTTGGGCTGGTTGTTTTTCAGAATTTCCGCGGCTTTTGTAAAGCTGTGATATTGTGCTACGAAGTAAAAAATGCGATAATAATCATATGTAATCATAAAAACCTCCGAAGGATGAAGAAGAAAAAATCATCCATGATTGCTTCAATATAAAATACATGCGCCGGGTTGTCAAGGGATTTCTGAGGAGGGTCCGGCCGGATTGTGCGGGGGATGGCAGAAGAGAAGTGGAAATTTTTTGAAAAAACACTTGCAAAATACCCGGACAGGGTATATAGTGTAGAAGAAAATAAGATACCCTATTGGGGTATGCGAAAAAGAAAATCCAGAACTACAGAAAGGAAGACATACGATGGAACAGTACAATGTAACCGGTATGAGCTGCGCCGCCTGCCAGACCCGTGTCGAAAAAGCCGTGTCAAAGGTACCCGGTGTCACATCCTGCGCAGTCAGCCTTCTGACAAATTCCATGGGCGTGGAGGGAACGGCCTCCCCGGCAGAGATTATTGCCGCCGTGGAAAATGCAGGCTACGGTGCGTCGAAAAAAGGCGAGAAGGGAAGCACATCACAGTCGGCTTCCACAGCAGAATACGAAGAGATGCTGAAAGACAAGGAAACACCGGTCATGAAACGCCGTCTGGTGAGCTCCGTTCTTCTTTTGATTCCGCTCATGTATTTCTCCATGGGCCATATGATGTGGGGATGGCCGCTGCCGAAATTCTTTGAAGGAAACCACATCGCAATGGGACTGGTACAGCTCCTGCTTACCATTGCGGTCATGGTCATCAACCAGAAATTCTTTATCAGCGGTTTCAAGAGCCTCTGGCATAAAGCACCGAACATGGACACGCTGGTAGCGCTTGGTTCTACCGCATCGTTTGTATACAGCGTCTACGCCCTGTTTGCCATGACGGGAGCGCAGGTACAGGGGGACATGGATGCAGTCATGAGCTATATGCATGAATTTTACTTCGAGTCCGCAGCCATGATTCTGACCCTGATTACCGTCGGAAAAATGCTGGAGTCGATTTCCAAAGGAAAAACGACCGATGCGTTAAAGAGTCTGATGAAGCTGGCTCCGAAGACCGCTGTTCTCTTAAGAGACGGAAAAGAAGTGGAAGTCGGCATTGATCAGGTGAAAAAGGGCGATCATTTCATCGTCCGCCCGGGCGAAAATATTCCGGTGGACGGCGTTGTCCTGGAGGGAACGAGTGCCGTCAACGAATCCGCGCTGACTGGCGAGAGTATTCCGGTGGATAAAGAGGCCGGCGACCGCGTATCGGCGGCGACCTTAAACCAGTCCGGTTTCCTGACCTGTGAGGCGACGAGAGTCGGAGAAGACACAACACTCTCCCAGATCATTCAGATGGTCAGCGATGCGGCAGCGACAAAAGCGCCGATCGCCAAAGTGGCCGATAAAGTTTCCGGTATTTTTGTGCCGGCCGTTATCTGCATTGCACTTGCTACGATTGTGATCTGGCTGTTTGCAGGAGAGAGCGTCGGCTTTGCTCTTGCAAGAGGTATTTCCGTTCTCGTTATCAGCTGCCCGTGTGCGCTCGGCCTTGCAACACCGGTTGCGATCATGGTCGGAAACGGAATGGGAGCAAAACACGGAACGATGTTCAAAACCGCAGTTTCTCTCGAGAAGACAGGAAAAACACAGATCGTTGCACTCGATAAGACTGGAACCATCACAAGCGGCGAGCCGCAGGTAACCGATCTTGTCCCGGCGGACGGTGTAAGTGAGGAGGAGCTTTTAAAAGGTGCCTTTGCACTGGAGCAGAAAAGTGAGCATCCGCTGGCCCGTGCGATTCTTGCACTTGCAGAGGAAAAAGGCCTGGCCCGCGAAGAAGTCAGTGATTTCTCTGCGCTTCCTGGAAACGGCCTTGTGGCAAAACGGAACGGAAAAGAGCTCTGCGGAGGCAACCGCGCACTGATTACGAAAAAAGCGGTTCTCTCGAAACAGATGGAAGAGCAGGCAGCAAAACTTTCCGAAGAAGGAAAGACACCGCTGTTCTTCAGTGAAGACGGAAAGATGCTCGGTATGATCGCGGTTGCGGATGTCATCAAAGAGGACAGCCCGCGTGCGGTGAAAGAACTGCAGAATATGGGAATCCGTGTCGTGATGCTGACCGGAGACAATGAGCGCACCGCGCGTGCCATCGGCGCACAGGCAGGTGTGGACGAAGTCATCGCAGGCGTTCTGCCGGATGGAAAAGAAGCGGTCATCAGCCGCCTGAAAGAAAAAGGAAAAGTAGCGATGGTAGGAGACGGCATCAACGATGCACCGGCTCTGACCAGTGCGGATATCGGTATTGCCATCGGAGCAGGAACCGATATCGCGATCGATGCGGCAGACGTTGTCCTGATGAAGAGCCGCCTCTCCGATGTACCGGCAGCGATCCGCTTAAGCCGTGCGACCCTCAGGAACATTCACGAGAATTTGTTCTGGGCCTTCATTTACAATATCATCGGTATTCCGCTGGCTGCGGGCGTATGGATCCCGCTGTTCGGCTGGAAGCTGAACCCGATGTTCGGTGCGGCGGCGATGAGCCTTTCGAGCTTCTGCGTTGTGACAAACGCCCTGCGTCTGAATCTGTTTCGGATGCACGACGCGTCAAAAGATAAAAGAATCAAAAACGAAATTCCAAAGGAGGATCTGAACATGACAACAGAACAGGGAATGGTAAAAACCATGACAATCGAGGGCATGATGTGCGGCCACTGCGAGGCAAGAGTGAAGAAAACACTTGAGGCAATCGAGGGTGTTGCATCCGCAGAAGTAAGCCATGAAAAAGGAACAGCCGTTGTAACACTGACAGCTCCGGTATCAGACGATGTGCTGAAAACAGCCGTAGAGGCACAGGATTACACCGTAAAAGGAATCCAGTAAAACAGGAAACATAGAGAAAAGGGAAACGCGCCTGGAATGAAAATTTCCGGGCGCGTTTCCTTTTTTTACCAGATATAGCAAAAATATTGCAATTTGTTCGGAATTTTCGTGACAAAAGGACAAAAATCCGTTAGGATAGAGAAAAAGAAGAGCAAAAACAAAAGGGTTTTTAGGATCAGGAGGTTTTTACATTATGACAGAGTACAGACTTGCAAAGCCGGAAGAGTGGGAGGACTGCATCGAACTTGCAAACTACGTGTTCAGCACGGCACACCGTCCGCACGACTTTGAGCAGTTAATTCCAAGGGTTTATCAGGCAGGACCGGAAATGGCACGGATCCACCGCGTCGCTGTTGCGGAAAACGGCAGACTCCGGGCCGAGATTGCGGTGCTTCCACAGCAAATGGCAGCAGGGGGTAAGCTGCTCCGCGCAGGATATGTGGGAAGCGTTTCCGTGCATCCAAAGGCAAGGGGCGAAGGCCACATGAAGCGTCTTCTTGGCGACTGGATTACGGATCTGGAAGGAACGTGTGATCTTCTGGCACTGGACGGCCAGAGACAGCGGTATGCCTACTTTGGCTTTACGCCGGGAAGTGAAAAATACACGTTTTACCTGGATGTGGCAAATGTGCGCCATACCTGGAAAAACGGGGAACTCTCCGCTTACACCTTTGCGCCGCTGTTTCCGGAAAACGGCGAAGCGGACGAAGAGGCGGCAGCCTTTGCAAAGAAGCTGAATGAGGAAAAACCGCTTTACGTGGTAAGAGAGGATGTGAAAGCCTGCCTGAAAACGTTCGGCGAGCAGGCAATTGCAATCTGGAAAAACGGTGAGCGGATCGGATATCTGGCACTTTGCGGCGGAAACCAGGTTGTGGAAGCAGAAGTGCTGGAGGAACAGGATTTCGTTCCTGCACTTGCCGCTTATTTAAAAGAAAATGCGCTTGACTTTCTTTTCATTTCCATTCCTGTGTATGAGACCGGAAAAGCAGCAGCGTTATCGGAAGTCTGCGAAAGCTTCACAAAAGAGCGCTGCGGTTCCGCGATGTACCGTATTTTCCAATTTGCAGACGTCATCGAGGCAATGCTGACCATGAAAGCAGAGACGATGGGCATCAGCGATGGAACGTGGTTCGCCGTACTGGAGGGACAGCCGCTGACCGTGACGGTAAAAGATGGAACTGTGACCGTGACACGGGAAGCCCATCCGGGGGCAGATGTACTCAACCGGGAGCAGGCGCAGGAACTGCTTCTTTCACCGCTGGCAAGTAAGGGAAGCAAGGTTCCATCTGAAATCTGGAAGAACATTCCATCCGACTGGTTCCCGCTTCCGCTGTACTGTGCGACGGCAGACGAATTTTAGGCAATGACTGTTGGGAGGCAGAGAAATATGAACGAGACAGAGAAACGAGACAGAAGAGACGAAAAAGAAGAAATCCGGTACCATGTGATTTTCTACGGCCAGGTGCAGGGCGTGGGGTTCCGTTACCGGGCGTATTATGCTGCCTACCAGCTCGGACTGACCGGCTGGGTGAGAAACTGCTGGGATGAGACGGTGGAGATGGAGGTGCAGGGTGATGAGGAGACGATCACGGAGATGATCAAAAGGATCCGCACCTCCAGCTACATCGAAATCACGGATGCAAAATGGACGAAGATTCCGCTGGAATCGGAATTCGGTTTTCATATCCGTTGATCAGGGCTGCTTTTTCTCTTTTTCCGGAATTTCGACAAGAATGATATCGTTGCCGATCTGGCAGATGCGGTCCCATGGGATCACAAAATCCTCGCCGTGGCAGAAAAAGCCGCAGAATTTCACAGGACCCGGAAGAACGAGTCCGGTAAGATGTCCCGTTTTTGGATTGAATTCCACATCAATCGGACAGCCGAGCGTTTTGCAGGTACAGATATTGATAACTTCTTTCTGGCGGAGATCTACAACGCGCATGCGGTGCTCCTTTTTACAGATTCCTATGGAAAAACATATGCGAAAATGTTGCTGCAGTTGACTTGAATTTCACGGAAAAATGCGTATACTGTAAAAGTAGAAAACTTTCCGAAATACTTATTTAGAAACGAGGACGAAAGATATGAGATGTCCATTTTGTAATCAGGATAATACCCGGGTTGTGGATTCACGCCCGATTGAAGACAGCAATGCGATCCGCCGCCGCCGGATGTGCGATGTCTGCGGCAGACGCTTTACGACATACGAAAAAGTGGAGACGATCCCTTTGATCGTCATCAAAAAAGATATGAACCGAGAGCAGTATGACCGCTCGAAAATCGAGACCGGCATCCTGCGCGCCTGCCACAAACGGCCGGTGTCCGCCGAGAAGATCAACGAGATGGTCAACAAGGTGGAGACGGAGCTTTTCAACGGCGAGGAACGTGAGATTCCGAGCTCTGTGATCGGAGAGAAGGTCATGCATTACTTAAAAGACCTGGATCAGGTGGCGTACGTCCGTTTTGCGTCGATTTACCGCGAGTTCAAGGATGTCAACACGTTCATGGACGAGCTGAAAAAGATGCTCGACAAATAGCGGGAGGCAAAAAAATGGAAGTGTCGAACTATATTAAAATGCGTGATCAGATGCAGGAGCGCTTTCTGACGTACGATCAGAAGGAGATCGAAGGGAAGTATGGCTTTGCCTTTGATGACGATTATTTCTATGTGCCGTACCTTTTTGAGGAGTGGAGAGTGAACCGCCATACCGGCGTTGTGGAGGGCTCAAAAGACCATTTTCTTCATGTGCACCAGGGCAGTTTCAATGAGACACTGACGATTTTCGACCTGCTCTGCTGCGGAAAGAAGGAGATTGTGCTCGCCGGCACGTATGCGCGCACCAATTCCTTAAAGGGAACGATCAAAGGCCGCACGATTGCGTCCGGCGTTCACGACAGCCGCGCCGCACGGTATGACGGGCATGTGGAACAGCTGAAAAAAGCATGCGTTTCCCTTAGCGGAAAACCATATTCCCCGGGAGACGTTGCTTTTGTTTTTCATGTCTTTCCGTTTCTGCCGCTCGTCTTCCAGTTCTGGGAGTCCGATGAGGAATTCCCGCCGGTGCTGAAGTTTATGTGGGATGAAAACGTCCTTGATTATCTGCGGTTTGAGACGCTGTATTACGTGATGGGAGACTTCCTGGACGCGCTTGATCAAGCCTTCGATGCATGTAAAACAGAAGCCTGATACCTTTTGTGAGACAAAATCTTACGAAAATTTTCCGAATGTTTATAAAAATTTCAGTATACGAATCCCCTGGTTTAATGCTATAATGAGTGAAAGTAAGTAAAAAGAGAGAAGAGAAAGGGGAATGCATATGGCTTTTAGCATGAAAGTAACACCGGAAATAGAGGAACTGACAAACATCTGTCTGGATAACTCCAAAATGGATGTTTCGCTGTATGGGCAATACGATGTAAAACGCGGACTGCGCGATATCAACGGCGTTGGCGTCCTTGCGGGACTGACACAGATTTCAAACGTTGTGTCTTCGGATATCATTGACGGCGTCAAAACGCCGTGTGACGGACGTCTGTACTACCGCGGCATCAACGTGGAAAAACTGACCCAGGGCTTTTTAAGTGAAAACCGTATGGGATTCGAAGAAGTTGCGTATCTGCTCTTATTTGGAAATCTGCCGAATGAAGAGCAGCTCAATCATTTTAAGACAATCTTAAAACAGCAGCAGTCCCTGCCGAAGAACTTTGTGCGTGACGTTGTTATGAAAGCGCCGACCAAGGACATGATGAACACTCTGTCCCGAAGCGTTCTGACCCTGTACGCGTACGACAACCACGCAGATGATACCTCCCTTCCGAATGTGCTTCGCCAGTGCATTAACCTGATTTCTGTTTTCCCGATGCTGTCCGTCTATGGCTATCAGGCGTACAACCATTATATCAAGGGAAAAAGTTTATATATCCACAACCCGTCGAAGAAGCTTTCGACTGCAGAAAATATTCTTCTGATGCTCCGACCGGATCAGAAGTACACTCCGCTGGAGGCGAAGATCCTCGATCTTGCCCTCGTTCTCCACATGGAGCACGGCGGCGGTAACAACTCGACCTTTACAACACATGTTGTTTCTTCTTCCGGAACCGATACGTACTCCGCAATTGCAGCGGCGCTCGGCTCCTTAAAGGGACCGAAGCACGGCGGTGCAAACATCAAGGTTGTGCGGATGTTCGACGATATGAAGTCACACGTCAAAGACTGGACGGATGAGGAAGAAGTATCGAATTACTTAAGAAAGCTGCTGCACAAAGAGGCGTTCGACCAGAAAGGTCTGATTTACGGTATGGGCCATGCGGTTTACTCCATTTCCGACCCGCGTGCGCGCATCTTTAAGAGCTTCGTTGAGCAGCTGGCAAAAGAAAAACACAGAGAGAAAGATTACCGGCTGTACGCTATGGTCGAGGAACTGGCTCCGAAGATTATCGGCGAGGAGCGCCATATTTACAAAGGTGTATCCGCAAACGTCGACTTCTACAGCGGCTTCGTTTACAGCATGCTGGATCTTCCGCTGGAGCTCTACACCCCGATGTTCGCCTGCGCGCGTATCGTCGGCTGGAGTGCACACCGGATGGAGGAACTGATCAACACCGACAAGATCATCCGCCCGGCGTACAAGAGTGTCAAAGATGAAGTGGACTATGTTCCGCTGGAAAACAGATAAAACAGGCAGAAGGGCCGGAGCGTGTCGGGATTTTCCGATCTGCTCCGGCATTGCTCTGTGCAGGAAGTAATGTGTCATTGTGAAAAATAGGAGAGTGCAGGAGAATGAATGAGACAAAAAATTACAGCATAACAAAATCCGGAGCAGTCATACTGGAAGGAGGGGCCAATCGCGGCGTCTTTACAGCAGGAGCGCTGGACTTTCTGATGGAGCAGGAGTATTATATCCCTCATGTGATTGGCGTTTCCGCCGGAGCCTGCAATGCGCTGGACTATGTATCGCGCCAGATTGGCAGAACGAGGGACTGTATGATTGTCACGGATGAGAAAAACCGCTACGTCAATAAGAATATCAAGACAATCGTTGAGAAAAAAGCACTGCTCGACATGGATATGGTGTTCGAACGGTATCCGTATGAGATTTTTCCATTTGATTTTGATACGTATTTTGCATCGCCGCAGACGTGTGAGCTGGTTGTGACAAACTGTGAGACGGGACGCGCGGAATATCTGGATGACCGCGAAAATAAAGAACGTCTGCTTGCAATTGGCCGTGCATCATCGAGCATGCCGATCGCCTGCCCGATGGTGGAGATCGACGGAAACGAGTACGTCGACGGCGGTGTTGCCGATTCGATCCCGATTATCCGTTCCTTAAAGACGGGACACCGAAAAAATGTCATTATTCTGACACGGAATTTCGGTTACCGAAAAAAAGAGGGAACGAGAGGCTGGGAGCTGTATGTGGCGGCATTCCGCAAATACCCGAATCTCGTGCGTGCACTTGTAAACCGCGCGAAACATTATAACCAGGTGCTCGAATGCATCGAAAAATGGGAAGAAGAAGGCTCCGTCTTTGTGATCCGCCCGGAGATACCGGCGGTATCGCGTCTCGAAAAGGACGAGGAGAAGCTGCGGGAATTTTACCAGCACGGCTATGACCAGATGAAAGCAAATTTTGAGGCTCTGCAGGAGTTTCTGAAAGAAGAATAAAGTTACTGTATAAACGAAAAGAGGATTGGAGAAAGAAGATGAGTGGAAAAAACCAGAAGAACCGGGGAACTATACTGATGCGGATGTTTTACCCGGACCGGAGAGAAAAAAGTGCCTATACGATCGATTACGCGGATCTGTACCGGAAAGGATACCGGGGCGTGATTTTTGATATCGATAATACGCTTGTTCCGCACGGTGCGCCGGCAACGAAGGAGGCGGCTGCGTTCTTTGCGTCTCTTCGGGAGACTGGTTTTTCCACCTGTCTGCTTTCCAACAATCAGAAACCGCGTGTGGCTCCGTTTGCCGATGCGGTCGGTTCTATCTATATCGAAAATGCGCACAAGCCTTCGGTGAAAAACTACCAGGAGGCATGCCGGAGAATGGGGATCAAAGAGGAGCAGGCGGTCTTTGTCGGGGATCAGCTTTTCACCGAGCCGATCAATCCGAAAGAGGAAATTCAGATCGTTCTGAAACGGTATCTGGAGCACATTGTACTGTTCTTTTATGAGCGTGATCTGGCCCGCGGCAGGATTACGAAAAAAAACAGTTGAAAAATCGGGAAAAATATTATATTATAAGATAAGCCTATGGTGCGCATTTGGCGCATCGTACTATGTTAAGGAGGAAAAATCAGAATGATTTCAGCAGGAGATTTTAGAAACGGCGTTACCCTCGAGATCGATGGTCAGGTCGTTCAGATTCTTGAATTTCAGCATGTAAAACCTGGTAAAGGAGCTGCATTCGTAAGAACAAAATTAAAAAATGTCATCAACGGTGGTGTGGTAGAGCGTACCTTCCGTCCGACTGAGAAATTCCCGCAGGCTCGTATCGAGCGTGTAGACATGCAGTATCTGTACAGCGATGGTGATTTATTCTACTTCATGAACGTAGAAAACTATGAGCAGATCGCTCTGAACGAAGAGACCATCGGAGATGCTCTGAAATTTGTAAAAGAAAACGAAATGGTTAAAGTATGTTCCTACAACGGAAATGTATTCGCAATCGAACCGCCTCTGTTTGTAGAGCTTGAGATCACCGAGACTGAGCCAGGCTTCAAGGGAGATACCGCACAGGGTGCTTCCAAACCGGCTACCGTTGAGACTGGTGCTACCGTAAGCGTTCCGCTGTTCGTAAACCAGGGAGACAAAATCAAAATTGATACCAGAACAGGTGAATATCTGTCCCGTGTATAAGTAAGACTGTTCCCGCCGTTGTCCGTCACAACTTTCTTTGTGGCGGACACGGTTTTCTAAATAAATAGAATATTCGTCTGAAAAATGGCTGATAAAGGCTGTCAAGCA